>BFBZ01000140.1_pt1 | contig 99437 bp, 94 predicted proteins | sample 1888401 | NCBI WGS metagenome assembly BFBZ01 (sample SAMD00112614, study PRJDB3348) | symbiont metagenome | host: Chara braunii
GCCGTTGACGGTCAGCGCGTCCTTGTGCGGCAGCAGGCCGGCCTCGCCGAGGCGGCGCAGCACGGCGGGCAGGCCGCCGGCGTAATAAAACTCCTCCATCAGGAAGCGGCCCGAGGGCAGCAGGTCGACGAGGGTGGGCGTGCCGCGGCCGATGCGGGTCCAGTCCTCCAGCTCCAGGTCCACGCCGATGCGGCCGGCGATGGCCTTCAGGTGGATGACGGCGTTGGTGGAGCCGCCGATGGCGGCATTCACGCGGATGGCGTTCTCGAAGGCCTGCCGGGTCAGCACCTTGGACAGCGTCAGCTCCTCCCAGACCATCTCGACGATGCGCATGCCGGACAGATGGGCCAGCACATAACGGCGTGCATCGACGGCGGGGATGGCCGCGTTGTGCGGCAGCGAAGTGCCCAGGGCCTCGGCCATGCAGGCCATGGTGCTGGCCGTGCCCATGGTGTTGCAGGTGCCGGCCGAGCGCGAATGGCCGGCCTCGGCGGCCATGAAGTCGTGCATGCTGATCTCGCCGGCCCTGACCTGCTCGTGCAGCTGCCACACGGCCGTGCCCGAGCCGATGTTCTTGCCATTGAGCTTGCCGTTGAGCATGGGGCCGCCGGTGACGACGATGGCCGGCACGTCGCAGCTCGCCGCGCCCATCAGCAGGGCCGGCGTCGTCTTGTCGCAGCCCACCAGCAGCACGACGGCGTCCATCGGGTTGCCGCGGATGCTTTCCTCGACATCCATGCTGGCGAGGTTGCGCGTCAGCATGGCSGTGGGGCGCAGATTGCTCTCGCCGTTGGAGAAGACCGGGAACTCCACCGGCCAGCCGCCCGCTTCGATGATGCCGCGCCTGACGTGCTCGGCCAGCTTGCGGAAGTGGGCGTTGCAGGGCGTCAGCTCGCTCCAGGTGTTGCAGATGCCGATGATGGGCTTGCCCTGGAACTCGTGGTCKGGGATGCCCTGGTTCTTCATCCAGGAGCGGTACATGAAGCCGTTCTTGTCCTGGCTGCCGAACCACTCGGCGGAGCGCAGCTTGAGCTTGCGCTTCTTGTCCTCAGTCGTCATGTCTTGTCTCGAGGTCGTTCTGACAGCGGGCGGAAGTGCCGCTCTGATTCGATGCTAGGGAGCGGCGGAATTGCAATCCAATCAAATTCCTTTGGGCATCGATGCCGTTTCCGGTATCAGTCCCGGCGCGAGGGCTTGCCGAAGACCGGCATGCCGTCGGCGCTCCAGCGCAGCGGCTTCACAAACGTGTGGCGGTCGGGGTTCCACAGCGGGTCGCCTTCGATCCCGGTGTAGGTGCGGGCGTGGTAGACCAGCAGCACCTCGCCGGGCGTGGCGCCGACCGTGAAGCTGTTGTGGCCGGGGCCGAAGACGCTGTCCTCGGCGCAGCTGCGCATGACCGGCTCGGGCGACTTGTGCCAGCTGTTGCCGGCCAGCAGGTCGGCGTTCTCGTCGGCCCACAGCAGGCCCATCGCATAGTTCTCGTCGGTCGCGCTGGCCGAGTAGCTGATGAAGACGCGGCCCTGGCGGATCAGCACCGACGGCCCCTCGTTGACGAGGAAGCCGCGGCATTCCCAGTCGAACTCGGGCTTGCTGAGCATGACGGGCGGGCCGCCGAGCTGCCAGGGCGTCTTCATCGGCGCGATGTAGAGATTGGAATTGCCGGGGATGGCGGGATCCTTCTGCGCCCACAGGTAGTAGAGCCGGCCGCGATGGCTGAAGCTGGTGGCGTCCAGGCAGAAGCTGTCGATGCCGGAATCCACTTGGCCGAGGAACTCCCAGGGCCCGCCGAGCGGGTCGGCCGCGCTGTTCCGGAGCGCAAACATGCGGTGCTGGAACAGGCCGCCGACGATGTCGCGCGACGGCGCCGCGGCGAAATAGACAACCCAGGCGCCGTCGTTGAAGTGCAGCTCGGGCGCCCAGATCAGCTCGGCGCACGGCCCCGTGTCGGGCTTGTGCCAGACGTCGAAGACGGGGGCATCCACCAGGCCCTGGATCGTCGTCGCGCGACGCACTTCGATGCGGTCGTACTGTGGCACCGAGGCGGTGAAGTAGTAGAAGCCATCGGCATGGCGGGAGATGTGGGGGTCGGCGCGCTGGCGGATCAGCGGCTCAAGCAGGTCGGACATCGCGAAGGAATCTCTCGAAGAAAAAAGGGGCGCTGCCCGCCGAATGCGGCAACGCCCCGTGGCTGCAGCGCGTGGCTGCTTACAGCTTCCAGCGGAAGCCGGCCGAGAACGAGCGGCCGATCTGGACCGTGCCGAAGTTGGTCGTCTGCGCGCTGCCCGCGTCACCGAAGTGGTAATACTGCTGCTGCTTCTCGTTGGTCAGGTTGACGCCACTGACATCGAAGGACATGCGGTCGTTGATGTTGTAGGTCAGCTGGAAGTCCAGGCTGTGTTCCGGGTGGCGCCAGATGCCGATCGGGTTGGCGAACAGCGCGGCTTCGTTGCCGGCCAGGAAGCCGGAGCGCCAGACATAGGACAGGCGTGCGCCGACCGGGCCCTTCTCGTAGGCCAGCGTCGCGTTGTAGGAGCGGTTCGACACGCCGAAGAACGGCGTCTTCAGCTGGGCGACGATGACGCCGGCGTCGTTGGCGTCGGGCACGTTCTGCGACGAGCTCAGCTGCGTGTAGCTGCCCTGGAAGCCCAGGCCGTCCAGGATCCACGGCAGGCCCTTGGGGAAATAGACCGTGCCCAGTTCGAAGCCGCTGATGCGGCCGTTGGAGGCGTTGACCGGCGAGTTGATGACGTAGTCGTAGCCGTTGCTGTGGTCGCCGCCCGAGGTCGAGTTGGCGAAGGGGTCGTTGGCCCGGTCGACGTGGACCTTGTGGCGCAGGCCCACCACCAGGCCCTCGATCCGGCGCGTGAACGCCGTGCCGTAGAGCGCGCTGTCCTTCTGGAAATACCACTCGGCCGTCAGGTCGAGGTTCTTGGAGCGCGTCGGCTTCAGGTCGGGATTGCCGCCGCCGCCCGAGCCATAACCGACCTTGGAGACGTCGTCGCCCAGTTGCAGCACGGGATTCAGGTCGCCGAAGTTCGGGCGGCGCAGCGTCTCGCCGTAGTTGAAGCGCAGCAGCACGTCCTTGGCCGGGTCGTAGCGCAGGGTCAGGCTGGGCAGGAACTTGCCGGTCGACTTGCTGGCGCTGGACGGCGTGACCGCCTTGGTCGTCGCATCGACCTTGTAGAAGGTCATGTCGGTGCCGACGTTGGTGTAGCGCAGGCCGAAGTTGCCCTTCAGCGTGTGGCCGAGCAGCTCGTTCTCGGTGTCCGCCATCAGGTAGAGGTTGCTCGTCTTCTCATCGACGTCGAAGGTCTTCTGCAGATGCAGCTGGTCCGTCGTCAGGAAGTTCGCGTCCGCCGCGTGATAGAGCTTGCGCCAATCGTCGATGTGGTCGCGGATGTAATAGGCATGGGGCTCCATCCATGTGCGCGGAACGCTGGAGATGTCCGTGCCGAAGCCCGAGTTGGTCCAGTAGTAGTTCGAACCCAGCGTGGCCAGGTTCTTGCCCAGGTAGGCCGACTGCGTCCGGTTGGCCTCCGACGCCTTGCGGTCGTCGTAGCGCAGGCCGAAATGCAGGGTCTTCACGGCGCCCCAGTCGGCGTCGTAGCTGCCCGACAGGCTGGCCGTCCCGGCGCTGCCCTCGTTGCGGTTGGCGTTGTCGTAGAACTGCGCCACGTTCCACTGGGTCGGGTCGGTCAGCTTGGCATCGTCGTTGAAGTGGAACGACATATTGCCGCCGCCGGAATTGAAGTCGACGTTGATGGCATCCGCCACGCGATCGATCCGGGTGGCGGTGAACTCCGAGTGGTATTTGCTGGTCTGGTAGGACAGGTCGCCGTCCAGGCGCAGGCGGTCGCCCAGGTTCCACTTGCCGTTCAGCGCGTAGATGTAGGAATCGGTGGCCGACGTGGTGTAGTCGCCGCTGTTGAAGCCATACACCGAACCGACCGTACGGGTCTTGATGATGTTCGTGCCCGGGTAGGTCGTGATCGAGCCCGCGGGGTTGCTGCCCAGGTTGCCCCACCAGTCCACGAAGCTGAACAGCAGCTGGTTGAAAGTCTTGTCGCGATAACCGTTGTACATCGACTCGAAGGTGTACACCGCGTCCTCGTTGGGCTTCCACTGCAGCGCGAGGTTCGCGGCCGGGCGCTCGCGCCTGCCCTGGACGTCGCTCTGGAAGATGGCGTCACGCGACAGGTAGTAGGGGTAGGCCTTGCCGTTGAAGTTCAGCGTCGAACCCGCCGCCTCCGGCAGGCCGGCATGGGTGCCGGGCGTCCAGACGGCGGTGTCGAAGATGCGCTGCAGCGGCGTGTAGCCGGCCGGGTCTTCGCCGGCATTGGGGCTGGCGAACGGCACCATCGCACCCGGCGTCACGCTCTCGTTGCGGTAGTTCGTCCGGGTCATCGACAGGTTGACCAGGGCGCCGACCTCGCCGATGCCGGTTTGCCAGCGGTCGCTGGCCATCGCGCTCAGCTGCGGGTTCGACTTCTTCGCGGGGTCGAGATAGGTGTCGCGCGCCGACAGCGAGAACTTCGCGCCCTTGAAGTCGAAGGGGCGCAGCGACTTCACGTCGATCTGGCCGGCGATGCCGGTTTCCAGCTGGCTGGCGTCGCGCGTCTTGTAGACGTCGATCTGGCGCACCAGCGTCGAGGGGATGTCCTGCAGCGCGACCTGCGTGCCGGACGCGGTGAAGATGTTGCGGCCGTTCCACGTGGTCTCGACGTCGGGCATGCCGCGGATGGACAGGGTGCCGACTTCGCCGCCGGCGCGGTTCGTGACCTGGATGCCCGTCACGCGCTGCAGCGCCTCGACGACGTTGTTGTCGGGCAGCTTGCCGATGTCTTCGGCGACGACCGATTCCACGACCTGGTCGCTGGTGCGCTTGACCGCCAGGCTCTTGGTCAGCGATGCCTTCACGCCGGTGACGGTCACCGTGTCCAGCTGCTGCGCCTCGGTCTTGGCGGCTTCCTGGGCCACGGCGGTGGTGGCCAGGGCGGCCAGCGCGGCGGCGGCCGTCAGGCTCAGGGCGAAACGCTGGGTGTCGGTGCCTGCGCGCAGCAGCACCAGGGCTGGTTTCTTCATCTTGTCTCCGGGATCGTTTTGGGAATGAGCGGCCAACCTCGGCAACCGTCTAGAGCCTCTAAGCGGGCCTGTGGGCTGGGGTATGAAACTCATGCTAGGGAAGTGACCGATCCGCGACTAATCACATTTTTGGACTTCTCGATGCTGGTTTGCGCATCGGCTGTCCGGGTTAGCCCCGATGCGCCCCGGCCCCGCAGAAGTTCGGCGGCCCGATGCCGCCGTGGAGACAGAACGACAACGGCGCCAGAGGCGCCGTTGGAAGGGGTCGAGCCGCAGGCGCGGCCGTGCTCAGCCGCCGCGCGTGACCGGCATGCGCACCCTGTCGGCCGGCAGCTTCATGTGGCTGGCCAGTTCCAGCTTGGCCAGCGAGTTGCGGTGCACCTCGTCCGGGCCGTCGGCCAGCCTCAGCGTGCGCTGGTGGGCCCACATCATGGCCAACGGCGTGTCCTGCGAGACGCCCGCGCCGCCGAAGACCTGGATGGCCCAGTCGATGACCTGCAGCGCCATATTGGGCGCGACGATCTTGATCATCGCGATCTCGGCCTTGGCGACCTTGTTGCCCACGGTGTCCATCATGTAGGCGGCCTTCAGCGTCAGCAGGCGCGCCTGCTCGATCATGCAGCGCGCCTCGGCGATGCGCTCCTGCGTGACGGTCTGCTGGGCCAGGGTCTTGCCGAAGGCGGTGCGCGCGATGGCGCGCTCGCACATCAGCTCCAGCGCGCGCTCGGCCGCGCCGATGCTGCGCATGCAGTGGTGGATGCGGCCGGGGCCGAGGCGCCCCTGCGCGATCTCGAAGCCGCGGCCCTCGCCCAGCAGGATGTTGCCGGCGGGCACGCGCACGTTCTTCAGCTCGACCTCCATGTGGCCGTGGGGCGCGTCGTCGTAGCCGAACACGGAGAGCGGGCGCACGACGGTGATGCCGGGCGCATCGGCCGGCACGACGATCATGGACTGCTGCTCGTGCCTGCCGGCCTCGGGGTTGGTCTTGCCCATCACGATGTAGACGGCGCAGCGCGGGTCGCCGGCGCCGGAGCTCCACCACTTGCGGCCGTTGATGACGTAGTCGTCGCCCCCATTGCTCGTGTCACGCTCGATGCGGCATTCGATGTTGGTCGCGTCGCTGGACGCGACGGCGGGCTCGGTCATCAGGAAGGCCGAGCGGATCTCGCCGCGCAGCAGCGGTTCCAGCCAGCGGTCCTTCAGCGCCTCGGAGGCGTAGCGCTCCAGCGTCTCCATGTTGCCGGTGTCGGGGGCCGAGCAGTTGAAGACCTCGGGCGCCCAGAACACGCGGCCCATGATCTCGCACAGCGGCGCGTATTCGAGGTTGGACAGGCCCTCGGGCGCGCGGCTCGACTTGGGCAGGAAGAGGTTCCACAGCCCGGCCGCGCGGGCCTTGGGCTTGAGCTCCTCGATGAGCTTGGTGGCCTGCCAGGCGTTGCCGGCGCGGCGGTTGGCGGCCACCTCGTCGAGATAGCGTTGCTCGTTCGGCGTGATGTGCTCGGCGAAGAAGGCGAGCAGGCGCTCGCGCATCTGCACGACCTTGGGGCTGTAGTCGAAATTCATGACGCGGCTTGGTTCGAGTGCGGGTGGCGCCAGTTTGGCGCAGCCCTCGCCGCGCGCTTGTCACCCAGGCATCAAAACTGTGGGTGTCTTCAACCCACCAGCAGCTTGTCCTCGGCCAGCGCCAGCGCGGCCGGCGTGCCGCTGAGCACCAGGGTGTCGCCGCCGGCCAGCGTCGCGCCGGCCACCTGCTGGCCCTTGCCGCCGGCGCGGCGCAGCGACACCACGGCGACGCCGAGGGCATGCAGGGCCAGCTCGTCCAGAGGCCGGCCGGCGTGGGGGCTGGCCGTGGGCAGCGTGACCGAGCTCAGGCGCGCCTGGTCGAGCTCGTCGGCGGTGTCGTCGTCCGCGCCGTGGAAGTAGCCGCGCAGCAGGCCGTAGCGGCGGTCGCGCGCGTCGCGCGTGATGCGGATGACGCGACGCATCGGCACGCCCACCAGCGCCAGCGCATGCGAGGCCAGCATCAGCGAGCCCTCGATGGCCTCGGGCACGACCTCGGTGGCACCCGCGGCGCGCAGCTTCTCGAGGTCGGTGTCGTCGATGGTGCGCACGATGACGGGCACCCTGGGGGCATGGGCCTGCACGAGGTGGAGGATCTTCAGCGCCGAGGGCGTGTCGTGGTAGCTGACGACGACGGCGCTGGCCCGCGCCAGGCCGGCGGCCATCAGGCTCTGCACCTTGGCCGCGTCGCCGAACACGACGTTCTGGCCGGCGGCGGCGGCCTGGCGCACGCGGTCGGGGTCGAGGTCCAGCGCCATATAGGGGATGCGCTCGCCGTCGAGCAGCCGCGCCAGATTCTGGCCCGAGCGGCCGTAGCCGCAGATGATGACGTGGGCCTCGCTCTTGATGGCCTTCCTGGCGATGGTGGTCAGCTGCACGGACTGCATCAGCCAGTCGCTGCTGCTGAGCTTCATGACGATGCGGTTGCTGTACATCACGATGACGGGCGTGACGAGCATGGACAGCACCATGCCCGCCAGCACCGGGCTGACCCAGGGCGCGCCGATCAGGCGCTGCTGGGCGCCCAGCGTCAGCAGCACGAAGCCGAACTCGCCGGCCTGCGCGAGGTAGAGGCCGGTGCGCAGGGCCACGCCGGGCGGCGACCTGAACAGCCGCGCCAGCGCGGCGATCAACGCGAACTTGGCGAGCACGGGCAGCGTCGTCAGCAGGATGACCAGCCACCAGCTGTCCACCAGCGGATGCCAGTCCAGCTTCATGCCGATGGTGATGAAGAACAGGCCCAGCAGCACGTCGTGGAAGGGCCGGATGTCGGTCTCCACCTGGTGCTTGTATTCGGTCTCGGCGATCAGCATGCCGGCGACGAAGGCGCCCAGCGCCAGGCTCAGGCCGGCATGCTCGGTCAGCCAGGCCAGGCCCAGCGTGACGAACAGCAGGTTCAGCATGAAGAGCTCTTCGCTCTTGCGCCGCGCCACCAGCGTGAGCCACCAGCGCATCAGCTTCTGGCCGCCGTACAGCAGCAGGCCGAGCAGCACGGCCGCCTTCACGGCGGCCACGGCCAGCGCGTCGGCCATCTCGGCGGCGCCGCTGTTCAGCGCCGGGATCAGCACCAGCAGCGGCACGACGGCCAGGTCCTGGAACAGCAGCACGCCCATGACCAGCCGGCCGTGCGGGCTCTCCAGCTCCAGCCGCTCGGCCATCAGCTTGACGACGATGGCCGTGGAGCTCATCGCCATGGCCGCGCCCAGCACCAGGGCGCCGCGCCAGCCCAGGTCCCAGGCCCAGCCCAGCGCCGCGAAACCGGCCACCAGCAGCGCATTGCCGAGCATCGCGCCGGCGATCGTCAGCACCACCTGGGCCAGGCCCAGGCCGAACACGGCCGTCTTCAGCGCGCGCAGCTTGGGCAGGTTGAACTCCAGCCCGATGACGAACATCAGGAAGACGACGCCGAACTCGGCCAGGTACTGGATGCTGGCCGAGTCGTGGGCGAAGGCCAGCGCATTCGGCCCGATCGTGACGCCGACGGCCAGATAGCCCAGCATGGGCGGCAGCTTCAGCGAGCGGCAGGCCACCACGCCGAGCACGGCGGCCACGAGATAGAGCAGGGCGAGGTCCAGGGAGGTCACCGGGCGATGGTATTCGGGCGGCCACAATGCAGGCCGCAAACCGGGAGCATGCATGACCCCAGAGGCCCAGGCCCGCCAAGTCATCGATGAACGCCTGCGCGCCGCCGGCTGGCAGGTGCAGGACTACGCCCAGCTGAACCTCAGCGCGGCGCCGGGCGTGGCCGTGCGCGAATACCCCACCGACACCGGCCCCGCCGACTACGTGCTTTTCGTCAACCGCGAGGCCGTCGGCGTCATCGAGGCCAAGCGCGACGAGGCCGGCGAGCAGCTCGTCGTCACCGAGAGCCAGACCGAACGCTACGCCCATTCACGCCTGAAGTGGCGCGCCAATAGCCTGCCCCTGCCCTTTCTGTTCGAAGCCACCGGCCAGCTCACGCGCTTCACCGACGGGCGCGACCCCGCCCCGCGCTCGCGCGAGGTGTTCAGCTTCTTCCGCCCCGAGACGCTGGGAGCCTGGGCGGCCCAGCCCGCCACGCTGCGCCGCCGCCTGCGCGACGCCATGCCGCCCCTGGCCTCGCGGAACCTGCGCGATTGCCAGACCGCCGCCGTCACCGGCCTGGAGCAGTCTCTGGCCGCCAACCGTCCACGCGCCCTCATCCACATGGCCACCGGCGCCGGCAAGACCTTCACGGCCATCACGGCCGTTTACCGCCTGCTCAAGTTCGCCGGGGCCAGGCGCATCCTGTTCCTCGTCGACACCCGCAACCTCGGCAAGCAGGCCCACCAGGAGTTCATGGCCTACACGCCGCCCGATGACGGCCGCACCTTCACCGAGCTCTACAACGTGCAGCGCGTCGGCAGCGCAGGGGTGGACCGCCACGCCCAGGTCTGCATCAGCACCATCCAGCGCATGTACGCCGCGCTCAGCGGCGAAGCACTGGACGAATCCGCCGAAGACATTCCCGCCGCCGATGTGGCTCGCGCCGTCAAGCCGGGCCGGGTGGTCGGCTACGCCGCTGAACTGCCCATCGAGACCTTCGACTTCGTCGTCATCGACGAATGCCACCGCAGCATCTACAACCTCTGGAAGCAGGTGCTGGACTATTTCGACGCCTTCCTCATCGGCCTCAGCGCCACGCCCGACAAGCGCACCTACGGCTTCTTCAGCGAGAACGTCGTGGCCGAGTACAGCTACGAAGACTCCGTGGCCGACGGCGTGAACGTGGGCTATGACGTGTGGGAGATCGTCACCGACATCACCCGGCAGGGGGCCGAGCTCAAGGCCCGCGAGTGGGTGGACCACCGCGACCGCCAGACCCGCAAAAAGCGCTGGGCCGAGACCGAGGACGACACGGCCTACACGGGCAAGGACCTGGACCGCTCCGTCGTCAACCCCAGCCAGATCCGCCATGTGCTGCAGGCCATGAAGACGGCGGTGGAGACAAAGCTCTTCCCAGGCCGCCGCGAGATGCCCAAGACCCTGATCTTCGCCAAGACCGACAGCCACGCCGACGACATCGTGCAGGCCGTGCGCGAGATCTACGGCCAGGGCAACGCCTTCTGCCGCAAGGTCACCTACAGCGAGAAGCAGGCCGATGCCGTGCTCACTGCCTTCCGCAACGACTACGCGCCCCGCATCGCCGTCACCGTGGACATGATCGCCACCGGCACCGACGTGAAGCCGCTGGAGGTGCTGCTCTTCATGCGCGACGTGCGCTCCAGGGGCTACTACGAGCAGATGAAGGGCCGCGGCGTGCGCAGCCTCGACGCGAACGGCCTGCGCAAGGTCAGCGCCAGCGCCGACGGCGCCAAGACCCGCTTCATCCTCATCGACGCCGTGGGCGTGGAAAAGTCCCTCAAGACCGAAAGCCGCTCGCTGGAGCAAAAGCCCGGCGTGCCGCTCAAGGACCTGCTGCACGCCGTGGCCCTGAACCAGCGCGACGACGACACCCTGCTGACGCTGGCCAACCGCCTCGTGCGCCTGGACAAACAGCTGGAAGGCAAGGCCCGCGCCCGCATCGAGAAGGCCAGCGGCGGCATCCCCGTGCGCGAGCTGGGCAAGGCCCTGCTGCATGCGCTGGACCCCGACGCCATCGCCCAGGCCGCACTGGCCACCGCCCGCGCCCAAGGCATCAGCCGCAGCGAAGACACGCTGCTGCCCGACGAGATCCGCGCCACCCGCGAGGCCCGGGTGGCCGCCGCCTGCGCGCCCTTCGACGCCCCCGAGCTGCGCGAGCAGATCGAGCACGCCCGCCGCGAGCGAGAGCAGCTCATCGACCACGTCAACCTCGACACCGTGGCCTTCAGCGGCTTCGGCGCCCAGGCCGAAGACGAGGCCCGCCGCACCGTGCAGGCCTTCGCGGACTTTGCCAAGGCGCACAAGGACGAACTCGCCGCCTTGAGCTTCTTCTACCAGCAGCCCTACCAGCGCCGCGCGCTCACGGTGGAGGCCATCCAGGAGCTGGCCGAGGCCATCGCCCGCCCGCCGCTGATGCTCACCACCGACCGCCTCTGGGCCGCCTATGCCCGCGTGCAGGCGGCCCAGGTCAAGGGCACCGGCCTGCAGCGTCAGCTCACCGACCTCGTCGCCCTGCTGCGCTTCGCCCTCGGCCTGGACGCCGAGCTCAAACCCTTTGCCGACACCGTGAACCAACGCTTTGCCGACTGGATCTGGCGCCACAACGGCCGCCGCGCCACCGCCTTCACGCCCGAACAGACCGAATGGCTGCGGCTGATGAAGGAGCACATCGCCAGCTCCTGCTCCATTGCCCGGGACGACTTCGACTACGCCGAACTGGCGGCGCGCGGCGGGCTGCAGAAGGCCTGGGGGCTGTTTGGCGAGGAGCTGGATGGGCTGATGGCGGGGATGAATGAGGAGTTGGTGGCGTGAGGGGTGAATTGCCAGCGGGCTGGGCCTGGTCAAGTCTTGAGCAAACCTGCACAGCTGCCGGCGGAGGCACGCCGTCCAAGGCTGAACCGGCTTTCTGGGATGACGGCACGATCCCCTGGGTCTCGCCCAAGGACATGAAGGCACGCGTCATCACGGGCAGCGAAGACCGCGTGACTGTGCGGGCGTTGCAGCGGTTGACGCTGATACCGCCGGACAGTGTGCTGCTGGTCGTTCGCTCCGGCATCTTGTCGCGCACCCTGCCAGTGGCCGTGACGGCGCTGCCGGTCACGGTGAACCAGGACATGCGCGCATTCATCCCGCACGCTGGCATCGCATCCGACTTCCTGGCTTGGCAACTCATCGGCAAGGAGCGCGACGTTCTTGCTGCCACGTCCAAGGACGGCACCACGGTCGCCAGCATCGAGGCGCCAGCGCTTGCCAGCTTCCCTCTGGCGATTGCACCCGCCGCCGAGCAAACCCGCATCGTCGAGAAACTCGAAGGCCTGCTGTCCGACCTCGATGCCGGCGTGGCGGAGCTGAAGGCGGCGCAGCAGAAGCTGCGGCACTACCGCCAGTCCCTGCTCAAGGCCGCCGTCGAGGGCTCGCTCACGGCCGCCTGGCGCGAGACCCATCCAACCCCCGAAGAAACCGGCGCCGACCTGCTCGCCCGCATCCTGCGCGAACGCCGCGCTCGTTGGGAGGCGCAGCAGCTCGCGAAGTTCGAGGCCCAGGGCAAGACGCCGCCGAAAGGGTGGCAGGAAAGCTACTCCGAGCCGGCGCCGCCGGCCGCGGCAGACATGCTCGCGCTGCCGCCCGGCTGGTCCTGGGCCAGCGCGGAGCAGCTCTGCACCTTCATCACCAAAGGCACCACGCCACCCAAAGGGCACGACTCGACGGGAGTGAAGGCGATCCCGTTCCTCCGCGTGACCAACCTGACGGACCGCGGCGTGCTCGACATGGCGGACAAGGTTTTCGTCTCCGCCGCCACGCATCAGAGCTTCCTCGCTCGCTCGAAGGTCGTTCCGGGCGACGTGCTCATGAACATCGTTGGGCCACCCCTTGGGCAGGTTGCACTGGTGCCAGACAGTCGCCCGGAATGGAACATCAACCAGGCCATCGCCATCTTTCGTGCGGTGGATGGCGTGCTGCCCGGCTTCATCTGCAACTACCTGCTGTCGCCAGTTGCCCAAGCGTGGCTCAAGGCACGGGCCAAGACGACGGCGGGGCAGACCAACTTGACGCTGGAGGTATGCCGCCAATTGCCGGTGCCGCTGCCTCCGCTGGCCGAGCAACAGGAGATTGCCCTCGCGCTGTCGATGCAGTTGGACTCCCTCGATTCGCTGGTCAGCTCGGTGTCCGCCATCGAGCGCCAAGCCACCGCCCAACGCCAAAACCTCCTCCGCGCCGCCTTTGCCGGCCAGCTGGTGCCTCAGGACCCGGCCGACGAGCCGGCCGCCGCGCTGCTGGCGCGTATCCGGGCGGCACGCGAGGCGGCTTCCCCCCTTCGGCGCGGGCGGCCCGCCCGCAAGACTTCGGAGCCCGCATGACCCGAGACGAAGCCTATTGGCACAGCCTGGTGCACGAGCTGGTGAGCCTGCCGGCCGAGACGGGCTGGGTGGAGTTCAAGCACAACAACAGCGACCCTCAGGCGCTGGGCGAATACATCTCGGCGCTGGCCAATTCGGCGGCGCTGGACGGCAAGGCCAAGGCTTACCTGCTGTGGGGCGTTGACGATGCAAGCCACGCGCTCGTGGGCACGGACTTCGACCCAGCGCGCAAGCGCATCGGCGCCGAGGAACTGGAGAGCTGGCTGCTGCGGCAGCTGGAGCCCAAGATCGGCTTTCGCTTCCACCGGCCGGTGGTCGAGGGCAGGCCACTCGTGCTGCTGGAGATCGACCGCGCCTTCCGTCACCCGGTGAAGTTCGGCGGCCAGGAATTCCTGCGCATCGGCTCGTACAAGAAGAAGCTCAAGGACCACCCGGAGCATGAACGGACGTTGTGGCGCATCCTGGATGCGACGCCGTTCGAGCAGTTGCTGGCGGCCGAGAAGCTGGGCGAGGACGAGGTTCTGCGGGTGCTGGACTATCCGGCCTACTTCGAGCTGATGGGCCTGCCTCTGCCCGAGCAGCGCAGCGGCGTGCTGTCGGCGCTGACGGCCGATCAGTTGATCGTGCGTGAGGACGGCGGCCGCTGGGCGGTGCGCAACCTCGGCGCCCTGCTGTTCGCCCGACGTCTGGCCGACTTTGGCAGCCTGCAGCGCAAAGCCATCCGCGTGATTGCCTACAAGGGCCACGGCCGGGCCGAGGGGGCGGTGCGGGAGCAGGAAGGCGGGCGCGGCTATGCGGCGGCCTTCGAGGGGCTGGTGGGGTTCATCAACGGCTTGCTGCCCAGCAACGAGGTGATGGGGCAGGCGCTGCGCAAATCGGTGCCAATGTATCCGGAACTGGCGATTCGAGAGCTGGTGGCGAATGCGCTGATCCACCAGGATTTCTCGGTGACTGGTAGCGGGCCGATGGTGGAGCTGTTTACCGATCGGCTGGAGATCACCAACCCCGGCACGCCCCTGGTGGACACGCAGCGGCTGCTGGACCACCCGCCCCGCTCGCGCAACGAGGCGCTGGCCTCGCTGATGCGGCGCGTGGGCATCTGCGAGGAGCGCGGCAGCGGTGTGGACAAGGTGGTCTTCGAGACGGAGTACTACCAACTGCCGGCCCCGGCCTTCGAGGTGGTGGGGGAGTCCACCCGCAGCACGCTGTTCGCGCCCCGACCGCTCACCAAGATGGATGCCCGGGACCGCGTGCGGGCGGTGTACCTGCATGCATGCCTGCGTTACGTCGAACGTGATTTCATGACCAACACCAGCTTGCGCGGCCGGCTGGGCCTGGACACGAAGAACAGCGCGGTGGCGTCCCGCTTGATCAAGGAAGCCCTGGGTCAGCAGGTAATCCGGCTTCACGACGCAGCAGCGCCGCCGAAGTACCGCAAATACGTCCCGTTTTGGGCGTGACGGCGGTCGGCTACTTGATGGAAAAGGGACCAGACGGCGGCGGCCCGCGGATGGTGCCTTGAAAATCAACGACTTAGGACATGCTGCGGTACTTGACGGTCACTTGATGTTTCGGCCGGTCAGCTTTGCGGGCTGGCCTCCAGACGCCGGGCCTCCACGGCAATTTCTTTTTCTCCTCGGCTGGAAAACAATCGTTGCCTTGCCATTTTCTTCATGTGGGACAAAGGCTTAGGGTGATCGTTGTTTTCTTGGGCGCTGGTTCCGCTGCCTAGCCAAGGACTCGCCTTCTACTTGATGGCCTCACTCAAATCCCGGCCTGCCTGCGACGACTTTTGGTCGCAGCATCAATCAAATCAATGACTTAGCCGGCCGTCCGGTACTTGCTGGTCACTTGATGGCCAAGCCCGCCAAGCCATACAAGCTGTAATTCGACAAGCGCGCATGAACACGTCCACCCTCATCCAGAAAGTCTGGAACTTCTGCCACACCCTGCGCGATGACGGCGTGGGCTATGGCGACTATCTGGAGCAGCTGACCTATCTGCTGTTCCTGAAGATGGCACACGAGTACGCCGAGCCGCCCTACCGGCGCGACACGCGCATCCCCAAGGGCTACGACTGGGCCACGCTGCGCCTGCTGACGGGCGAGCCGCTGGAGGCGCAGTACCTTGCCACGCTGCACAAGCTGGGCCAGCAGGGCGGCATGCTGGGCGCGATCTTCTTCAAGGCGCAGAACAAGATCCAGGACCCGGCCAAGCTGAGCCGCCTGGTGCAGATGATCGACGAGCAGTCCTGGGTGGGCATGGACGCCGACATGAAGGGCGACCTGTACGAAGGCCTGCTGCAGAAGAACGCGGAAGACACCAAGAGCGGCGCGGGCCAGTACTTCACGCCGCGCGCGCTGATCCAGGCGATGGTGGCCTGCATGCGCCCGAAGCCGGGCCAGACGATTGCCGACCCGGCCTGCGGTACGGGCGGTTTCTTCCTGGCGGCCAACGAGTGGCTGACCGGCACCGGCCCCTGGCTGCGCGAGCATGCCGACTGGCTGGGCTACGAGAAGCCACGCCTGACTCGGCCGCAGCAGCACTTCCTGCGCGACGAGACCTTCCACGGCAACGAGATCGTGCCGGGCACGCGCCGCATGTGCCTGATGAACCTGATGCTGCACGGCATCGGCGACCTGGTGGGCGAGCCGTCGGTGGAGCGCGCCGATGCCTTGATCGCCGAACCGCGCCTGCCCGTGGACCTGGTGCTGGCCAATCCGCCCTTCGGCAAGAAGAGCAGCATGACCATCACCAACGAGGAGGGCGAAGAGGACCGCGATGCGCTGCTCTACGAGCGCCAGGACTTCTGGGAGACCACGTCCAACAAGCAGCTGAACTTCCTGCAGCACATCGTCAGCATGCTGGCGGTCAACGGCCGTGCGGCCGTGGTGCTGCCGGACAACGTGCTGTTCGAGGGCGGCGCGGGCGAGAAGATCCGCCGCAAGCTGCTGGAGAGCTGTGATGTGCACACCGTGCTGCGCCTGCCCACCGGCATCTTCTACGCGCAGGGCGTGAAGGCCAACGTGGTGTTCTTCGACAACGCGCCCAAGGATGGCCGCGTGCATACCCGGGGCGTGTGGTTCTACGACCTGCGGACCAACCAGCATTTCACGCTGAAGACCCGGCCGCTGAAGTTGCCCGATCTGCAGGATTTCATCCGTTGCTACAACCCGGCCAACCGGCATGAGCGGGTGGCGACGGAGCGCTTTCGCTTCTATTCGCATGACGAGCTGATCGCCCGCGACAAGGCCAGCCTGGATGTGTTCTGGCTGAAAGATGCCAGCCTGGACAACCTGGATGACCTGCCGCCCCCCGATGTGCTGCAGCAGGAAATCATCGCCCATCTGGAGGCGGCGCTGGAGGCCTTCCGTGACGTGGCGCTGGCCCTGCCCGCGCGCGAAACCGTGCGCTGAATCACACCCGCCGGGCTCCCATGCACGGCGCGCATAAGGGCATGAACACTTGGCTAGACAAGCTCTGGCGGCGGGGCGAAGCTTCGCGCTACCGTTCGCCCCACTCAAAGTTACGGAGCATTTCATGCCCAACCTGTCCTTTGTTACGCCCACGCGCAACAGCCCGTGGGGTACGTATCTGTCGCAGATCGACGCCGTGGAGCCCTATCTGGGCCACCTGAGCCGCTGGGTCGAGACGCTGCGCCGCCCCAAGCGCGCGCTGATCGTGGACGTGCCCATCGAGCTGGACAACGGCACCATCGCCCACTTCGAGGGCTTTCGGGTGCAACACAGCCTGACGCGCGGCCCGGGCAAGGGCGGCGTGCGCTACCACCCCGACGTCACGCTGGAAGAGGTGATGGCCCTGTCGGCCTGGATGACGGTGAAGAACGCCGCGGTGAACCTGCCCTATGGCGGCGCCAAGGGCGGCATCCGCCTCGACCCCAGCCTGCTGTCGATGAAGGAGCTGGAAAAGGTTACGCGCCGGTACACCAGCGAGATCGGCATCATCATCGGCCCGACCCAGGACATCCCGGCCCCCGACGTCAACACCAACGGCCAGATCATGGCCTGGATGATGGACACCTACTCGATGAACGTCGGCGCCACGGCGACCGGCGTCGTCACCGGCAAGCCCATCCCGCTGGGCGGCTCGCTGGGCCGCGTCGCCGCCACCGGCCGCGGCGTCTTCGTCGTCGGCCGCGAGGCGATGCGCCGCTTGAACATCGACATGGACGGCGCCCGCGTGGCCGTGCAGGGCTTCGGCAACGTCGGCTCCATCGCGGCCAAGCTGTTCGCCGCCAATGGCGCCAAGGTCGTCGCCGTGCAGGACCACACCGGCACCATCCTGAACGAGAAGGGCTTCGACATGGCCAACCTGCTGGAACACGTCGCCAAGTACCGCGGCGTGGCCGGCTTCGCGGGCGCCGACAAGATCGACAACGAGAACTTCTGGGACGTGCAGAGCGACGTGCTGATCCCGGCCGCGCTGGAAGGCCAGATCACGGCCGAGCGCGCCAAGCGCATCCGCACCCGCCTCGTGCTGGAGGGCGCCAACGGCCCGACCACGCCGGACGGCGAGGATGTGCTGACCGACCGCGGCATCGTCGTCGTGCCCGACGTGATCGCCAACGCTGGCGGCGTGACGGTGTCCTACTTCGAGTGGGTGCAGGACTTCTCGTCCTTCTTCTGGACCGAGGACGAGATCAATGTGCGCCTGGACAAGATCCTGATCGGTGCCTTCAAGCACATCTGGGAGACCGGCGAGCAGCACAAGATCGCGCTGCGCACGGCGGCCTTCACGGTGGCCTGCACGCGGGTGCTGCAGGCGCGCGAGGAGCGCGGCCTCTACCCCTGATCGGTCCCCGATCCACCCCTGGGGCGGCCCGACGTCCCGGAGCAGAGCCGCCGGCGGAAGCCGGCGGCTTTTTGTTGCTGGCATGTAGGTACATAGGCACAAATAGGTCGGCCCGGATGGACAGCGCGCGCCAAGTTGGCACATTCGCGCGGCTCGCCGTCATGACTCCTGAATCCCCCGAACCCTCTCCGCCCGGCCTCGGCCGCCGTGAACTGCTGCGCGGCGCGTTGGCGTCGGCGCTGCCCGCCCTGGGCCTGCCCGCTGCCGCGGCGTCAGGACCGCTTGTCGTCGGCGGTCTGCCGGTCACCTGCAACCTGACGCTGCCCGTGGCCTGCACGGCGCGTGCCGCCGCCAACAAGGCGGCCGGCAGCTCGGCCTTCGCGTTCGAATACAGCAAGTACAACGGCTGGCCCGAGATCAAGGAGTCGCTGATGACGGGCCGCATCCAGGCGGCCTACATGCTGGCGCCGCTGGTCATGGACCTGGCGGACAAGCGCATCCCGGTCAAGATCGTGTCGCTGGGCCACCGCTCGGGCGCCGTCATCATGGTGCGCACCGATTCGCCCTACAAGAAGTTCCGCGACCTTGCGGGCAAGCGCATCGCCATCCCGAGTCGCTTCGCGGTGGACTTCCTGTTCCTGCGCAAGATGCTCGCGCAGGAGGGCATGAGCCCGAAGGACGTGCAGATCATCGAGATGCCGCCGCCCGACATGCCGGCGGCGCTCTACGCCAAGGCGGTGGACGGCTATTGCACCGGCGAGCCCTTCGGCGCCGCGGCCCAGCGCGCCGGCTATGCCAGGCCGCTGCGCATGACCCGCGACGAGTGGCGCAACTACATCTGCTGCGTGCTGACCGTGCGCGAGGAACTCATCAAGGAGAACCGGCCGCTGGTGCAGGACCTCGTCAACCATGTGCAGGGCGCCGGCAACTGGCTGGACCTGCAGCCCGGCAACCGCGAGAAGGCCATCCAGATCGCCGCCGGCCGCAAGTTCTTCAACCAGGACCCCAACATCCTGCGCTTCGTCATGGAGAACCCGAGCGATCGCGTGACCTATGGCGACCTGCGCATGATCCGCGCCGAGTTCGACGAGCTGATGCAGCTGTCCATCGAGGCCGGCACGCTCAAAAGCCCGGTGGCCTACGAGAAATACGTCGACGAGAGCTTCGTCAAGGCGGCCAAGGCCGCGCCCATCGCGCTATGAGCGCCGAGCGGCCGCCCGAAGGCGCTCAGCTCCCGCTTGGCGGGACAGCGCGCAGCGCGGAGGATGCACCTTGAAGCGCCGCGCCCTGTTGCTGGCCGCGCTGCCTCTGGCCGCATCCGCAGCGCCGATGCTCAAGGCCGGCGTCTTCGAGCCCGCCCAGCCCGCGCCCGAGTTCGCGCTCAAGGGCAGCGACGGCGCCGCGCTCAAGCTCGCCCGCTTCAGGGGCAAGCTGGTGCTGCTGGTGTTCGGCTTCACGAACTGCCCCGAGGTCTGCCCGACGACGCTGGCCACGCTGGCCCAGGCGCGCAAGGGCCTGGGCGCCGATGGGTCGGACGTGCAGGTCGTCTACGTCACCGTGGACCCGGAGCGCGACGACCTCGCTCGCATCCGCCAGTACCTGGCCGCCTTCGACCCCAGCTTCATCGGCGGTACCGACACGCCGGCGGCACTGGCCGCCATGCGCAAGCGCTACGGCATCGTCGCCGAGAAGGTGGCGAACCGCGCGGGCGGTTATGGCATGAACCACTCCAGCTCGGTCTACCTGATCGACCGAGCGGGGCGGCTGCGGGCCATGATGCCCTACGGCCACGAGGCCAAGGACTTCGTCCACGACCTCCAGCTGCTGCTGGCCTCGAAGTGAAGCGCTGGCTCTGGCTCCTGCCGGTCACCGTGCCGGCCACGCTGCTCGCCTGGGCCGCGTTCGCGCCCATCGAGCTGGCCTCACGGGACGAACTCTTCGAGATCCCGCCCGGCACCTATGCCCGCCGCATGGCCGGCAGCCAGGTCGAGATCCTGCCCGACCGCATCGATCTGACGCTGGGCCTGAACGACGTGCTGCTGCTGCGCAACCGCGACGAGGTGCCGCAGCAGTTCGGGCCCGTGCTCATCATGCCGGGGCAGAGTTTCCGGCTGCCCTTCGAGGTGGCGTCGACCTACAGCTTCGCGTGCAGCGCCCACGCCAGCGGGCAGATGAGCATCGTCGTCGCGCCCACGCCCGAGCCCGGCTGGCAGCGCCTGCAATGGCGCTGGCGGCACCGCCAGCGCGCCTTCATGGAGACCCCTGCTTGAACTGGAACTCACGCCTGGCGCGCCTGCTGCCGCCGCTCGCGGTCATCGCGCTGCTCATCGCCGTCTGGTGGGGCATCGTCGTCGTTACCGAGAGCCCCATCTTCCCGACGCCCTGGGCCGTCGTCACCGGCACGCTGGAGCTGGCCCAGGACGGCACGCTGTGGGAGCACATCACGGCGTCGCTGTTCCGCGTCGGCATCGGCTTCGGCCTGGCCATGCTCGTCGGCATCCCGCTGGGCCTGTGGATGGGCTGGGTGGTCGGCGCCTACCGCACCCTCAACCCCATCTTCCAGATGCTGCGGCCCATCTCGCCCATCGCCTGGATCCCGCTGGCCATCCTGTGGTTCGGCGTCGGCGACGTGTCGCCCATCTTCCTGATCTTCATCTCGTCGGTCTTCCCCCTCATCGTGCAGACGACCTCGGGCGTGCACACCATCGACCGGCGCTATCTGCGCGCGGCGGCCAACTTCGGCGTGTCGCGCCGCGTGATGTTCCGCCGCGTCGTCATCCCCGCCGTGCTGCCGGAGATCATCATCGGCATGCGCATCGGCATCGGCGTGGCCTGGCTGGTGGTCGTGGCCGCAGAGATGATCGCGCTGCGCTCCGGCCTGGGCTACCTCATCATGGACTCGCGCAACGCCGGCAACCGCTACGACCTCGTCATCGCCAGCATGATCCTCATCGGCGTGATCGGCCTGCTGCTGGACGGCATCACGCGGCTGCTCGAAAAACTCAAGACCGTGCGTTGGCGCTATGTCCGGTGAAATGGCGCCCCTCGCTCAGCCCGCACCTGCTGAACGCAGGCGCGCTGATCGGTCCCCCAAGGGGACGGCGATGCTCGCGGCATTGAGCCGCAAGCACATCGCCTGCGGGCCGGCTTGGGAGCGGCCCGGCGCTCGGCCCGCAACGCAAATGCGGAATGGATCACTGACATGACTGCCAAGATCGTCGTCTGCGGCCTCAACAAGAGCTTCAAGGCCGCCAAGGGCGGCAGGCTGCACGTCATCGAGGGCGTGGACTTCGAGGTTGCCGAAGGCGAGTTCGTCGCCATCGTCGGCCCCTCGGGCTGCGGCAAGTCGACGCTGATGAACATCCTGGCCGGCTTCGAGAAGCCCGATGCCGGCAGCGTCCTCATCGACGGCAAACCGCACCCGGGGCCGAGCCCGCAGGGCATCGTCATCTCGCAGTACGGCTCGGTCTTCCCCTGGCTGACCGTGCAGCAGAACCTGATGTTCGGCCTCGACGCCAAGGCCAGCGGCACGGCCAACGCCGAGCTAGCCGACCATTACGCCGCGATGGTCGGCCTGAAGGGCTTCGAGAACGCCTACCCGCACGAACTGTCGGGCGGCATGCTCAAGCGCGTGGAGCTGGCGCGGGCCTTCATCGTGAAGCCCGAGATCCTCTATCTCGACGAGCCCTTCTCGGCGCTGGACGCGCTGATGAACCTGCGCATGCGCAACGAACTGCTGCGCATCCTGGCCGAAGAGAAACACACCGTGCTGCTGATCACGCACGATGTCGACGAGGCCCTCTACATGGCCGACCGCATCCTCGTGCTGTCGCCCCGGCCCACGCGCATCCAGGCCCGCTTCGAGCTGGACATGCCGCACCCGCGGCGGCTCATCAGCACCGAGATGGATCAGCTGCGCGAGTCCATCCTGCGCGAACTGGGGCTGGAGATGCCGGGCTGACTCAGCCCTTGAGCACCGCGCCCGTGCTGTCCAGCACGCGCAGCGTGACGGGAATGGCCGGCGCGACGCTCTGCGTGACGGTGCAGTAGTCCTCGAAGCTGTCGAGCACGCGCTGGATGTGGGCCAGCTCGGCGGCCGGCCTGCCGAGGTGGATGTCCACGGCCAGGCCCTGCACGCGGTTGCGGTTGCGCTCGTTGCGGCCCACCGTGGCCTTCACCTCGGTGCGCAGCGGCGAGGGGTCGTCCTTGTATTTCTGGCAGGCGAACCAGATGGACGCGCTCAGGCAGTTGCCCACCGCCGACGCCAGCAGCTCGACCGGGTCGGGCCCGAGGCCGGTACCGGCGGGCGGCGGTTCGTCGGACAGCAGCACCGGGATGCCCGGTGCGTAGCGGTGTTCGAACTGGTAGCCCTGGCGCTGGGTCAGGGTGACGCTGGGTTGGTCCATGGTGCCTCCGTGTGGCGGCCATTCTCAGCGCAGGTCGTCGGTCTCGAAGTAGAGGTCGACCAAGCCCCTGGCCTTGGAGGCCTGTTGCACGGCCTCGCCGGGCCTGGCCAGACCCTGCAGCGCGACGGTGGCCTCGCCGCGGACCCGGGGCGCATCCAGCCGCAGGATGTGGTCGAAGTCCGGCCGGCGGTCGATGAGCTTGATGGCGAACCACTCGCTGCCACGGCCGATCAGCCGGTAGCGGCCCGTCGCGGATTCGCGCGGGGCGGGGTCGAGGCGGCGGAACAGCAGCACCTCGTCGACGACGACGCGCTGCCCGGCCTGCTGCGGCCTGCCGCCGCGCTCGAAATGCCCCTCGAAGAAGCGCGCCTGGAACTCGCGCAGCGGCCGGGCATGGCCGGGCGCGAAACGCAGCAGGTCGAAGGGCTCGGGGTCGAAGGTCCACAGCTTCGGCTCACGCGCCAGCCTCTCGCGCAGCGCCCGGTCCGCCGCCGCGTCGGCGAGGTGGAAGCGCAGCAGCAGCTGCGTGTCGTGCGGCGCATGGAACATCGGCAGGTGCGAGGCATACAGGCCCTCGCGGCCGCCGAACACGGCCATGCCGTGGCCGCCCATGGCGGTTTCGTCAGCGCGGGCGAAGGCCGGCAGCAGCGCGGCCAGCGCGAAGGCGCGGCGCCTCATGCGGCGGCCTCGACGACGAGCTTGCCGCGGTGGTCGCCGGTGAACAGGCTCTGCAGCGCGGCCGGCAGCTGCTCGAAGCCCCGGACCACGGTCTCCTCGAAGACGATCTCGCCGCGCTGCACCATCGGCCCGACGACGCGCAGCATCTCGTCCATGCGGTGCAGGTAGTCGCGCGCCAGCATGCCCTGGATGGTGGCGCGCTGGTAGAGCATGTGATGCAGGAAGCGTGGCCCGAGTTCGGGTGCGTCCAGGCCGCCGGAATACTGGCTGATCGCGCCGCAGATGACGATGCGGGCACGGCGGTTGACGAGGGGGATGACGGCGTCGCTGATCCAGCCGCCGACGTTGTCGAAATAGACATCCACGCCGCCGGTCAGCGACTTGATCTCTTCCGCCAGCGTGGCCGTGTCGGCATGGGCCTTGTAGTCCACGGCCCAGGTCAGCCCCAGGCGTTCGCGCAGCCACGCGCACTTGGCCGCGCCGCCCGCGATGCCCAGCACGCGGCAGCCGTTCTTCAGCGCGAACTGCGCGACCAGCGAGCCGACCGCGCCCGCCGCGCCGGACACGACGACGACCTCGCCCGCCTTGGGCCGGCCCGACTCCATCAGCCCGAACCAGGCCGTGCGCCCCGGCATGCCCAGCACGCCGAGGGCCGTGGACGGCGGCGCCACGCCGGGGTCGAGCTTCCTCAGCACCGAGTGGTGCACGCGGGCATGGGTCTGCCAGCCCAGCATGCCCTCGACCCAGTCGCCCGCGGTCAGCGAAGCCACCGAGGACGCCAGCACGCGGCCGACGACGCCGGCCGTCTGCACGGTGTCCAGCGCATGCGGCAGCTCGTTGTAGGTCGGCTTCAGCGACTGGTTGATGCGCATATACGGGTCCACCGACCACCAGCGCGCCTCCACCAGCACCTCGCCGGCCGACAAAGCGGTGGCCAGCGGCGTGCTGACGAGTTCATAGTGCTCGGGGCCGACCAGGCCCTCGGGGTGGCGGCGGTAGAGCCACTGGCGGTTGTTCAGATGTGCATCCATGGCGCCGATTCTTCCGCCGCGGTTTTTGCCTGTGAAGCAAAACAAAGTCGACAATCGATGCCCAGCAAGACACAAGCCACATGGACATCGCCGACCTGCGCAGCTTCCTCGTCATCGCCCGCCACGCCAATCTGCGCGCGGCGGCGGACGAGCTGCACCAGACGCCGTCGGCCCTGTCCAAGGCCGTCAGGCGGCTGGAGACCTCGCTGGCCACGCCGGTCTTCGACCGCGTCGGCAAGGCCATCCGGCTGAACGCGGCCGGCGAACGGCTGCGCGAACGGGCGCTGGCCCTGGTGGCGCTGGCCGACCAGACCGAGGCCGAATTCCGCGGCGTGAGCCTGCGCTCACATTGCCGCCTGCTCGCGCCGGCCGTGCTGCAGTGGGGTTTCGGCGCGGCGCTGGCGGCGCAGCTCTCGGCCCGCCAGCCGCAGGCCAGCCTGGCCTTCGCGACGCTGTTCGAGGACGCCGCCCTGGCCGCCCTGGCACGCGGCGAGGGCGACCTGGCCCTGGTGACCGGCGTTGCCCTGGGCGCCGCGCTGCCGGCCGGGCTGGAGAGCAAGCGCCTGGGCGAGATCCGCATGCAGCTGGCCGCCGGCCCGGCCCACCCGCTGGCCGGCCGCGGCGAGGTGCCGACGGCCGAGGTGTTGCAGCACGACTTCGCCTGCCCGCAGCACTCGCTGTTCTGCGGCCTGGAGCGCGGCAGCCGCGCGGACGGCTGGCGCGACGACCGCCTGCCGCGGCGCATCCGCTTCTGGGTGGACGACCTGCAGCTACTGGTCGGGCTGGTGCGGGGCGGCCAGGCCCTGGCCTATCTGCCGGACTTCGCGCTGGCGCAGCACGCGGACCTGCTGCGGCTGAGCGTGCCCGACTGCCGCTACGAATGCGTCGAACAGGTCCACCTCGTGTGGCGGCCGGCCACGGCCAGCGGCTGGCTGGCGGCGCTGGTCGCCAGCCGCTGAAAACCCCTGTCATCGCAAGCGGCCGCTGCCGCGTTGCCGGCTATCGCGGCCGCTGGCCGGCGCCAGCAACCAAGCGCAACCCGAGGACGGAATAATCCCGCCATGCTTCGCACCCGCATCCCAGTCCTGACGGTCCTGCTCGGCGCCCTGCTGCTGGCCGGCTGTGGCGTCCTGCCCTCGCTGCCGGACAGGCCCCGCAAGGCCGTCTACCAGGGCGAGAGCTTCTCCGCCGAGGAGACCTTCTCGCGCCTGTTCGACGCCAGCCTGGACGACACCTGCGAGGCCGCGCGGCGCGCGCTGCTGAGCCAGGGCTATGTCATCAGCAAGGCCGGCGGCGGCCTGGTGCAGGGCGCCAAGAGCTTCCAGCCCGAGGGCGAGGTGCACGTCGAGATCAGCTTCCACGTCGTCTGCGTCGGCGACGGGCCCAAGCAGCAGGTCGCCACGGCCTACGTCAGCGCCCAGCAGGACCGCTACGCCCTCAAGAAGAACCCGCAGGCCGCGAGCCTGGGCGTCAGCGCGCTGGGCTCGATCTCGGTGCCGCTGTCGTCGACGCAGGACTCCCTCGTCAAGGTCGCGTCCGAGACCATCCCGGCCGGCGAGTTCTACGACCGCTTCTTCACGCTGATGCAGCGCATGCTGCGCGAGTCCGCGCCCGACCGCTGATACGGGTTTGCGATCCAAGTGATGACAAGGCGAAGCCCCGCGGTGCGCGCTTTGACCGCGCAGCCGCATGCGCCGTTCCGCGCCGCGAAATGCTCTGTTGGGCGCCGAGGCAGGGCCGCAGACTCAGGAACGCCCGTTGACGGCCCGTTGCGCCGCGAAGGCGCGCTGGTAGGCCGGCCGCGCCTCGCCGCGGGCGACATAGGCCGCGAGGTTGCGGAACTCGTCCAGCAGGCCCGAGGCGCGCAGGCGCAGCAGCACCGACACCATCATCAGGTCGCCCACGCTGAAGGCGCCGTCCAGCCAGTCGGCGCCGCCCAGGCGGGCCGACAGCGGACGCAGCCGGCCGCGCACGCGTTCCTCGACGAGGGGCAGGCGCTCGGCCGACCAGGGCCGGTCGCGCTCCAACAGGCGGGCGGCGGACAGCTCCAGCACGGGCGGCTCCACGGTGTTGAGCGCCGCGAACAGCCAGCAGATCGCCCGCGCGCGGGCCCGGGGCTCGCCGGGCAGCAGGCCGGCATGGCGCTCGGCGAGATGCAGCACGATGGCGCCGCTCTCGAACAGCGCGAGATCGCCGTCCGCGCAGGTCGGGATCTGGCCGAAGGGATGCCGGGCCAGATGCGCCGCCTCCTTCAGCGCGGGCGTGGACACGAGGCGGACCTCGTAGGCCTGGCCCACTTCCTCCAGCGCCCAGCGCACGCGCATGTCGCGCGCCAGGCCCTTGCCGCCGTCGGGCGAGCGGTCGAAGGCGGTGATGGTGACGGTCATCGCTGTCCTCGTCGGTGAGAAGGCAGGCGAGGGCTGTTCTCAGTTCGCGAGCCGCGCCGCCCGCTCCTGCAGCAACGCCCGCTGCACCTCGTTCTCCGTCAGCCCGGCCGCGCGCAGATAGGCCTCGCGCGCCTCGCCCACGCGGCCCAGGCGTTCGAGCACGTCGGCCTGGGCGCCGGCCAGCCAGGGGTAGCGCTGCAACTGCGGCGCGGCGGCCAGGGCCTGCAGCAGCGGCCAGGCGGCGGCCGGGCCGTCGGCGAAGCTGACGGCGACCGCGCGGTTCAGCGCGATGACGGGCGAGGGGTTGAGCGCGAGCAGCCGGTCGTAGCCGGCGACGATGGCTCGCCAGTCGGTGTCCGCGGGGCGCGCGGCACGCGCATGGCAGGCTGCGATGGCGCTCTGCAAGGTGTAGGGGCCGGGCTCGCCCAGGGCCAACGCGCGCTCCAGCGCGGCCAGGCCGCGCTGGATCAGCAGGCGGTCCCAGCGGCGGCGGTCCTGGTCGGGCAGCAGCACGGGCCGGCCCCGGGCGTCCAGCCGCGCGGGCAGGCGCGAGGACTGGATCTCGAGCAGGGCGGCCAGGCCATGCACCTCGGCCTCGCCCGGCAGCAGGTGCTGGAGCTGGCGCGCCAGGCGCAGCGCCTCGTCGCACAGGGCCGGGCGCAGCAGGCAGGCGCCGCTGCCGGCGCTGTGGCCCTCGTTGAAGATCAGGTAGACGACGGCCAGCACGGCGGCTAGGCGCTGCTGGCGCTCGTCGGGGCCGGGCAGCTCGAAGGCCTGGCCGTTGAGGGCCTTCTTGGCGCGCACGATGCGCTGGGCCACGGTGGCCTCGGGCTGCAGGAAGGCGCGCGCGATCTCGGCCGTCTCCAGGCCGCCGAGCAGGCGCAGCGTCAGCGCGACCTGGGCCTCGCGCGGCAGCACCGGGTGGCAGGCGATGAAGATCAGGCGCAGCAGCTCGTCGCCGATCTCGGCCTGCTCACGGGCGGCGTCGAGGTGGTCGACGAAGTCGGGCACGGCATGGGCCTGGGCGGCCTCGTCGTCGGCCGCCAGGGCCTGGTGCTCGCGCTCCAGCATCGCGCGGCGGCGCAGGCGGTCGAGGGCGCGGTTGCGGGTGGTGGCCATCAGCCAGGCGGCAGGGTTGGCGGGCTGGCCGTCGCGCGGCCAGGTCTCGAGGGCGGCGATGAGGGCGTCCTGCGCGCAGTCCTCGGCCTCGTCGAGGTCGCGCAGCAGCCTGGCCGCGGCGCCGACGAGGCGGCTGCGCTCGATGCGCCAGACGCCGGCGGCGAGGTCTGCATGGCTCACGGCGCGCCGGCCGCCAGCACGCGCGCGAGCCGGTCGAGGTTCTGCTCGTTGGCCGGGATGCAGATGGCCTGCAGCGCCTGGCGCAGTTCGGCGGTCTCGAAGCATTGCGACCAGCCGACGCGCGTGCCCCCGCCTTCGGCTTCCAGCGTGACGGTCAGCACGAAGCGTGGCGGCGAGACATGGTCGACGACGATGCGCTGCCGCGGCAGCAGCGCGCCGAAGCGGCTCTCGTTCGCGTAGCGCGCGCCATCGGGGCCGATCATCGTGGAGCGCCAGGCGCCGCCCTCGCGGAAGTCGCAGGTCTCGAACTCGTTCGTGAAGCCCTCCGGGCCCCACCAGCGCGCGAGCTGCGCGGGGTCGGCAAAGGCCTGCCAGACGCGCTTGGGCGGGGCGGGCAGCAGGCGCTCGGTGGCCAGGGTGCGTGCGTCGCTCATGTCGGTGCCGTCGTAGGCGCGCTGCAGCGCGGCCAGGTCGATCTTGTGCATGGTCCAGAGGGCCTGGAACACGCGCTGCACGCGGGCCGCGTCGGGGTCGCGGATCATGCTGAACCATTGCGCCGGAATGATCTGCCAGTGCAGGCCCCAGGCGTCCTTCACCCAGCCGCAGGCCTGGGCCTGTCCACCACCCGCGGGCAGCTGCTCCCAGAGGTGGTCGATCTCGGCCTGGTCGGCGCAGGCGACGGTCAGCGAGAAGGCCTCGTTGAGTTTGAAGTAGGGGCCGCCGTTGAAGGCCGTCATCTGCAGCCCCAGCAGTTCGAAGTGCTGCAGCATGACGCCGCCGGCCGGGCCGGGCGAGTTCTCGCCCCAATGCTGGGTGTGCAGCACGCGGCTCTGGTCGGCGCCGAAGACCCGCAGGTAATGGGCCACGGCATCTTCCGCGCCGCTCTGGTACCAGATGAAGGGTGTGAGCTTGTGCTGGAGCTGCATCGAGATTCTCCTAACTAAGCGGTCTGGCGTGCCAGCGCGCAGACCTCATCCAGCGGCCCCCGCCGATCTGGCTTTGCCAGGCGGCTGGGGGCGCCCCCTTGGGGGGCTGAGGCCGGACACAAAGAGTCCTGAGGACTCTTTGTGCCTGCCGAAGGCCAAGGCCTCTGGCCTTGGCACGGCGAAGCCGGTAGGGGGTGGGTCATCCCTGTGGGGGCATGCCGGTCATGTGGACGAGTTCCCAGTGGTGGCCGTCCGGGTCTTCGAAGCCGTGGCCGTACATGAAGCCATGGTCCTCGGCCTTGCCCGGGATGTTGCCGCCGGCTGCACGGGCCTTGGCGACGAGGGCGTCGACCTCCTCGCGGCTCTCGCAGCTCAGGCACATCCAGCCGCCGGTCGAGGTCTTGTTGTCGATCAGCGTCTTGGGGGTGAAGGTGCGGGCGAAGTCCTCGGTCAGCAGCATCGCGTAGAGGTTCTCGCCCAGTTCCAGGCCGGCACCCTTGTCGTTGGTGAAGTGCGGGTTGAAGGTGTAGCCCACCGCCTCGTAGAAGGCCTTGCTGGCGGCCAGGTCCTTGACGGGCAGGTTGACGTAGATCTGCTTGTGCATGGCGGGTGCTTTCAGTGGGTGGATTCGGCCAGGGCCTTCAGGCGCAGCAGGGCCTGCGGCCAGGTGGTTTGCAGGAAGTCCGTGAAGCCGTCGGCCCAGCCCTGCAGCTGCACGACGAGCTGGGTGCCCTCGGGCGTCGGCGCGAACGTATAGCGCTCGTGGGCGGGTTCGCGGGCCAGCGAGCTGTCGGCCACGGGGCGGCCGTCCCGGAGCTCGCCGACGAGGCGCAGCGCCATCAGCTCGTGCGTGCGGCACTCGTCGACGATGGCCTCCATGCCGAAGCCGCGCGGGTCCAGGAAGCGCAGCCGCCGGCCGGGCCGCCAGTGGCCCTCGAAGTAGGAGCCCTCGGCGAAGGCGCGCGTCCAGTCGCGGTAGGCGATGGGGTCGAACATGCAGTCCCAGACCCGCGCGACCGGCGCCGCGACGGCGATGTCGAACTGCAAGTCCTTCATCCCTGGCCGCCTTCCGCCAGCTGGCGCAGGTTCTGCAGCCCGTCCTCGAAGTCGCGGCCGACCATCCTGTCCATGTCCATGAAGACGCCCATCAGCTTGTTCACGAAGTTGGCGGGGCCGTGCATGCGCCAGCTCACCTCGGTCGCGCCGTCGGCCGTGGGCCGCAGCGCGAACTCGGCCTGGTTGTGGGCCTCGAAGGGCTTCACGAAGTCCAGCTTCATCTGCACGGCCCGGCCGGGCTGCTGGCCGGTGACCTCGAGGCTGCCGGTGCCGACCTTGTCGCTCTCCCACGCATAGCGCGAGCCGACGCCGCTGGCCGCGCCGCCGTAGCTGCCCTTGACCAGCGGATCCTTGCGCTCGTAGGGGTTCCAGCGGTTGAAGCCGCGCAGCTCGCCGACCAGGGGCCAGAGCTTGTCGGCAGGCGCCGCAATGCGCAGCCGGCGCTCGACGCTGAACTCGTCGGGCCGGGTCGACGCATAGCCCAGCAGCATGAGGATGGCCACGGCCAGGCCCATCAGCACGATGGAGAAGTTGCTCATGGCGTTCTCCCCGTCAGTTGCGGAAGGCCATGTCGCCGCCGGGGGCGAAGTCGACATCGTCGTAAAGGCGGCGGATCTCGACGGCGCAGTCGTGGCCCGGGAAGGGGTTGGGGAAGCGGCTGGCCCAGGCCCGCGCCTCCTCCTCGGAGCGCACCTGGATCAGCGAGTAGCCGGCGATGAGCTCCTTGGTCTCGGCAAAGGGCCCGTCGACGACCTCGCGGCGGCCATCGGGCCGGTAGTGCTGGCGCCAGCCCTCGCGGCTGGGGCGCAGGCCGGCGGCGTCCAGCAGCACGCCGGCGCGCGCCATCTCCTCATGGAAGATGCCCATCGCCTCGAAGACGGGCTGCAGCTCGGGGCCGGGCGGGTCGCCGCGCTCGCTGGTGGCGGTGGCGCGGACTTGGATCATGAATCGCATGGCGGGTCTCCTGGGGTGGTCGGGCAGCGCTTTTGCTGCCTCCATCCCCACGACGATCTACGCGACCCGGCTTCGACAGACTTCGGGAAATTACCTAGAAACCCCTAGGTATAGCAGGGGCCCACACCGCGGATCTCGACCGTCGCCCACTCCGCCGCCGGGCAGCGCTCGGCCCAGGCCAGCGCAACGACCGGGTCCTCGGTGTCGAGCAGGAAGTAGCCGCCCACCATCTCCTTGGCCTCGGCAAACGGCCCGTCCCAGACCTGGGCACCGCCGTCGCGCTTGCTCAGCCGCCGCGCCGCGGTGCCGAGGGAGTTCGTGCCGATCAGCAGGCCTTCGGCCTTCAGTTCGGCGGCGAAGTCCAGCATGCGCTGGTAAACAGCCTCGCCGGCGACGCGGCCACGCGCCGCGCGCTGGCCCAGGGGTTCGACGATGAGCAGCATCTGAGGCATGGCTTAAGTCCGCAAAGCGAGAAAAGTAACAATGCCCATTCTGGACTGGCCGCGCCCGGCTGGTGCAAAGTCGGGGTATCGGCTCCCGCCCCGGGGCGCCCTCAGAGGTCAGGGATGAACGACAGCCCCCAGGTGGCGATGCTTTCCTTGCGCGCCGTGCCCGGCCTGCCCATCGTGGCGGCGGCATCGAGCCTGAACCGCGTGCTCGGCCACGCGCCGCTCGAGTTGCGCGGGCGCGGCTTCGCGTCGCTGTGCCCCGCCCAGCAGCCCGACGGCCGCGACTCGGCGCAGACGCTGGCCCGCCTCTTCGACGAAGTGCTGAGCGGCGGCTCGCGCAGCCTGGCCTGGACCTTCCTGACCCACGACGGCGTCGCCCGCCCGCACGGGCTTCACCTGACGCGCATGGAGCGCGACGGCGAGCCGCTGGTGGCCGCCTGCCTCGTGGACCTGAGCCGGCTCAAATTCATCGAGGCCATGAGCGCCGCCGAGAACGAGCTGCTGCAGATGGTGGCCACCGGCCGGCCCCTGGCGACCGTGCTGGCGCGGCTGACAGCGCTGATCGAGGCGCAGTTCGACGGCCTGTTCTGCACGGTGCTGCTGCTGGACTTGGACGGCCGCCACATCCGCCTCGGCGCCGGCCCGCGCATGCCGGCCGACTACATGAAGGCGCTGGACGGCTACGAGATCGGCCCGACGATGGGCAGCTGCGGCACGGCGATGCACGACGACCGCACCGTCATCGTCACCGACATCGAGACCGATCCGCTGTGGGCGCCCTACAAGGCGCTCGCACTGCCCTACGGCTTCCGGGCCTGCTGGTCCGAACCCATCCACGCGGCCGGCCAGGGCGTCATCGGCAGCTTCGCGATGTACTACCGCGAATGCCGCGCGCCTGGCGAGCAGGAGCTGACGGCGCTGCGCACCGCCAGCCACCTGGCCGGCATCGCCATCGACCAAGACCGCCGCGAGCAGGAGCGCCTGCGCGAGGCGCAGTGGCTGGAGGAGCAGGTCGAGAAGCGCACCGCCGAGCTGCTGGCCGCCCAGGACGAGCTCGTCAACAGCCGCAAGCTCGCGGCGCTGGGGCAGATGCTGTCGGGCATCTCGCACGAGATGAACACGCCGCTGGGCAATGCGCTGCTCGCCGCCGACGTGCTGCGCAGCCAGGGCCGCGTGCTGGCCGACAAGCTCGCCGGCAACGCGCCGCTCAAGCGCAAGGAGCTGGCCGACCTGCTCGGCCAGACCTCGGGCGCGGCCGAGCTCGTGCAGCAGAACGTCGACCGCGCGCTGCGCCTCATCAACCGCTTCAAGCAGCTGACCGAAGACAGCGGCCGCGCCATGCGTTCGCGCTTCCTGCTGCGCGACGCGGTTCAGCAGGCCTGGGCCCGCGTTCGGGCGAGGCTGCGGGTGCGCCATGTGCAGCTCGTCTGCGACCTGCCCGAGGACCTCGCCCTCGACGGCTACCCCGAGGTGCTGCACCAGGTGCTGGAGCAGCTCATCGAGAACGCCTGCCTGCACGCCTTCCGCGGCAGCGCCGGCCAGATCCGCATCGGCAGCGCGCCGGGGCCGACGAACCGCCTCGTGCTCGAGGTGCGCGACAACGGCGCCGGCATGCCGCGCGCCGACGTCGAGCGCGCCTTCGAACCCTTTTTCACCACCGCCTTCGGCCAAGGCGGCAGCATCCAGCTCGACAGCCAGCCCGGCAAGGGCACCACGGTCAGACTGGAGCTGCCGCCGCTGAACACGCTGAGGCTGGCTGCGTAAGCAGGGTCCCTCGCCCGGCCCGCATGCCTCACCGCCTCACTGGCGAGTTCGACCGCCAAGAGGCGTCGGCCCAGCGCTGGAAGGCGCCCAGCAGCGCCGGCTCGGGCGACTGGCGCTCGGTGGCCAGCGTGGCCAGGGACAGGACCTCGAAGCTGCGGCGGTACTTGCCCTCGGCGCGGAACTCGCGAGCCAGCAGCATCAGCGCGCCGCCCGGCACCCAGCCGGCGAACTCGGCCACGCCCAGGCCGGGCTGGGCCGATGCGGGCGGCATCACCTCGATGCGCCAGCCCCCGTCCCGGCCCGGGCTCTTGATGAACAGCCACAGCTCGCGCCAGCCATCCAGCGGCTGCACGGCCAGGGCCAGCGCGCGGCCCTCGCGGTTCAGCGAGGCCGAGGCCAGCGCCACCTGGCCGAAGCTGCAGCGGCGCACGGCCAGCTTGCCGGCCTCCTTCAGCGCGACGCAGCGCTCGCCGTCCGCGCCGGGTTCGAGCACGAGTTGCACGGCACCGAAGTCGCGCGCCGCCGTGCCCGTGCCCAGCCAGCGCGCCGCATTCACGCGCATGGCCGCATCGGCATAGGCGGCCTGGTCGTCCTCGGTCAGCTCGGTGGGCAGGATGCCGGCGAACTCGGCCAGGGCCGGCGCGGCCTCGCCGCCGGCACCGCGCCGCGCCTGCGCGAACGCCAGGCTGGCGCTGACCGAGGCGCGGCGCATCAGCAGCCGGTTCTTCCAGTGCGCGGGCAGCGTGGCGGCGTCCACCTGGGCCAGCAGCTGCTGGCGCCACTGGTCGCGCGCCTCGGCCTCGCGCGGCGTGGCGCGCGGGTCCAGGCAGTCGGGCCGCGTGAGCGCCAGCGCGGCGCGCACACGCTGCTCGGGCGTGGCGGCCACGGCCAGCACGCGGCGGAAGGCCTCGCCGTCGTAGCAGACCTGCACGCGGCCGTCCTCCGCCTCGACCTGCTGGAACTTCAGGCCGTAGCGCGCGGCCACGTCGATCTGCGCGGCCAGCTGGCCCTCGCCGGGCTTGGCGTTGGGCAGGGACGCGCGGTCGGCGATGCGCTCGGCAAACGTGCCCATCGCATCCAGCGCCTCCGCGCCGCCCGGGCCGGCCAGTTCGGCCGGCGTCGCGGCCTGCACATAGGCCGCCGCAAGACCCAGGCCCAGGCCCTCGGTGCCCCATTGCTGGCGCGCCAGGCGCAGCTGGGCCAGCAGTTCGGCGCTCGCGCCGTCGCCCTTCGGCATGAGCAGCACCTGGCCCTTGCGCATCCAGCCGCCACGCTCGCGGCGGTAGTCCCAGACCTGCCAGTGGTCGCCGCGCTCGGCGCGGATCTCGAGCGCCTCGCCGCGCCCCATCTGGGCTTGCAGCGAGGCCGTATCGCGCGGCGCGCCACGCAGCGGCGCGTCCTGCACGACGAGGCCGGCGCGCGGGAAGTCGGCGGCGGGCGCGGCGTCCGCCTGGGTCATCACGACGGCCGCCACCGCGGCGCCGATCACGATCAACAGAAGGCGACGCATGATGGCTTACTCCTTCTCCGGTTCGTCGCCTTGGCCGGCGGCCTTGGTCGTCGTGCCGGCCAGCAGCGCGCTGCCGATGAAGCCGCCCGAGCCGGGCGGCGCGATGATGACCTGCACCTTGTCCGAGAGCTTGTCGGCCATGGCCTTCTGCACCAGCAGCGGGTGGCGGGTCAGCAGCTCGCCCTCGGTCGCCATCTGGCTGGCGTTGGCCTTGCCGACCTGGGCCAGGCGGTAGGCCTCGGCATCGGCCAGCTTCTGGCGCGCGGCGGCCTCGGCGTCGATCTCGATGCGGCGCGCCTTGGCCGCGCCTTCGGCCTGCTGGATGCGCGCGGCACTGTCGGCCTGGGCCTCCAGCGCGCGCTGCTCGATCTGCTTCTGCTTGAAGGGCAGCACATGCTTCATGGCCTCCTCCTGCGCCTTGGCCGCGATGATCTGCTCGCGCCCGGCCGCCTCGGCCGCGGTCTCGCGGCGCACCTTGTCGGCGGCGGCCTCCAGCTCGGTCTCCCTGACCTTCTTGTCGGCGATCTCCAGCGTGTAGCGCATGCGCTCGCTGGCCAGGCTGTCGGCCAGCAGGTTGTCCATGCCGCGGCGGTAGTCGGGCGGCAGGTCCACCGAGCCGATCTGCACGCCCCTGAGCAGGATGCCGTCGCTCGCCAGCCTGGCGCGCAGCTCGGCCTCCAGCGCCGCTGCGATCTCGGCGCGCTGGCTGGAGAAGATCTCGCGCACCGTGTGCCTGGCGATCTGCTTGTAGACGACGGCCTGCACGGCCGGCGCGATGACGTCGGCCTCGATGTCGTCCGGCAGCCTGCGCGACAGCTCGGCCAGGCGCTTGTCGTCGACGGCCCAGCGCACATTCATGTCCAGGCCCAGGGACAGGCCCTCGACCGACTGCAGCGGCGACGGGCCGCCGGCCCTGGCCAGCGCGGCCGGGTGGAAGCTCTGGTCGCGCAGCGGGAACAGGCGCACCTCGTGCAGGCCCGGGATGCGCAGGAAGCTGCCCTCGCGGAACTCGCTGCTGCCACCGCTGAACTGGTTGGTGCGCAGCGCGGCCTGGCCGTGCGGCACGGCCTGGAGGGGCGGGTGGGTGAGGACGGCATAGCCGGCAGCGGTCACCGCCGTCAGCAGCAGCAGCGGAGGCAGCACGCGGCGCAGCGAGCGGGCGGCGCCGGGCGCGGCCGTGACGGTGGCCTCCAGGCCGCGGCTGGCCCCGCGACTGAAGGCATTGCGGATGGCGTCGGCGAGGGTCTTGAGGCGTTGCAGCATGGTGACGGGCTCCTTGGCGGTGGTTGCATCGCGTCGTGGGGTTGTGCGGTGCATGGCGGCCATGGTTCCCGGTTGGGTGGGAAGGGACGAGGGAGGAGTGGGGTGGGAGTCTTCCGTTGGGGCGGAGGAATTCTTCCGGTGGTTCGTTGCAGTAGGTTGATGGCGAGGCCCGTGCGGGGATTTCGCCCCCGCGGGCGACTCACTTTCTTGTGCGCGCAAGAAAGTAAGCAAAGAAAGCGCCCCTGCAAAACCGCCCCTGCGGGGTGCCCTGCGATGCTCGGAACCCGGGGCCGCGCCCAACTCACTTCGCTACGCTCCGTTCAAACAAAGGGGCGCGAAGTCAGATGTTGAAGCGTGCTGCGCACGCGCCCCGGGCTCCTGCGCTTCTCGGCGGTTTAGAAGGGGAGACCCCGAACAGCCAGCAGCCGCAACAGCCAACAGTCAAACCCGAAAGCCGGCTGGCGCCGGCTGTTCCTTCACTCCCCCTTTGAGCCCGCCGAGGAGCGCAGGGCCTTGAGGCCGCGTGCGCAGCACGCTTCAACATCTGACTCCGCGCAACTGTTTGACCGGAGCGCAGCGAAGGGAGTTTTGCGCGGGGCCTCAAGGACCGAGCACCGCAGGGCAGCCCGCTGCGCAGCAAAGGGCCGGGCGGTTCGGGGGCGACTCTTTGCCTACTTTCTGGTCGCTCAGAAAGTAGGTCGCCCGCCGGGGCGAACTCCCGGCATGGGCCTTGCCATCAACCCAAAGCAACGAGCCACCGGAAGATTCCTTCCCACGCCACACCAGACCCACCTCCACATAATCCGCGCCATGCCCCGCATCGCCGTCATCGAAGACGACCCCACCACCAGCGCCCAGCTGGCCGGCTGGATCCGCGCCGCCCGCCCCGAGCTGAGCGTCGACCAGCACTTCGACCGTGACGCGGCCGAGGCCGCGCTGCGGCGCGAACGCTACGACCTCGTCGTGCTCGACATCGAGCTGGGCCGCGAGCGCAATGCCGGCGTGGCGCTGATCAACGAGATCAACAAGCAGGGCCTGGGCACGCCGGTGCTGGTGGTGTCGGCGATGCCGGCGGCCATCTACCGCAGCATCATGAAGGCGCTGGACGCCTGGGACTATCTGCAGAAGACCACCTTCGACGAGGCCGAGTTCGTCGAGACCTTCCTCGACATCCTGCGCACCGCCCGCCAGCGCGGGCCGGCCTCCAAGCCGGCAGCAAAGCAGGCCGACGCCAGCCTGCAGCTCGACCCGCTGAAGCAGCGCACGCCGATGTGGCGCGGCCAGCGCATCAACCTGCCGCTGACCGCCCAGCGCATCCTCGCGACGCTGCACGCCCGCACCGGCGAGGTGGTCAGCTACGAGGAGCTGTTCGACGTCGTCAAGAGCGGCCGCAACCGCGACAACGTGCGCAAGCATGTGGCCACCATTCGCGACGCCTTCCGCGACGTGGACGCCAGCTTCGACGGCATCGAGAACATCCCGATGCGCGGCTTCCGCTGGACCCGCGGCGGATGAAGCTCGGCCGCGTCGACATGCCGCGCCTCGGCGTCGCGGCCTTTCGCAACCGCATCGTCTTCCACCTCGTCTTCGTGGCCCTGGCACTGGCCACGCTGGCCCTCGCGCTGGCGCTGCTGAACGAGGAGCGCCAGCGCAATGCGCAGCGCTACGAGCAGAGCTTCGCCAAGTCGCTGGCCGAGATCGTGGCCCAGCTGCGCCATCCCTCGGGCCAGCTGGCGCTGCTCAACCCGGAGCCGCCGCAGGTCGAGGCCGGCTGGGTGGCGCCGCTGCTGCTGCCCTTCGCGGCCATCGACTTCGACGACGCGACCAAGGCCCAGCGGGCCGTCGACATGGCCGGCTGCGCGCTGCAATACCCGGGCGGCGCCAGCCTGTGCGCGGCGGTGGGCAGCAATGCCTACGCGGGCGGCTTCGTCTACCTCGTCGCCAACGTGGACGCGCCGCCCCTGGTGCCCCGCGAGCATGGCGCGCTGGACCTGGCGGGCCTGCACCGCGTGCGCATCCGCTTGCTGCACGACGGCGCGCAGGCGCACTGGCTGGCGCCCTTCGAGGCGCTGGACGCGCAGCACGGCCAGCTGCCCGGCTTCGCCGTCGACGCCACGGTCACCGACACGCTGCGCGCCAAGGCCCGCCCGCAGCGCGACTTCCGCGGCTGGGTCTGGCGCGAGGGCCCCTGCCTGAACGCCGCCACCGGCGCGGCGGACTGCGTGCGCCGCACGACGATCTCGATCCGGCTGCCGGTCGAGGCCTTCCGCGAGGCGCTGTTCCGCCCCGGCGGGCCGCAGTGGCCGCCGGCCGACCTGGCCCGCACCGGCCTGCGCCTCGCACTGCTCGGCCCCGGCGGCACGACGCTGTTCGACAGCGCGGCACCCGGCGCCCAGCCGCCGCTGACGCTGTCCCGGCTGTCCCGCGCGCTGGCGCCGGGCGAGACATTGAAGATCACGCGCGGCAGCAATGTCGTGGCGCTGCTGCAGGGCGCCGACGCGGCCGGCGCCCCGCCCTCGCCCTGGCTGACCGCGCTGATCCGGCACCTGCCGGCGCCCGCCATGCCGCACGCGCTGCAGGCCCGCGACACGGTGACGACGCCGGCCGGCCGCTTCGACGTGGTGCTGACCGGCGACCTGCAGGGCCTGGACCGTTCCCTGAGCGCCAGCGCCGCCCGCCTGGCCTGGCCGGTGGGTGCGATGCTGGCGGCCATCGCGCTGGCCTGGCTCATCATCGAGATGGGCCTGATCCGCCGCATCGCGACGCTGACGAAACGCGCCGCGGCCCTGTCCCACCAGCTGCAGGCGCCCGAACAGCGCTTCGCCCTCGGCACGCTGGACGTGGCCGACCTGCGCGGGCGCGACGAGCTCGGCATCCTGGCCGGCAGCCTCGCGGACCTGCTGCAGCATGCGCGCGACAGCCTGCGCCGCGAGCAGTTGCGCGCCGAGCGCGAGCACGACCAGTGGCATGCCGTGGGCCACGAGATCATGTCGCCGCTGCAGTCGCTGATGCTGCTGCACGCGGCCGACAGCGACCCGAGCCGGCGCTATGTGCAGCGCATGCAGCAGGCCGTCAAGGTGCTGTACGGCCAGGCCTCGCCGAGCGAGGCGCTCGCGGCCGCGACGCTGGCCGTGGGCCGGCTGGACCTGGACGCCTTCCTGCGCGGCGTGGCCGAGAACGCGGCCTATGCCGGCATCGCCGACGTGGCCTACGCGCCGGCCGCCGAGCCCGTCTGGGTGCAGGCCGACGAATACCCGCTGGAAGACGCGATCACCCATGTGCTGGGCAATGCCGACCGCTACCGCGTGGCCGGCACGCCGATCACGCTGGCGCTGCGCGTGGACGGTGACCTGGCCAGCATCGACATCCACAATCAGGGCCCGCGGATCGTGGACGACCAGCTCGCGCGCATCTTCGACTACGGCGTCAGCGATGCCGAGCCCGAGGACGGCGTGCGGCGTGGCCAGGGGCTGTTCGTGGCCAAGACCTATCTGGCCAAGATGGGCGGCAGCATCGCGGCGCGCAACGTCGCGGATGGCGTCGTGTTCGAGATCGGCCTGCGCCAGGCCTGATCGGCCCTGGCCACAATCGGGCGCCGCTGCTGCCGAAACAGGGAGACCCGCCATGACATTCCTGCCCGATGCGATCTATGCGCTGCTCGACGCCCGCGGTGGCATCCGCCGGCAGGCCGGCGGCGCCGAGTTCTGGTCCCAGCCCGAAGAGGCAATGGACGCGCTCGGCCGCGACTGGCTGGTGTCGGAGTTCGAATGCGAGGCCGACTGGGGCAGCTGGGAGATCCACCCCCACGGCGACGAGTTCGTCTACCTGCTGGACGGCGACATCGAGTTCCGGCTGGAGACGCCCGAGGGCGTCGCCGCGCAGCGCATCGCGGGCCGCGGCGCCGTCGTCGTGCCGCGCGGCGTCTGGCACACGGCCAAGGTGTTCCGGCCCAGCCGCATGCTCTTCATCACGATGGGGGCCGGCACCGAGCACCGGCCGGCCTGACCGGCGTCGCGCCTTGAAACTGCCGCCCCCACCGCCACTTCCTCGGGTCTCCCGCTTTCCGGGGCCGGCGCCGGCCCCGCAGCCTCGATGAAATCACTCGGCAAGCGCGCCGCCGGCCTGCGCCTGGAACGCATGCGGGCCTCGCCCCGCTACCTGAAGACCGACGCCGGCGAGGGCTTTCGCAACGTCCACCCCATCCAGCCCGGGCTGCGCGACGGCAGCGAGCGGCCGTCGCTGGGCGACTTCCTGTGCTCGGAGGGCCGGCGCACGCCGCCGGGGCCGCTGCCTTCCGTGAACCCGCTGGACGCCTGGCTCAAACCGGCCGGCAGCGGCCTGCGCGCGACCTGGCTGGGCCACTCCACGGTGATGGTCGAGATCGACGGCCTGCGCGTGCTGACCGACCCGGTCTGGGGCCGGCGCGCGTCGCCCTCGCAGCTGGCCGGCCCGAAGCGCTTCCAGCCGGTGCCGCTGGGCCTGAAGGCCCTGCCGCCGCTGGACGCCGTCGTCATCTCGCACGACCACTACGACCACCTGGACCACGGCAGCATCCGCGAGCTGGTGAAGCTGCAGAACATGCCCTTCATCACCTCGCTGGGCGTGGGCGCCCATCTGCAGGCCTGGGGCGTGCCGGCCGAGCGCATCATCGAGCTGGACTGGTGGGAGCACTGGCAGCACCCGGCGGCCGGGCTGCGCATCCACGCCACGCCGTCGCAGCACTTCTCGGGCCGCTCGCTGGGCGACCGCAACGCGACGCTGTGGTCGTCCCTCGTCATCGAGACGCCGCGGCACCGCGTCTTCTTCAGCGGCGACACCGGGCTGACGGGCGAATACGCCGGCATCCGCGAGCGCTTCGGCCCCTTCGACCTCGTCATGCTGGAGGTGGGCGCCTTCCACCCGTCCTGGGGCGACATCCACCTCGGGCCGGAGAACGCGTTGAAGGCGCTGCAATTGCTCGGCGGCGGCGCCTTCCTGCCGGTGCACTGGGGCACGTTCAGCCTGGCCCTGCACGACTGGGACCAGCCGGCCGAGACGCTGCTGAAGCTCGGCCCCCGGCAGGGCGCCCGGCTGCTGATGCCGCGGCTCGGCGAGGCCGTGGAGCCGGCCCACGGCGAGCCCGCCACGCCCTGGTGGCGCGCGGCGGACCTGCCCTCGCACCGGCGCGCGAAGCCGGCCGAGCCGGAGAAAGACCCGGGCAAGCTGCCGCAGGCCATGCCCTGGCCGCTGGATTAGCGGTACCACGGGGATGGGCGCGGGCACGCCGCCCGGGGTAGGGAAGCGGGCGGCGTCAGTCGTCGCGCGAGCCGGCCCCAAGGCCGCGATGCACGGCCAGGGCCAGCGCCGCGCCGGCCAACTCGGCCGCGACGAAGCCCGGCACGCTGGCCGGCGCGATGCCGGCAAAGCTGTCGCTGAACATGCGGCCGAAGGCGGCGGCCGGGTTGGCAAAGGCCGTGGACGACGTGAACCAGTAGGCCGCGCCGATGTAGGCCGCCACCATGGCGGCCACCCGCGAGGCCGGCGCGCGCAGCACGACGAGCAGCAGGCCGGACGTGGCCACGGCCTCGGCGACCCACTGCCCCGTGCCGCCGCGCGGCCTGGCGGAGAACTGCAGCAGGCTCATGTCGAACATCGCATGGGCCAGCCAGGCCCCCAGCACGGCGCCCAGCAGCTGGGCGGCGACATAGGCCGCCAGCGCGCCGGCGGCCAGCCGGCCGCGCACGGCCATAACCAGCGACACCGCCGGGTTGAAATGCGCGCCGCTGACCGGCGCCAAGACCTCGATCAGCACGTAGAGGCCGCCGACCGTGGCCAGCGTGTTGGCCAGCAGCGCCAGCGCGGCATTGCCGCCCGCCAGGCGCTCGGCCATGACGCCGGAGCCGATGACGACGGCCAGCAGCAGGGCCGTGCCGAGGCATTCGGCGAACAGGCGGCGGCGCAGCTCCGCCGTCACGACGCGGTGATCTCGGCCAGGCGCTGCTGCAGCTCGGCCCGGCCCAGCGTGGCCAGCGGCAGGCTCAGCAGCTGCAGCATGCGGTAGCCGATGGCCTGGCGCGTCAGCTCGAAGGCGCGGCGCCGGCCCTCGTCGCCGCCCTCGGCGTTGGACGGGTCCGGGTAGCCCCAATGCAGCCTGAGGGGCGCGCCGCCCGCGCCGCCGTGGAACACCGGGCAGGCCTCGGCCGCCGCGCTGTCGCAGACCGTGATGACGATGGACAGCGGCGGCGCCGTGGGCGCCATGAACTCGTCCCAGCTCTTGCTGCGGCAGCCCGTGGTGTCGACACCCGCCCGCTGCAGCGCCTCGAGCGCGAAGGGATGGATGCGGCCGCTGGGCGCGCTGCCGGCGCTGTGGGCGCGCAGGTCGACGCCGAGCCCGCCGGCCCAGTGGTTGAGCATGCCCTCGGCCAGCACGCTGCGGGCCGAGTTGTGGGTGCAGAGGATGAGGACGTGGGTGGTCATGCGTTCAGCAGCAGCGGGCCGCCGGCAGGCCGCAATCGGCGCCCTGGCAGCAGTTCTCGGTCAGATAGCCCAGCAGCGCGTTCATGCGCGGATAGGCGGCGCGGCAGATCAGGTTGCGGCTGGACCGCTCCTGCGTCACGAGGCCGGCGTTGACCAGTTCCTTCAGGTGGAAGGACAGCGTGTTGGCCGGGATGTCCAGGCCCTCGGCCATCGTGCCCGGCGTGAGCCCGGCATCGCCGGTGACGACGAGGGCGCGGAAGACCTTGAGCCGCACGGGCTGGGCCAGCGCGGCCAGGGCTTTGACGACGTCCTGCTCATCCATATTTCCAGAATACTCGAAGTGACAAATACCGGCAAGCGCGCGGACGGCGGGCAGCACAATCACGCCCGTCCCCGGCCCCAGCTTGACCATGCCCGCCCTGCGCCACGCCCAGACCGCCCTGCTGCTGACCGCTGCCCTCGCGCTGAGCGCCTGCCAGCGCGTCAACGATGTTCCCGCCGCGCTGCCCGCCGCCTCCGCCGCGCAGGACGCCGGCGCCACGGCCCAGCTGCGCGACGAGGCCGACGGCCTGCTGGCCCTGCACCGCCGGATCATCGTGCTGATGGACGGCGAGGCCGCGCTGCCGCCGGTGCAGCGCAGCGAGGTGCAGGCCCTGGGCCAGCAGCTCTTCCACGAACTGCTGCAAGGCCAGCAGCACCTGGCCGACGCGGCGCTGAAGCCCGACGCGCTGGAGGCCACGGCCGCGCTGCTGACGCGCATCGAGAGCGAGCCGGGCTGGTTCGACGCCGACCGCCTCGCGTTCAAGGAGGTGCTGAGCCAGCTCGCCACGGGGCTGAAGACGGCGCAGACGCTGGAGGGCATCAAGCTCGCGCGCCGCGCGCAGGACGACCTGGACACGCTGGCCGAAGTCGAGAAGGCCTATGAGCAGGAGCTCAAGGACGTCTTCGGCGGCTTTGCGAAGCGCGGCATGGCGCTCAAGCGCGAGAAGTGGGCCGACTACGTCGCCAAGCTCAAGGTGCTGCACACGCGCGAGGCGGTCATGAAGCAGTACGGCGCACAGCTGCCCGCGGCGGCGGACCTGACGCCCGAGCCGCCGGCCTCCGCCGCTTCGGGCGGCCTGCGCGGCGTGGCCGCCAAGGAGCGCGAGGTCTTCGGCGACAAGCTGCCGCCCAAGACCGTGCTGCTGACCTTCGACGACGGCCCGCACCCGCACTACACCGACGAGATCCTGGAGATCCTGAAGCGCTACAACGCGCCGGCCGTGTTCTTTGAGCTGGGCCAGAACCTGGGCAAGGTGGACGCCGCCGGCGCCGTGCAGCCCGGCAATGGCAGCGCGGTGGCCAAGCGGGTGCTGGCCGCCGGCCACCAGATCGCCAACCACAGCTTCACGCACGGGCTGATGAGCAAGTTCGAGCTGCCCAAGGTCAAGGAGGAGGCCGCCAACACGGAGGCGCTGCTGGACGCCGCGGGCCGCAACGGCGACGCGCTGTTCCGCTTCCCCTACGGTGCCCGCAACGACGGCGCGCTGACCACCATCGAGACGCTGAAGCTGCGCTCGATGATGTGGAACGTGGACTCGCTGGACTGGAGCGACCCCATCCCCAAGAGCATCGCCGCCCGCGTGATGGCCGAGCTGGACAGGCAGCAGCGCGGCATCGTGCTCTTCCACGACATCCACGCCCGCACCGTGCAGGCCCTGCCGCTGGTGCTGGACCAGCTCGCCGCCGAGGGCTGGCGCTTCGCCAGCTACCAGGGCGGCCAGTTCGTCGTCTCGGCCGAGAAGGCCGCCGCCGCGCCGCCACCCGCCGCGGGCGAGCTTTACCGCGACAGCCATGCACTGGTCATCGGCATCAACCAATACACGGCCTGGCCCAGGCTGTCGCATGCGGTGCGCGACGCCCAGGCCATGCGCGACACCCTGGTCACGCGCTTCGGCTTCGCGGCCGACCACGTCACGCTGCTGACCGATGCCGACGCGACGCGCGCCAACATCCTGAAGGCGCTCAACGACCGCTTCGGCGACCCCAAGCGCGTGAAGCGCGACGACCGCGTCTTCGTCTTCTTCGCCGGCCACGGCAGCACGCGCAAGCTGCCCAGCGGCCGCGAGGTCGGCTACATCGTGCCGGTGGACGCCGGCCTGAACAACCTGCAGGCCGACGCCATCGCGATGCCGCAGCTGCAGGAGGTGGCCGAAGCCATCACCGCCAAGCACGCCCTCTTCGTCATCGACGCCTGCTACTCCGGCCTGGGCCTGACCCGCGGCGGCTCGGCGGCGGCGGACAGCAACTTCGCCCGCACCAACGCGCGCCGCATCGGCCGCCAGATGATGACCGCCGGCGGCGCCGACCAGCAGGTCGCCGACGACGGCCCCGGCGGCCACTCGGTGTTCACGTGGACGCTGCTGCAGGCGCTGTCCGGCAAGGCCGACCTGAATGGCGACGGCCTCATCACCGCCACCGAGCTGGCCGCCTACGTCGCGCCCGCCGTGTCGGCCATCGCCCACCAGACCCCCGCCTTCGGCAGCCTGCCGGGCAGCGAGGGCGGCGAATTCGTCTTCGAGCTGCCGGTGGCACAGGAGCCGGCGCTGAGCGGCGCCGTGGCCCAGCTGGACGACAGGGCCAGCCGGCTCGCGCTGAAGGTTGACGAGGCCAGCAGCGCCGGCCGCCAGGTGGCGACCGCGGCCAGCGCCGTGCAGGTGACGATCAAGGGCCTGGACGGCAAGGACCAGGCGCTTGCCGCGCCGACCGTGCGCGTCGACCCCGGCGCCCGCGTGGCCGCCCAGCGCGCCAACGACCGCGGCCTGCAGCTCTACCGCGAGCGCCGCTACGACGAGGCCGAGGCCGCGTTCAAGGAGGCGCTGCAGCTGCAACCCAAGTTCGCTCTTGCCGCCAACAACCTGGGCTTTGTGCTCTACCGCCGCGGCAAGCCCGCCGATGCGGCCGCGTGGTTCGAGAAGGCCGTCGACATGGACGGCAGCCGCGCGCTGGCCTGGCTCAATCTGGGTGATGCGCGGCTGCAGGCCGGCGACGACGCCAAGGCGATGGCGGCCTACAAGACCTTCCTGGAGTTGGCGCCCAGGCATGCGCGGGCGGCGGAGTTGCAGGGGTGGATTGCGAATCCGTCGGAGGGGACGAGGCCGAAGGCGTTGTGAGATGCCAAAGCCCATCAAATCGCTTTCGAACGCTCCCAAGTCCACGCTGCGTTGGTGGGGACTGCAGTCCGCCCCCGCGTTCGACTTCGCCATTGACTTCTTGCAACGCCAAGGGTGCGATGGCCCAACAACGTGGAAAGAAGGTGCCCTTGTCCCATTCACGATGGCGCTGGGGCCGACGATCAAGGCCAGCGTCGGCCTGAGCGCCGTCAGCGCCGACAACGGTTACGCGACGTTCAGCTGCCGCGCGGTGATCAGGTCAAAGACGCTTCACGAGGTGAGTGAACCTTCGGACCCGTGGATGAGCGGGACAAAGAGTGCGCTATTTGAGGGCTTCGAGCCCTGCATTGGCTATTGCCTCTCGCATTTGAAATGGTGCGAGAGGGAAGACAGCATCAACCCGAGCTGGGCCATGACCCTGGGCCATGACACGAACAAGCCGAACATTCACGTTTGGGCGGCGGACTTTGAGCGGTTATTCACGCCGCTGCTGAAGAGTCTGGCGACGGATTCGGCGCTGGAAGAGGCGATGGCCCGTGCCGTTGCCAAAGCCAAACCCGCCTGGGTGAAATCCGACTCGCCGTACTTCGTCTTTCTTCCCCAAAGGCTGGCGCGTCTCAAGAGCCGGGATCTGCCTCGCTGAGCAGTCGTCGCAACGTGGCGGTCAACTCTGGCAGCGCGTCCTGGACGACGTTCCACACCGTCGCATGATTCACGACGGCGTATCCGTGGATCAACACATTCCGGAAAGCCACGATCTGGGCCAGGCGCGGCACGTGTGTGGCCAATTCGGCGTCGACCCTCGCCAATTGGCCCAGAGCCTCGCCAATGATCTCGAACTTGCGCTCCACCGCTGAGTGCAGCAGCTCATCAGCCGCGTACAACCCTGCATCCCGGCCCTGCACAAAACCCTGTATCGCCTCGGCGGCGCTCAGCGCATCCCACAGGAAGGCTCGCGGATCACGCCGCATAGAGCAGCTCGCGCTCCCGCTCGATCTGGCGCAGCACGAACGGGTTGCGCACCGCGTCCGCCTGCACAAGGTCGACCCGACGCCCCAACACGGACTCGAGATCACGCCGGGCCGCGTCCCATTCGTCGAGGCCGACGCGGAAGCCGGGCTCGAAGGCGACCAGCAGGTCGGCGTCGCTCTGCGGCCTGAAGTCGTCACCGCGTGCCGCAGAGCCGAACACCTCCAGCCGCGCTATGTGATGGCGGCGGCACAGGGCGGCAAGGGCTTCGCGGGCCTGAGCGATGCTGAGATGCATGGCTCGAGTGTAGGCATGCGGGAGCCCATCGTTTGGCCGCAGTCGCCACGCCAATTTCCCGCCACCGACATCAACCCGCCTCCCAGCTGTGTTCCACTCGGCCGAGAAGCCCCGTCCGCGTTGATCCTTGCCGGAGATCTCGATGACCCCATCCGCCTCGTCCCCCGCTGCAACGCGACGCGACGTGCTCCGTGACCGGTTGCTCGCCACCGTCGACCTGCTCAAGCAGCGGCGCGCGGCCGAGATCGCCGAGGGCTATATCGATGACTACGTGGCCCTGCACTGGCTCGAATGGCAGGGCGGCACGCTGCGCCTGACGACGACCGGCGAGAACCTGTGCAAACACCTCACGGCCTTGCTGAACCGCGGCGACGGGCGATCTCTGCGCTGAGGCCGCCCGGGGGCGGCGGATAGGCGCCAACCCGCCTGTGTTCCACTTCCGCCGTGAATCCCGAAGTCTCCCCAGCCGCCAAGCCGGCCAAAGCGCCGCCGCCGGCCTTTCCCCTTCCCCAGCCGCGCCACGCCTCGCGCCTGCCGGCCGACCTGTCGCCCGAAGACTGGGCCCGCATCCGCCAGGCCGCCCATGCGCTGCCCCAGGTGCTGGTGCCGGCCGACCTCGACGACGGCAGCGACGACGCGCTCGACCGGCTGGGCTGCATCCAGATCTCCAAGGCCGCCGGCGGTGGCCGGCCGAGCCGCTGGATCCTGCCGGCCCAGATCCCCGTGGCGCTGGCCCAGCTGGACGCGACGCCGCTGGCCAACACGCTGCGCTCGCAGCTGCAGCAGCGCCTGCACCAGCTCGAATCGCTCGGCCTGCGCCGCGAGGGCCTGGTGTTCACGCGGCTGTGCGTGCACCCGATCACGCTCGCGCACGAGGGCTGGCGCATCGACCTGTCGCACCGCGTGCCGGTGCCGGAGGCGCCCGTCTGGGCCTTCTTCCGCGACGGCGACGCAGCCGCGCTGCGGCATGCGCTGGGCCAGGCACCCGAGTATTCCTACACCGCCGAGCTGGCCCTGCACCTGAACCACCTCGTCGCGCGCAGCGAGGCCATGGGCGACTCCGCCCAGCTCGCGTCGCTGCTGCCGCGCCTGCAGGCCGAGTGCGGCGTGCCCATGTCCTTCGGCGACCTGAAGACCGCGCTGACCCGCGCCCAGGACCGCTGGGAGCAGCAGGTCGAGGAGCAGAGCACGCTGGCCAGCCTGGGCCGCGAGCTGGCCTTCCAGGGCTATCCGGACAGCTTCGACGCGGCGCGCAAGCTGGGCCGCAAGGTGACGCTCTACCTCGGCCCGCCCAACAGCGGCAAGACGTATTCGGCCTTCGAGCGGCTGGCGCAGGCGCTGGACGGCGCCTACCTCGCGCCGCTGCGCCTGCTGGCGCTGGAGGGCCGCGACCGGCTCGTCGGCCGCGGCGTGCCCTGCTCGCTGCTGACCGGCGAGGAGAACGTGCCGGCGGCCAATGCGCGCGTCGTCAGCAGCACCATCGAGATGGTCAACACCCGCGACGTCATCGACGTGGCCGTCATCGACGAGGCGCAGATGATCTTCGACGACTCGCGCGGCTGGGCCTGGACGCAGGCCATCGTCGGCGTGCCGGCGCGCGAGCTCATCATCATCGGCTCGGCCTATGCGGCGCCGGCCATCGAGCGGCTGCTGCAGCTGTGCGGCGAGAAGCCGGAGAAGCGCTTCTTCGAGCGCAAGCAGCAGGTGCAGCTGATGCCCGCGCCGGTGCCCATGTCGCACTTGCAGGCCGGCGACGCGGTCGTCGCCTTCAGCCGCCGCGACGTGCTGATGCTGCGCGACCAGATCGCGCAGGACGGCCACTCCGTCAGCGTCATCTACGGCGCGCTGCCGCCCGAGGTGCGGCGCCGCGAGGCCGAGCGCTTCGCCGTCGGCGCCAGCGACGTGCTGGTCGCGACCGACGCCATCGGCATGGGCCTGAACCTGCCGATCCGCCGCGTGCTGTTCTCGACGCTGGAGAAGTTCGACGGCGTGGGCGACCGCGAACTCAGCGTCAGCGAGGTGCACCAGATCGCGGGCCGCGCGGGCCGCTACGGCATGCACGACGAGGGCTTCGTGTCCGTGCTGAAGGAGGCCGAGGCCGACGCGATGAAGATCCTGCGCCAGCAACTGCCCAAGGAGCCGCGCGCGCCGCGCGACTTCAAGGCGCCGGTGGCGCCGAACTGGCGCCATGTGCAGACCATCTCGCAGCGCATGGGCGTGAACAAGCTCCATGCGGTGCTGAGCATCTTCATGCAGCAGCTGCGCCTGGACGACGCCCACTTCGCCGTGGCCGAGCTGGAGCAGATGCTGGAGCTGGCCGAGATGCTGGACCGCAACGCGGCCACGCTGCCGCTGCAGGAGCGCTTCCGCTACGCGCAGGCGCCGGTGGACTCGCGGCTGCCGATGCTGGTGGAGCAGTACGAAAGCTGGGCCACCCAGCACGCCCGAACCGGCAAGGCCGGTCAGCCCTATTTCCTCGACGACTACGACCAGCACGGCCGCCTGGACCGCATGGAGCAGGCGCTGCGCATCTGCACGCTGTGGCTGTGGCTGGACCTGCGCTTCCCCGGCGTCTACGGCGAGGTGGAGGCCGTCATCGACTTGCGCGGGCGGCTCAATGACGGCATTGAAAGGCAGCTGAAAGGCAGAAAGCCGCTCTGGCAGCGCCGCGGGCGCTGACCGCGGCCAGCGCCGGGCGCCGGGCGCCGCGGCGGGATTCTTCATTCGGACGTCATGCGCGGCGGCGACATTGCGCGCTCCCAGCAATGTCCCCTTGCCATGACCGCCCCGAGCCTCCCTTCCCCATTCCGTTTCTCCGCCCACCGTCTTTGCGCCGTCGCCGCCGCCATCTGGCTGCTGGCGGCCCAGGCCGCCTGGGCCGACACCGCCGCGCCGGCAGCCTCCGTCGCGCCGGCCCCGTCTGACGCGGCCGAGGGCGGCGCCGCCACGACCCATTCGCTGCAGGCCGTGGAAGTGGTGGCCAAGCGCACGCGCTCGGCCACATCGCTGCAGGCGTCCGACGTGCAGGCCCAGCTGCCGGGCGTCAACCCGCTGAAGGCGCTGCAGTCGCTGCCCGGCGTCAGCTACCAGACCGCCGACCCCTGGGGCAACAACGAGCAGAACGCGCAGCTGTTCATCCACGGCTTCAGCGCGCAGCAGCTCGGCTACACGCTGGACGGCGTGCCGCTGGGCGACCAGCAGTACGGCAACTACAACGGCCTGTCGCCGCAGCGCGCCATCAGCAGCGAGAACGTGCGCAGCGTCGTGCTGTCCTCGGGCGCGGGCGACCTCGCCACCGCGTCCACCAGCAACCTCGGCGGCACCATCGAGACCTTCAGCAGCGACCCGCGCAGCCAGCATCGCCTGTCGCTGGAGCAGACGCTGGGCAGCTACAGCGCGACGCGCAGCTTCGTGCGCTACGACACCGGCGACTTCGGCGAGGGCAACTCGGCCTATGTGTCGGCGATGCGCCTGCGCGCCCGCGCCTGGGACTTCGACGGCAGCCAGGGCGGCGAGCACTACAACGCCAAGTTCGTGCGCCGCATGGGCGACGACCGGCTGACCGCCTACCTGAGCTACAGCCACAAGATCGAGCCCAACGAGGACTCGACCGTGCACTCGGCCAGCCAGGTCTTCCAGCCCTACACGCGGCCGTTCTACTACCCCGACTTCGCCGCCTACGTGGCCTATCTGGACCCCAAGACCAGCGCGACACCGACGGCCCAGGGCGCCAACTACAACAACTACTACAGCGCTGCGCAGCGCGACGACACGCTGGGCTATCTGAAGTACGAGGCCCAGCCGAGCGAGACGCTGCGCTGGAGCCAGCAGCTCTACTGGCACCACGACAAGGGCGCCGGCCTGGTGGCCGGCCCGATCGGCGTGGCCGGCCTGCCCGGTCTGTTCTCGGTCTACTTCCCGGGCCAGAACCTCAAGCAGGTGTTCGGCAACTCCGGCCTGGCGCTGCGCACGACCGAGTACCGGATCGACCGCGGCGGCCTGATCGGCAAGTTCGAGCTGGAGCTGGGCGAGCACCAGCTGCAGGCCGGCTACTGGTTCGAGCACAACCGCGCCGACGCCTACCGGCGCTGGTACCCGGTGGACGTCAACAACCCCGGCACGCCCTACGACCGGCCCAACGGTGACGCGCTGATCACGCAGTACGGCAGCACGATCCAGAACCGCGTCGTGCAGCTGCACCTGCAGGACAGCTGGCAGGTGCGCTCCGACCTGCTGCTGCAGGCCGGCTTCAAGTCCAGCCTGCAGTTCGCCGAGGGCCGCTTCCCGGTGCAGCAGAAGGCGGGCTCCATCACCGGCGGCTCGCCGGCGCTGCCCGAGGGCCGCATCGACACCAAGCGCTGGTTCCTGCCGCAGGCCGGCCTGGTCTGGACGCTGTCGCCGCAGGCCCAGGTCTATGCCAACGTGCAGAAGAACCTGCGCCAGTTCGTCACCTACGGCGCCGGCGGCCTGTCGCCGTGGAGCCTGTCCAGCCAGGCCGGCTTCGACCTCTTCAAGGCCACCGCCAAGCCCGAGACCTCGGAGACCTACGAGACCGGCCTGCGCGGCCGCCGCGCGCTCGACCTCGGCCCGCTGAGCGCGATCGAGGGCCAGCTCAGCGTCTACCACGTCGACTTCCACGACCGGCTGCTGCAGATCTCGTCGACGCCGGTCATCGGAGTCATCAACCCGGGCAACCCCATCCTGGCCAACGTCGGCGACGTGCGCACCGACGGCATCGACCTGGCGGCGACGCTGCACTTCGGCAGCCACTGGTCCTTCTACAACGCGCTGTCCTACAACCGCTCGGTCTACACGGCCGACTACCAGACCGGCTCCAACAACACGACCGTCAACACCTCGGGCAAGCGCGTGCCCGGCAGCCCCCAGCTGCTGGAGAAGTTCACGCTGAGCATGAACTACGGCGACGTCGAGGCCCAGCTGATGGGCGACTACGTCGGCAGGCGCTACGCGACCTACACGAACGACCTCTGGGTCAGCGGCTACTTCCTCGCCTCGGCCATGGTCGGCACGCGGCTGCCGATGCTGGAGTCCGGCGGGCTGCTGAAGGACGCGAGGCTGCGGCTGACCGTCAGCAACCTGGCCAACAGGAGGGGCGACCTGAACGTCGTCGTCGGCTCGGCCGCGGGCACCTACAACACCTTCCCGATCCCGCCGCGCCAGTATTTCCTGACCTTCTCCGGCGCCTTCTGACGGGCGCATCCACCGGGGCCTGGCCGGCCCCGGCGGGCGGCGCGGCGGACGCGATCGGCATAGGCCCGGACCCGCGCGGCGCCGGTCAGCGGGTCACCGACCCCAGCGCCATCAGGTCCCGCGCCGTCGCCACGATCGCCTCCCGCGGCGCCCTCGGCACCCAGCCCAGCCGCTCGCGCGCATGGCTGGAATCCTGGTGCCGGGCCGTGCCCAGCTCGCTGGCCGCGGCGCGCACGGTCGGGCTGAACCTGGCCAACAGCCGCACGCTCCAGTCCGGCAGCGCCAGCGTCGGCACCTTGCGCGCCTGATCGCCCAGCTCGGCGCGCAGGATGGCCGCGATCTCGCGCAGCCACAGGAAGCCGCCGCAGGCGATGAAGCGCTCGTCGGCCATGCGCTGCGGCGCCGTCAGCGCGCGCCAGTGCAGCTCGGCCACGTCGCGCACGTCGACGATGCCGAAGCCGATATTCGGCAGGGCCGGCAGCCGGCCTTCGAGCAGGCGGCGCACGATGAGCACGCTGGCCGAGTAGTCGGCGCTGGCCACCGGCCCGAGCACGACGGAGGGGTTGACGGTGCAGAACTCCAGCCCGCCGCCCTCGCGCGCCACCCAGTCGCGCGCGGCGCGCTCGGCGACGGCCTTGGACTGGACGTAGGGCGGGATGCCGGGCGCACCGAGATTCGTCCAGTCGGCCTCGGTGAGATGGTGTTCGCCCGGCCCGTGGCCGTAGGCGATGGCCGCGACGGAGGAGGTCATCACCACCCGCCGGACGCCGGCATCGCGCGCGGCCTTCAGCGCGCGCAGCGCGCCATCGCGGGCCGGCACGATGAGCTCGTTGGCATCGCGCGGCACGCCGGCCGGCAGCGGCGATGCGACATGGGCCAGGTGGCTGCAGCCGGCCGCGGCCTCGGCCCAGCCGGCATCGGCCGTCAGGTCCGCGGCGAAGCAGCGCAGCTGGTCGTCACCCGATGCCACGCCCAGCAGCTGGCGCAGCTCGGGCTCGCGCGCCAGGTCGCGCACGCTGGTGTTGACCTGCCAGCCGCCGGCCAGCAATTGACGGATCAGCACGCCGGCGACGTAGCCGCTGCCGCCGGTGACGAGGATGCGGGGAGAGGGCGCGGAAGAGGCCATGCGCCGCATTGTCCGGGCGCGCCGGCCTGCCATGACCGACGGCACCCGAGGGCGAGTGCGCATTGCCAGCCGGCACGGAGCAAGGGACAGTCGCGGCTTTTCCGGATTTCTCAGGACTTCTCTTGACCACCGTCCCCCTGACCGCGGCCGCCGACGCCACAAGCGCCGCACGCGCCCGCCACGACCGCGCCTTCCTGGGCCACCCCGCCGGCCTCGGCTGGCTGTCCTTCTGCGAGCTGTGGGAGCGCTTCTCCTACTACGGCATGCAGGCCCTGCTGGTGCTCTACCTGGGCAACTACCTGTTCCTGCCCGAGCACATCGGCGGCGTGGCCGGCATCGGCTCGCTGCGCGCCGCCATCGAGAGCGTGACCGGCCCGCGCTCGACGCTGCAGCTGGCCTCGGCGGTGTTCGGCCTGTACACGGGCTTCGTCTACCTCACGCCCATCTTCGGCGGCCTGCTGGCCGACCGCGTGCTGGGCCGCACGCGCACCGTCGTGCTGGGCGCGCTGCTGATGGCGCTGGGCCACTTCCTGATGGCCTTCGAGGCCGCGCTGCTGCCGGCCCTCGGTTGCCTGCTGCTGGGCGTGGGCTGCTTCAAGGGCAATATCGCCGCCCAGGTGGGCGACCTCTACGCGCCGGGCGACAAGCGCCGCGCCAGCGCCTTCCAGATCTTCATGCTGGCCGTGCAGATCGCCGTCATCGCCGCCCCCATCGTCTGCGGCACGCTGGGCGAGAAGGTGGCCTGGCACTGGGGCTTCGGCGCCGCCGGCGTGGGCATGCTGATCGGCCTGTTCGTCTACCTCGGCGGCCGGCGCCACCTGCCGCCCGAGGCGCCGCGCCAGGCCGCCAGGGCCGACGCCGAGGCGCACCCGCCGCTCGGCCGCCGCGGCCTGCTGCAGGTCCTGCTGCTCGTGGCCATCATCCCGCTGCTGATGCTGTCCATCGTCGGCAACCAGCAGTTCAACAACGCCTACCCGCTGTGGTCGCAGAAGTTCATGGACATGACGGTGGGCGGCTTCGAGGTGCCGGTGACCTGGCTGCAGGCGGTGGACGCCACGGTCAGCTTCGTCACGATGCTGGGCTCCATCGCGTTCTGGCGCTGGTGGGCCAAGCCAGAATCCGGCCGCCGCGAGCCCGACGAGGTCACCAAGATCGCGCTGGGCTGCTTCCTCGCCGCCGGCGCGCCGGCGCTGCTGCTGATCCCGGCCCTGTCCATCGAGGCCGGCGGCGCCAAGATCAGCATCCTGTGGACCTTCGCCTACACGCTGGTCAACGACATCGGCTTCGCCAACATCCTGCCCGTGGGCCTGGCGCTGTACTCGCGCGCCGCGCCGCGCGGCCTGCAGGGCGTCATGATCGGCATCTACTACCTGCACCTCTTCCTCGGCAATATGTTCGTCGGCTGGCTGGCCGGGCTGCTGGAGGTGTTGCCGGGCTCCCAGTTCTGGCTGCTGCACGCCGCGCTGGTGGGCGGCGCGGGCGTGGGCATGCTGCTCGTGAAGCTGCTGTTCGGCCGGCTGCTGGCGCCGGACGACGAAGCGCCGGCCGCCCAGGCCGCATAGCCCGTGTAGCCCGGCCTGCCTAGACTCGCCCCCATGCTGACCGTCCACCACCTGAACAACTCCCGCTCGCAGCGCGTGCTGTGGCTGCTCGAAGAACTCGGCCTGCCCTACGAGATCCAGCACTACCAGCGCGACGCCAGGACCTCGCTGGCGCCGCCGGAGCTGCGCCGCGTGCACCCGCTGGGCAAATCGCCCGTCATCACGGACGGCGGCTTCACGGTGGCCGAGAGCGGCGCCATCCTCGAATACCTGGTGGACCGCTACGGCCAGGGCCGGCTCAAGCCCACGGGCGAGCAGGACCTGCTGCACTACCGCTACTACCTGCACTTCGCCGAGGGCTCGGCGATGCCGCCGCTGCTGATGAAGCTGGTCTTCAACAAGGTCAAGCGCGCGCCCATGCCCTTCTTCGTGAAGCCCGTCGCCAGGGGCATCGCGAACAAGGTGCTCGCCGGCTTCGTGCAGCCCAACATCGACGCGCAGCTCAGGTTCCTGGAGAGCGAGCTGGCCGCGCGCCCCTGGTTCGCCGGCGCCGAGTTCTCGGCGGCGGACGTGCAGATGAGCTTCCCGCTGGAAGCCGCCGCGGCGCGCGGCGGCGCGATGGACGGCTACCCGAAGATCAAGGCCTTCCTGGACCGCATCCATGCGCGGCCGGCGTACAAGCGGGCGCTGGAGCGCGGCGGGCCGTATGACTTGCTGAGCTGAGCGCTCTACCGCGTCAACCGGTAGATCAGCAGGGCGGCGCGGATGGCGCCGCGCTCGATGGACGCGATGTCCAGCCACTCGTCGGGCGTGTGCGCGCCGCCGCCCGCGGCGCCGAGGCCGTCCAGGCTGTCCACCAAGGAGGCGACGAACTGCACGTCGCCCGCGCCGCGTTGGCCCGGCGGGAAGGGCGCGATCTCGCCCAGGCCGGCATCGGCGCTGGCGCGCGAGTAGGCCTCCAGCAGCTTGAGATTGCCCGGCGTGGGCGCCATTGGCGGATAGGCCTCTCTGAAGCTGATGCGCGAGCGCGTGCCCGGCAGCGCCTGCTCGACGATGGCCTGCATGCGCTCGCGCGCCTTCGCGCCCTGCTCGGGCGTCAGATAGCGCAGGTCGCCGCGCACCAGCGCGTCGCGCGGGATGACGTTGCTCTTGCCATAGGCCTGGCCCTGGCTCTGGGCGTCGTCCCAGCTGGCGCTGGTGCCGCCGACGAGGGTCGCGGCGTTGAAGGTCAGGTCGGGCTCGATGAGCCGGGTGCGGAAGGCATCGAGCACGCGCGCCGCCTCGTAGAGCGCGCCGAAGCCGTCGCGGCCGAACACGCCGGCCGAGTGGCCCGTGCGGGCCGTGACCTGCAGCTGCCAGCCAGCGGAGGCGCGGCGGCCGATGGTGGCGGCGTCGCGCCCCTGGTCGTCGCGCGTGGCACCCTCGAAGGCCAGCGCCGCGTCGCTCTGCCGGGCGGCATCGACCAGCGCGGCGCGCGCGACCTCCACGGGGCTGCCCACGCGCTCCTCGTCGCCGGTGAAGACGGCGCGCACCGTGCGCCCGTCCAGCGCGCCGGCCTCGTGCAGCGCCCGCAGCGCGAGCAGGATGATGACGTCGCCGCCCTTCATGTCGCTCACGCCCTGGCCGCTGACCCGGCTGCCGTCGCTGCGCCAGGGCGGCACGGGGCTGTCCTTCTCGAACACGGTGTCGAGGTGGCCGATCAGCAGCAGGCGCCGGCCCTGTGTGCCCCTGCGCTCGGCCACCAGGTGGCCGGCGCGCTGCATGGCCGGCGGCATGTCGACCCAGCGCGTGCCGAAGCCCAGGCTCTCGAATTCCTTGGCGTACAGGGCGCCGACCTCGCGCACACCGGCCGGGTTCAGCGTGCCGCTGTTGACGAGCACGCTGCGCTCCAGCAGCCGCAGCGCCTCGGGCGTGTGGCGCTTCACGTGGGCGACGATCTGCTGCTCCTGGGCGTCCAGGCCACCGGCCCAGGCCGAAGCGGCAAAGGTGAAGAGCAGCAGCGCGGCGGCGCTTCGGAGAGGGTGCCGGGTCTTCATGCGCCGAGTGTCCGACAAGCCGCCATGCAGCGCCGCCTGCTGCTGACCCTGCTGCCCTGGCCCGCGCTGGCGGCCGGGCCCACGGCCCTGCCGACGTTCCGAACGTGAAACTCAAGGGCAAGGCCCGGCCCCCGCCACCGCCGGCGAATGCCGGCTTTCCTCGGTGGTGCGGCCCGGAGACGGGTGTTAGGCTGCCGCCCAGTTGCACGTCGGGGATGGAGATGTTTCAGGAGCTGCAGGAGTTGTTGGGCGCGTACTTGATGCCGGTGCTGATCGCGGTGCCGCTGGCCATCATCGTGCTCATCGCCGCCTTCAAGCGCGACGACTACCGGCCATCGCGCGACTACGCGCCGCCGCCGCGCCCGCCCGTGCCGCCGCAGGCAGCGCGCGCCGCCCAGCCGCCCGTCGCGCTGCCGCCCCTGCCCATCGAGCCCAATGCCGGCCCGAGCATGGCCAGCGCCTTCGTCATGGCGCCGTCGCCGATGCAGCCGCCGCAGGCCCCGCCGGTCATCCCCGAGGGCCCGCCCGCCATCCTGATCGCCGACGACTCGGCCGTCGTGCGCACCAAGCTCAAGCGGCTGCTGGAGGGCGCCGGCTTCGTCGTGCTGCAGGTCAACGACGGCAACGAGGCCCTGGCCGAGCTGGAGGCCAGGCCCGAGATCGCCGTGCTCATCACCGACCTGGAAATGCCCAACAAGGACGGCTTCGAGCTGATCGCCGACGTGCACGGCAGCATCGCCACCGAGGACCTGCCCGTCATCGCCATCACCGGCCACGACGAGCTGCACGGCCGCGTCGGCCAGATCGAGGGCGTCTACGGCATCTTCAAGAAGCCCTGGAGCGACCGCGAACTGCTCAAGCGCGTGCAGTCGCTGACGCATCTGCGCTCGGCCGCCGCGCGCCGCGCCCGGCGGGCAACCGACGCTCGCCCCGGCGCCGGCGGCTGAGGGCTCCGGCCGATTCGGCATTCGGGCCGAGCGCCGGGCCTGCCATGGGCCAGAGGCCCCTGGCCTTCCGTAGGCACAAGCAGTCCGCAGGGACTGCTTGTGTCCGACTCCAGTTCGCCAAGCCGGCCCACCTGGCGATACCGGCCGGTCAATCCGGCAGGAATCGCCACCCCCGCGGGGGGTGGACCAGCGTACTCGCTGGGCCGGGGGCTCCATTCACAGCGCACGCGGGCTGAGCAGGGCCGCCAGCGTCACCAGGGCCAGGGCCAGCAGCAGCACGGGCAGGACCTCGCGCGTGGCGGGGTCGAACAGCAGGCCGGCGCCGGCCAGCGCGGCGCTGCTGGTCATCGCATCGCTGAGCTGCAGCGCCGAGGTGTTGCTGCCCTGGCTGGCCGGCGGCGACAGCTTGAGCAGCAGCACCGACAGCATCGGAAACGACAGGCCGATGCCCAGGCCCACCGTGGACCAGCCGGCGAACACCCAGCCCGAGGGCAGCGCGAACAGCAGCGGCGCGATGACGACGAGCAGGCCCAGCGCCGTCAGCCCGAAGCCGCCCGGCAGCAGCAGGCGGCGCTGCTCGGCCCCGGCCACGCGGGCCTGCAGGGTGCTGCCTAGGCTCCAGGTGACGGCCCCCGCGCTGAGCGCGACGCCGGCCTCGGTCAGGCTCCAGCCGAAGCGCTGGGTCAGCAGCAGCGGCAGGAAGGCCTCGGCGCTGGCGAAGGTGGCCGCGATCAGCCCGCGCAGCAGGATGACCGAGGGCAGGCCGCGCGCGGCGCTCAGCGTGCCCGCCGGCAGCAGCCGCCACGCCGACACGCCGGCCAGGCCCAGGCCGGTGGCGAACAGCAGGGCCGCGCCCGGGCCGGCCTGCTGGCTGGCGGCGTGCAGGGCCAGCGCGCCGAGGCTGGCCAGCAGCGCCCAGCGCATGGCGCCCCAGCGCAGTTCCTCGCCAGTGCCCGTGCCGACCCGCTTCAGCGAGGGCAGCATCAGCGCCGCCGCCAGCGGCACGGCCGCCGCGACGGCCAGGAAGACCGCGCGCCAGCTCAAGGCCTGCACGAGGAAGGACGCCAGCGCCGGCCCGACGAGGCCGGGCACGACCCAGGCGCCGGCGAACATCGCGAACAGCTTGGGATGCAGGGGCTGGGGCACGACCCGGCCCACGCCGACGTACAGCGCCACGCCCAGCACGCCGCTGCCCAGGCCCTGCAGCGCCCGGCCCGCCACCAGCGCCTTCATGTCGGGTGCGAAGCCGGCCAGCAGCAGCCCGGCGAGGAAGGCCGCCAGCCCGGCCAGCGACGCACGGTAGGGGCCGCGCTTGTCGCAGAGCTGGCCGGCCGCCGTCATGCCCAGCACCGAGGTCGCCAGCGTGGCGCCGAAGGCCAGCGCGTAGAGCGGCAGGCCGTCCAGCGCCGCGGCCACGGCCGGCATCGCGGTGGCCACGGCGATGGACTCGAAGGCCAGCATGGAGATCAGCGCGACGGCGCCCACGCAGGCGGCGCGGCGGCCCGGGGCGAAGAGGGCGGTGTCGGCCGGCGAAGCGGGTGCGGGAATCAGCATTTGTCGGAGCGTAAAAGCTCAAGCCCACTTCAAGTCAAGCGGGCATCGAGGGTGGAGGGGACAATCGGGGCATGTCTGTTTCCGTGTTGCACTGTGCCTCGGCCGGCTTCGAGTCGGCCTGCCGCATCCCCGCCCTGCCCGCCGCTCACCGCAGCCATGGCCTGCACGGCCACGGCTATTTCGCGACCGTCCGCGCCGCACTGCCGGCCGGCTGGGCGGCCTTCCCCGGCGGCGAGGTGGAGGCGTTGCGCGCGCGCATGGCCGACACGGTCGCGCCGCTGGACCACGCGCTGCTGAACGACCATCTGGCCGAGCCCACCGACGAGAACCTCGCGCGCTGGGTGCGCGGCCGCCTGAGCCCCGAGGTGACCGGCATCGTGCAGGTCGGCGTGCAGAGCACGCCGCACAGCGGCGTCGACCTGGACGGTGCCGGCCATGCCCATGTCTGGCGCCGCTACCGCTTCCAGGCCGCCCACCAGCTGCCCCATGTGCCGGCCGGCCACCAGTGCGGGCGCATGCACGGCCATGGCTTCGAGGTCATCCTGCATGCCAACGCCGACCTCGGCGAACGCGACCTGGCCATCGACTACGACCACCTCGACGAGGTCTGGGCGCCGCTGCACTTCGAGCTGAACTACCGCTGCCTGAACGACATCGCCGGCCTGCAGAACCCGACCAGCGAGAACATCTCGGCCTGGCTGTGGGCGCGGCTGAAGCCGGCGCTGCCGGAGCTGAGCTGGGTGACCGTCTACGAGACCGGCTCCAGCGGCGCCAACTTCAACGGCCAGAGCTATCGCATCTGGAAGGAGATGACGCTCGACAGCGCCGTTCGCATGCGCCACGCGCCCGGCGGCCACCCGCTGGCGGGCATCCACGGCCACACCTTCACGCTGCGCCTGCACCTGGCCGCGCCGCTGGACCAGGTCATGGGCTGGACGGTGGACTTCGGCGATGTGAAGACGCTGTTCAACCCGATCTTCAAGCGGCTGGACCACCATCCGCTGTTCGACAACGCCAACTTGCAGGGGCTTCACGACGGCGACGCGGCGAGCATCGCGGCCTGGGTGCTGCGCGAGGGCGGCGGCGCGCTGCCGCAGATCGACCGCGTGGACGTCTACGAGACGCGCGGCTCGGGCGCCATCGTCAGCCGTGCCGACTCGGAAGAGCTGATTCCCGTATGACCTATTCCGTCAAAGAGCTGTTCTACACGCTGCAGGGCGAGGGCGCCCAGGCCGGCCGCGCGGCCGTGTTCTGCCGCTTTGCCGGCTGCAACCTCTGGACCGGCCGCGAGCAGGACCGCGCAGCGGCGGTCTGCAGCTTCTGCGACACGGACTTCGTCGGCACGGACGGCGAGGGCGGCGGCAAGTTCGCGACGGCCGATGCGCTGGCGGACACGATCGCGAAGGCCTGGCCCGGCGGCGGAAGGCCGTATGTCGTCTGCACCGGCGGCGAGCCGCTGCTGCAGCTGGACGCGCCGCTGATCGCCGCGCTGCATGCGCGCGGCTTCGAGGTCGCCGTCGAGACCAACGGCACCCAGCCCGCGCCGCCGGGCCTGGACTGGATCTGCGTCAGCCCCAAGGCCGACGCGCCGCTGCTGCTGACCTCGGGCCACGAGCTGAAGCTGGTCTACCCCCAGCCGCTGGCCCGGCCCGAGCGCTTTGCCGGCCTGGACTTCCAGCACTTCTTCCTGCAGCCGATGGACTCCGTGCTGCAGCGCGAGCACACGAAGGCGGCGGTGGACTACTGCATGAAGCACCCGCAATGGCGGCTGTCGGTGCAGATGCACAAGGTGGTCGGCATCGCCTGAGCGCTATCTGGGCGGCAGGGTGCGGACGAAGGCCAGCGCACCGGCGATCAATCGACGACGCAGCGCGTCGTCGCCGCAGACCCCGCCATCCGCGCGGACCCAGCCGGCCATGGCCTTGCCGCGCGACAGCATGGGCTGGACACCGTCCAGCCCGAGCGCCCAGGCATCGCCGCCTTTGCCGAGCCGGACCAGCAAGCCGTCGGAACGCGCACCGCACAGGAGATGTCCGTGGAGCAGCCAGGCCCGGCCGCCGAACATCGACTTCTGCGTGATGCCCGCGACGGCGCGAAGCTCGTCGTGAATGAGTTCCTCGAGGCCGGGATTGCGCGACATGGTTCTGCGCTCCTGGGGTCGTCAACGTAGCGGGGGAGGGCAATTGCGCCGCAGATCGTAGACCGGGCCGGCCCGCGGGCTCAGCGCAGGCGCCGGTCCAGCCAGTTCAGCACGCGCAGGTCCTGGAAATAATTGGTGTGGTGGGTCTCGGCGCTGACGCCGAGGTCCTCCCACTGCGGCGCCGCCAGCGTCAGCGGGCCGAGCCGGTTCATCGCGGCGGTGTCGACGACGAGGTCGTTGGGCTGGTCGAAGATCAGGTCGGCGCCGTAGTACAGGGCCTGGCCCTTGACGTGGGTCACGCGCTTCCACAGCTTCCACAGCGGCTCGTTGACCTCGGCGGGCCGGAAGCTGCCGCCGATGGCGCGCATGTCGACGCCCGATGCCGACCCCTGCAGCGGCCAGAGCTGGGCCAGCTCCAGGTTGTTGTCCACCCGCCCCATCGCCAGCAGCCCCGGCACGAGGCCGACGCCCGCGTCGGCCAGCGGCGTGCGGGCGCCGAGCTGCAGCACCTTGCCCAGCACACAGGCCAGGCCGCCCACGCCCAGGGCCAGCGCGTCCAGGCCCGGTGGGGCGATCTTGCGGGCCTGGGAGGCCGCCTCGGCCACGGCGTCGGCAAAGCTGGCCAGCGTGTCCAGGGCCTGGCGCAGCTTGTCCGGCGCGGCCAGCGAGGTGCCGGCCAGCGGCGCGCCGACGAAGAGGGCCTGGCGCGCGCGCAGCCCGGGCGCCATGCGCAGCAGCCAGGAGATGACGAGGCCGCCGCGGCTGTGGCCGACGAAGTCGAATTCGGCCGGGCAGGGGCTCAGCGCGTCGCGCAGGGCCAGCGCGTTCAGCCAGGGCCCGACGGACAGCGTCGGGTGGTCGAAGGCCAGCACGGCGGCGTAGGCGCCGCGCGCGTCGGCCAGGCGCTGCAGCAGGGCCTCGCCCTCGGCCGTCGCGTTGAACTCCTTCGCATACATCGCGCTGGCGCTGAAGGTGCCGTGCACCAGCACCAGCACCCGGCCGCTCAGCCCGGCCAGGAAGCCGGCGGGCAGCGGCGCCCAGGCCTGGCCGTCCCAGCGGCGCAGGCCGTCGGTCGGCGCGGCCAGGTCGGCGAGCACGGGGTTGAGGTGGCGGTCCAGCTTGACGAGGCCGGCCGTGACGGCGTTCTCGCCCAGCTCGGGAAAGGCGATGCGCTGCACCGTCTCGCGCGACTCGGCGCTGTAGCTGCGCCAGCCGCGGCGGCCCTGCGTGCCGAGCTGGCGCAGCGGCGGCTCGTAGACCCAGCGCAGCAGGCCATCGTCGCGCACCAGGCGCACGGCGGCGCGGCCGTCGGCGGCGCGCGGGTCGAAACCGCGGCGGCGGCGCTGCTGGATGGGCGCGCGCGTCGCGTCGCCGCCGGGCGCGGGCACGTCGAACTGCTCGCCGACCTGGGCCCACAGGGCCTGGCTCGCGACGCTGTTCATGGCTCATCCCTCAGCAGCGGCAACGGCGTGATCTGCCGCTGCCGCGCGGTGATGATGTCCAGCATGGAGTCGTAGTCCGCGCGGTCGTTCAGCGCGTCGACGCCGGCCTCGATGGCCTCGACGAAGCCGCAGTGCTCGGTCAGGCGCACGGTCTCGATGGGCACGAGCTTGCGTTCGGCGATCAGCTGGCGCACCTCGTCCCAGCTGGCGCGGCCGGCATGCCAGGGCACCGTCTGCGCATTGGCGGCCGAGCTGCCGCCGGCATCGGCCTGCACGGCGCCGCTGTAGTTGCCGGTCATCTGCATATAGGCCTCGCGGAAGGACGGATGGCGCCACCAGCCCGGCAGCGCATGGCCGTCGAGCAGGAAGACGACGGGGTAGATGTCCACCAGCTCCAGGCAGGCCGCGAACAGCAGGGCCAGGTCGATGCAGGTGCCGGCACGGTCGGCCAGCACGGTGGAGGGCATGCGCAGGCGCTGCGAGTCGAGCTGGCGGCTGTAGCTGGGCGGCGGGTTGACGTAGCCGAGCTGCCAGTCGTGCAGCAGCGTGGCCCAGATGGCCTCGACCTGGCGGTCCACGCCGCGCAGCAGCTCCTCGTCGATGCGGCCGTCCGCCGCCACGGCGCCGTCGGGCACGCACTGGTAGCCCTCGAAGCCGGCCGTGGGGTCGTCGCGCAGCACGCGGTTGTAGCGCTGCGACTGCGACACCGCACGCACCACGGCCGGGTCGCGCGGCAGCACGAAGGAGGGCAGCCACTGGCCGTCGCGACGGTTGTCGCGCCACTGGTCCACCGGCAGCAGGCGCAGCCGGTGGCTGTCGTGGTAGAGCAGCGCGCCGCCCTGGCGCACGCGCACCTGCAGGCTGGTGTTGATGGCCTCGTGCACGCCGCGGGCCACGTCGGCCGTCAGCGGCACATGGATGTCCTTCGTCAGGTTCTCGCGCTCGTGCTGCATGACGACGCGGCGCTCGAAGCGCGCCTCCTCGTCGCCCATGTGGACGGCCACCTCGATGTCCAGCGGCTCGGCCGCGGCGGGCGCGTCGCAGCTCAGCACGAAGCGCTTGAACAGCGGCTGGGCGTTGTGCAGCACCGCATAGTTCAGCTCGGGGAAGGGCTCGATCGCGCAACGCACCTCGGGCGAGGCCGGCGCCGGCGCGGCGACCTCGGCCGCGGCCAGCGCATGGCCCCGGGCCTCGTGGGCGGCGCGGGTGGCGGCGTCGACGAAGACCGGGCCGTCCAGCCACAGCGTCACGCCGGTCGCGTCCACGGACTCGGGCAGGGCCCTCACCTCCTCCCAGGCGCTGCGGAAGGCCGCCGGCAGGTCGAAGCCGCCGGCGAACAGCTGGCGCAGCAGCTGCACCAGCGCGTACTCGGCCAGCGAGTCGTCGAAGGCGTCCTGGAAGCCCAGGGCCGCCCGCGTCGCGCCCTCGGCGATCAGCATCGGGGCCAGGCGCGCGGCGCTGTTCCACACATTCAGCGTCGTCAGATAGGGCGGCGTGGGGCCCACGGCCTCGGCCACGGCCCGGGCCAGCGCCTGGGCGTGCACGAGCTGCGGGTAGCCGCCGGCGCCGCGCAGCAGCAGGCCGTCCAGCAGCCGGTGCGAATCGGCCAGCAGCTCGTCGATGGGCTGCACGCGGCTCGACGCGCCGGCCTCGTCCGAATCGGGCGCGTCGACCAGCGCCGCCCTACCCAGCAGCGTGCCCAGCTCGCGCAGGCCCTGGTGGCTGTCCATGCCGGCAAAGTGCAGCAGATGCGGCGGCCGCTGCCTCAGCTCGGCGGCCAGCTCCTGCAGGCTGGGATAGTTCAGCACGCGCGGCGCGGGCACCTCGGGCGGCAGCGCGGCGGCGAGGTTCTTCAGCTCGCCCTCCACCGTCCAGCGCTCGCCCAGTTCGGTCGGCAGCGCGTTGACGAAGAGCACGCGCAGCGCCTTCCAGGGCGGCAGCACGACGGCCTGGCGCGGCAGCGGCTGCCAGCGGCCCTCGACCTCGTGCTGCACCTGCAGCTCGCGGATGATGGTCAGCGCCCGCAGGCCCTCGGCGGCGCTGCGGCGCTGCTCGCGCGTGGCGGCGGCCAGCACGTATTCCCACGGGAAGATGCGGCCCTCCCAGCAGACCGCCTCGTGCTGGTAGGGCACGCGCACCACCAGCATCGGCGCCCGGCCCAGGGCCTGCAGTTCGTGGTCGTCCAGCCCCAGCTTGTCGATCAGCGTCTCGCGGGCCAGGGCCTGGTGCTGCTCGCGCACCTTGGCGTCGCGCACCCAGCGCTGGCGCGAGCGCAGCACATAGGTCCAGCGCAGCGCCTGCTGGGCCATGCTCTGGCGCGAGCGCGGGTCCATGCCGGCCAGCGGCACGCCGAGCGCGTTGCCGGCGCTGGCGATGCGCACGCCTTCGAGCAGCTGCGCGTGCTCGGGCAGCGTTCGGGTCTTGCCCACGGAGCGGTCCTCAAGTCGTCGAGACGGACCGCAGTATCGCGACGCCACGCTCCCGCGCAACGCCACCTTTCACGTTCAGACCAGGCCGAGGCTTTCCTCGACGCCCAAGTGCACGTTCATGCTCTGCACGGCCGCGCCGCTGGCGCCCTTGCCGAGGTTGTCCAGGCGGCTCATCAGCAGCAGCTGCGTGTCCGATGCGAACACGAAGAGGTCGACGCGATTCGTGTCGTTGCAGGCCTGCACGTCGAAGAAGCCGCTCTCCAGCGTGGCCGCGTCGCGCAGCGGCTTCACGTCGATGAAGCGCTCGCCGGCATAGTGCGCGGCCAGCGCGGCCTGCACCTGCTCCGGCGTCGTGCCCTGCTTGAGCTGGCCCAGCTGCAGCGGCACGCTGACGGCCAGGCCCTTGTAGAAGCTGCTGACGATGGGCATGAAGACCGGCGGCGTGGCCAGGCCGGTGTGGGCCATCATCTCCGGCAGGTGCTTGTGCTTGAGCGCCAGGCCGTAGGGCCGCGGCGCCTGCAGAGGGGCCGGCAGCGGCTGCTGCTCGTACTCGGCGATCATGCTCTTGCCGCCGCCCGAGTAGCCGGTGATGGAGGTGGCGCCGACGGCCGCCTCGCGCGGCAGCAGGCCGGCGTCCACCAGCGGGCGCACGGCCAGGATGAAGGCGCTGGCGTGGCAGCCCGGGTTGGCGATGCGCTTGGACGCGCGGATGGCCTCGCGCTGGCCCTTGGCCAGCTCGGGCAGGCCGAAGGTCCAGCCCGGCACCGTGCGATGGGCCGTGCTGGCGTCGATCAGGCAGGTGTTGGGGTTGTCGATCATGGCCGCCGCCTCGCGCGAGGCGGCATCCGGCAGGCACAGGAAGGCCACGTCGGCCGCGTTCAGCAGGCGGGCGCGTTCGGCGGGATCCTTGCGCCTGTCGGTGGCGATCTTCAGCACCTCGATGTCGCGCCGCGCCGCGAGGTAGTCGTGAATCCGCAGGCCCGTCGTGCCTTCCTGGCCATCCACAAACACCTTGAACGTCATCGCCGCTGCTCCACTGGCTGAAAATCCAACTGTGCAGGATAAGGGCAAACCATGAAGTCAGAGCGCGTACTGCTTCTCCCCGGCTGGCAGAACTCCGGCCCCGACCACTGGCAAAGCCGCTGGGAACGCCTGCACGGCGACGAGCGCGTGGAGCAGCACGACTGGGACTGGCCGCGCCGCGGCGACTGGATGGCGCGCCTGGACGAGGTGCTGCTGCAGGACGACGCGCCGGCCGTGCTGGTGGCCCACTCGCTGGGCTGCCAGCTGGTGGCCAGCTGGGCCGAGCACTCGAAACACACGGCGCGCGTGAAGGGCGCCCTGCTCGTCGCGCCGCCCGACACCGAGCACGAGGCCATGCCGCCGCAGCTGCACAACTGGCGCCCGATCCGCCGCCCGCGCCTGCCCTTCCCCAGCATCACCGTCATCAGCAGCGACGACCCCTACGGCGCGGCCGAGCGCACGCTGCAGATGGCCCAGGACTGGGGCTCGCAGGTCGTCATGGCCGGCCCGCGCGGCCACCTGAACGCCGAGTCCGGCCTGGGCGACTGGTCCGAGGGCCGCCAGTTGCTGGAAGAGCTCGCCAGGCGCTGAAGGACAATCCGCGCCCATGGCGACCAAGAAACCCAAAGGCCTCGGCCTCGGCCTCGAAGCCCTGCTCGGCCCCAAAGTCAGCGACACCCCCGCGCCCGAGCGCGACGGCGCGCCCGGCACGCTGAAGCTCGAACAGCTGCAGGCCGGCAAATACCAGCCGCGCACGCGCATGGACGAGGGCTCGCTGTACGAGCTGGCCGAGAGCATCAAGGCCCAGGGCATCATGCAGCCGATCCTGGTTCGCCCGATCGCGCCTCATGGCGGCGTGGCCTACGAGATCATCGCCGGCGAACGCCGCTTCCGTGCGGCACGCCTCGCAGGCCTGCGCGAGGTGCCGGTGCTGGTGAAGGCCGTGCCGGACGAATCCGCCGCCGCGATGGCGCTGATCGAGAACATCCAGCGCGAGGACCTCAACCCGCTGGAAGAGGCCCAGGGCCTGAAGCGCCTGACCGACGAGTTCGGCCTCACGCACGAGCAGGCGGCGCAGGCCGTCGGCCGCTCGCGCAGCGCGGCGAGCAATCTGCTGCGCCTGCTCAACCTCAGCACGCCGGTGCAGAACATGCTGATGGCCGGCGACCTGGACATGGGCCACGCCCGCGCGCTGCTGCCGCTGGAAGGCGCCGCCCAGATCACGACGGCCAGCGAGATCGCGGCCAAGAAGCTCAGCGTGCGCGAGGCCGAGAAGCTGGTCGCCAAGGCCCAGGGCGCCGCGCGCCAGGCGCCGCTGCTGCGCGTGAAGGGCGACAAGAGCCGCGACGTGCTGAGGCTGGAAGAGGAACTCGCCGACGCCCTCGGCGCCACCGTCGAGGTGCGCGTGAAGAAGCGCAGCAAGCGCGGCGGCCAGAGCGGCGAGCTGGCCATCCATTTCGACTCGCTGGACGCGCTCTCGGGCATCCTCGACCGGCTGCGCGGCGGCTGAAACCGGCCCTTGCGCAGGCCTGTCTGCGCACGGCCACAAGGCCCCCACGTTCGTGTGGTTTGCCCGAAAAGTGCCAGGTCTTGCCTGGCCGGCGGGCGTATGCTGGACCGGCACCTGTCAACGAAAAGCCGAGCTCGTTTGTTGGTGGGTGTAGGGCGGCTTATTCTTGAGACCGCCCTGTCGCCGGCGGCAGCACGCTGGCGGCAAGCCGAGCGGAGAGTTCTGATGACGCCTTGCAGTTGAGGCGCGATCAGAACCCCCCAGCCAGCCCGGGCACGGATCGTGCTCGCGCCCTGTGGAGTTCAAACCGCAGGAGGTCGGCATGGACGTCATCAGCCATTTCGCAGCGCGCTACGAGCGCAGCAAGGTCGAGGAACTCTCCCTGGAGGACTACCTCGCCGAGTGCAAGAAGAACCCCCTCGCCTACGCGACGGCCGCCGAGCGCATGCTGCAGGCCATCGGCGAGCCGCAGATGCTCGACACGCGCAACGACCCGCGGCTGTCGCGCCTCTTTGCGAACAAGACGATCAAGATCTACCCGGCCTTCGCCGAGTTCTACGGGCTGGAGGAAGCGATCGAGCAGGTCGTCTCCTACTTCCGCCACGCAGCCCAGGGGCTCGAAGAGAAGAAGCAGATCCTCTACCTGCTCGGCCCGGTCGGCGGCGGCAAGAGCTCCATCGCCGAGCGGCTCAAGCAGCTGATGGAGCAGGTGCCCTTCTACTCGCTGGCCGGCTCGCCGGTGAACGAGAGCCCGCTCGGCCTCTTTGACTTCGTCGAGGACGGCCCGTTGCTGGAACGCGACTACGGCATCCCGCGCCGCTACCTCAACCGCATCCTCAGCCCCTGGGCCGTGAAGCGCCTCGACGAGTTCGGCGGCGACATCCGCAAGTTCAAGGTCGTCAAGCGCTACCCGAGCGTGCTCAAGCAGATCGGCGTGTCCAAGACGGAGCCGGGCGACGAGAACAACCAGGACATCTCCAGCCTCGTCGGCAAGGTCGACATCCGCAAGCTCGAGACCTATGCGCAGGACGACCCCGACGCCTACAGCTACTCTGGTGGCCTGTGCCTGGCGAACCAGGGCCTGCTCGAATTCGTCGAGATGTTCAAGGCGCCCATCAAGGTGCTGCACCCGCTGCTGACGGCCACGCAGGAGGGCAACTACAAGGGCACCGAGGGCTTCGGCGCGATTCCCTTCGACGGCATCATCCTCGCGCACAGCAACGAGAGCGAGTGGAAGACCTTCCGCAACAACAAGAACAACGAGGCCTTCCTCGACCGCGTCTACATCGTCAAGGTGCCCTACTGCCTGCGCGTCAGCGAGGAGGTCAAGATCTACGAGAAGCTGATCCGCGGCTCGTCCCTGGCCGAGGCCAAGTGTGCGCCGGGCACGCTGAAGATGATGAGCCAGTTCGCGGTGCTGACGCGCCTGAAGGAGCCTGAGAACTCGTCGCTGTACTCCAAGATGCAGATCTACGACGGCGAGAACCTGAAGGACACCGACCCGCGCGCCAAGAGCTACCAGGAGTACCGCGACTACGCCGGCGTCGACGAAGGCATGAGCGGCATCAGCACCCGCTTCGCCTACAAGATCCTGTCCAAGGTCTTCAACTTCGACCCGGCCGAGGTGGCCGCCAACCCGGTGCACCTGATGTACGTGCTGGAGCAGCAGATCGAGCGCGAGCAGTTCCCCAAGGAGCAGGAGGAGAAGTTCGTCGGCTTCATCAAGGAGCAGCTCTCGCCGCGCTACGCCGAGTTCATCGGCAAGGAGATCCAGACCGCCTACCTGGAAAGCTATAGCGAGTACGGCCAGAACATCTTCGACCGCTACGTGACCTATGCCGACTACTGGATCCAGGACCAGGAATACCGCGACACCGACACCGGCGAGGTCTTCGACCGCGCGGCGCTGAACGCCGAGCTCGAGAAGATCGAGAAGCCCGCCGGCATCTCCAACCCCAAGGACTTCCGCAACGAGATCGTCAACTTCGTGCTGCGCGCGCGCGCCAACAACGCCGGCAAGAACCCGAACTGGACCAGCTACGAGAAGCTGCGCACCGTCATCGAGAAGAAGATGTTCTCCAACACCGAGGAGCTGCTGCCCGTCATCAGCTTCAATGCCAAGGCCAGCGCCGAGGACGCCAAGAAGCACGAGAACTTCGTGCAGCGCATGGTGGACAAGGGCTACACGGCCAAGCAGGTGCGGCTGTTGTGCGAGTGGTATTTGAGGGTGCGCAAGTCCAGCTGAGCAGAAAGCAGGTCGCTCGATGTCGCTTCAGCAAATCATCGATAGACGGCTGTCGGGCAAGAACAAGTCCATCGGCAACCGCGAGCGCTTCCTGCGCCGCCACAAGGAGCAGATCCGCGAGGCGGTGAAGCGCGCGGTCGACGGCCGCGGCATCCGCGACATGGAGCGCGGCGAGGACGTGCACATCCCGAAGCGCGACCTCAGCGAACCCGTCTTCGGCCATGGCGACGGCGGCATCCGCGAGGTCGTGCGGCCGGGCAACCAGGAGTATGTGAAGGGCGACCGCATCGCCAAGCCGAAGGGTGGACAAGGCGGGCAGGGCGGAGGCGGCCAGGCCAGCGACCAGGGCGAGGGCGAGGACGACTTCGTCTTCCACCTCAGCAAGGAAGAATTCATGCAGGTCTTCTTCGAGGACCTGGCCCTGCCCAACCTCGCCCGCACGACGCTGGCCGACACGCCTGAGTGGCGCTCGCAGCGCGCCGGCTTCGTGTCCGACGGCACGCCCACCAATCTGCATGTCGTGCGCTCCATGCGCGGCGCCCTCGGCCGCCGCATCGCGCTGGGCATGGACAAGCGCCGCGAACTGCACGAGCTCGAAGCCCGCGAGCAGGAGCTGCTGAAGGAAGACCGCCCCGAGACACCGCGCCTGCTGGCCGAGACGCGCGCGCGCATCCAGCATCTGCGCGAGCGCATCAACGCCATCCCCTTCCTCGACCCCATCGACCTGCGCTTCCGCGCCCGCGTGCGCATCCCGGTGCCGACGACGCGCGCCGTCATGTTCTGCCTGATGGACGTGTCCGGCTCGATGGACGAAGGCCGCAAGGACCTGGCCAAGCGCTTCTTCATCCTGCTATACCTCTTCCTGACGCGGCACTACGAGAAGATCGACGTCGTCTTCATCCGCCACCACACGCAGGCCCAGGAGGTGGACGAGCAGAACTTCTTCCACGCGACCGAGACCGGCGGCACCGTCGTGTCCAGCGCGCTGGTGCTGATGGAGCAGATCATCCGCGAGCGCTACTCGCCGACCGAGTGGAACATCTACGGCGCGCAGGCCAGCGACGGCGACAACTGGCACCACGACAGCGGTCGCTGCCGCGAGCTGCTGCAGGACAAGCTGCTGCCGCTGTGCCGCTACTTCGCCTATGTGCAGGTGGCCGAGCCCGAGCAGAACCTCTGGGAGGAATACCAGAAGCTCAGCGAGGAGGTCGGCCACTTCGCGATGCGCAAGGCCGTCGAGGCGTCCGAGATCTACCCGGTCTTCCGCGAGCTGTTCAAGAAAGAGGGGGCCGCGGCATGAGCTGCAAGGAGGATCGCCGTCAGATCGAGCGTGCCGCGGTGCCGCCGCCCGGCGTGACCGAGCGCCGCCAGCGCCAGCCGCTGCGCCAGATGAAGCCGTTGCAGGCGCGGCCGAGCCAGCCCCTGCCTTCGCCCAACGACTGGAGCTTCGAGCTCATCGACGAATACCACGAGGTCATCCGCAAGACCGCCGAGCGCTTCGGCCTGGACACCTATGCCAACCAGCTCGAGGTCATCACCGCCGAGCAGATGATGGACGCCTATGCGTCGGTCGGCATGCCGGTGAACTACCGCCACTGGAGCTATGGCAAGGAGTTCATCGCCACCGAACGCAGCTACAAGCGCGGCCAGATGGGTCTGGCCTACGAGATCGTCATCAACTCAGACCCCTGCATCGCCTATCTGATGGAGGAGAACACGCTGGCCATGCAGGCCCTGGTCATCGCCCATGCCTGCTACGGACATAACTCATTCTTCAAAGGCAACTACCTGTTCCGCATGTGGACGGATGCCTCGTCCATCATCGACTACCTCGTCTACGCGAAGAACTACGTGGCCGACTGCGAGGAGCGCCACGGGCTGGACGCCGTCGAGGCGCTGCTGGACAGCTGCCACGCGCTGATGAACCACGGCGTGGACCGCTACCGCCGGCCGGCCAAGCTGTCGCTGGCCGAGGAGCGTGCGCGGCTGAAGGACCGCGAGCACCACGCGCAGCTGCAGATCAACGACCTCTGGCGCACGCTGCCCAGGAAGCCCGACCGCCCCGACGAGGCGGCCGAGAGCCGCCGCTTCCCCGACGAGCCGCAGGAAAACCTGCTCTACTTCATCGAGAAGAACGCGCCGCTGCTGGAGCCCTGGCAGCGCGAGATCGTCCGCATCGTGCGCAAGATCGCGCAGTATTTCTATCCGCAGCGCCAGACCCAGGTCATGAACGAGGGCTGGGCCACCTTCTGGCACCACCGGCTGCTGAACCAGATGTACGACGACGGCTATCTGTCGGACGGCATGATGATCGAGTGGCTCAAGTCCCACACCAATGTCATCTACCAGCAGCCGGGCGCCAACCTCAACCCCTATGCGCTGGGCTTTGCGATGTACACCGACATCAAGCGCATCTGCGAGAGCCCGACCGACGAGGACCGCGCCTGGTTCCCCGACATCGCCGGCTGCGACTGGTTGCCCACGCTCGACCACGCGATGCGCAACTTCAAGGACGAGAGCTTCATCGGCCAGTACCTGAGCCCGAAGATCATGCGCGACTTCCGCCTCTTCGCCATCCTCGACGACGAGACCAAGAACGAGTACGAGATCTCCGCCATTCACGACGAAGGCGGCTACCGCCACCTGCGCCAGGCGCTGTCGCGCCAGTACGACCTGTCCACCCGCGAGCCCAACATCCAGGTCTGGAACGTGAACCTGCGCGGCGACCGGTCGCTGACGCTGCGCCACCAGCAGCACCTGAACCGCCCGCTGCACGACAGCGCGCAGGAAGTGCTGAAGCACGTCGGCCGGCTGTGGGGCTTTGCCGTCAACCTCGAAAGCGTGAACGGCCGCGGCGACGTGACGCGGCGCTGGAACGTGCCGGCCCAGGTGGGCTGAATACCGGGGTCTTGCGGCCCGGCGTATCCGCCGGGCCGGGTTCTGTTTCAGTGCACGAAATGGTTCCAGACGTACAGCAGGATCAGGGCACCGACGACGGACAGGATCAGGCCCGCGGGGTGCACGATGGCGCCATCGGCCGGCTGGCTGAAGAGGCGCGCGATGAAGCCGCCGACGAAGGAGCCCGCGATGCCCAGCACGCCGGTCATCAGCAGGCCCAGATGCTCGGAGCCCGGCATGATGAACCGGGCAATCGCGCCGACCACGACGCCGACGATGAACATCCACAGGTAATGCAGCATGAAAACCTCTCGTTCCTAGGGTTGCAGGGAGAAAGCTCGACAAGCGCCGCACCCGTCATGCAAGCGCGGCCGGCCGATCTTAGGCAGCTCCGGCCCGCCGGCACCGAGGCGAATCCCTAGACGAGATCCGCGCAGGCCTTCAGCTTCAGCGTTCCGACCGGCGTCAGCGCCAGCTCGCGCGACGCCGCGCTGCGCCGCAGCCAGCCCTTGTCCACCATCGCGTCCAGCCACGCGACGGCCAGCGGCCCCGCGAAATGGTCGCGGCGCTCGGACCAGTCCACGCAGTCGTAGAGCACCCGCCCCGTCGCGGCGAAGCCCTCGGGCATCAGCTCGGCAAGGGCCTCGCGCCCCGCTTCGCTGAGCTCGTAGCGGCCGTCCGGCGCCGCCTTCACCCAGGCCCTGGCCAGCAGCGTCTCGCGCCACTGAACGCCCAGCTCGCCGGCCAGATGGCCATAGCAGCTGCGCGCATGGCGCAGGCCGCGCATCGCGGGCCGCTGCCAGCGCCGCAGGTCGGCCGCCGGCTCGTCGCCGCCGTCGCGGCGGTCCGCCACGCGCAGCAGCGCCTCCAGCGCATGGGCCACGTCGCCATCGGCCAGGCCGAAGTAGCGATGCCGCCCCTGCGGGCGCACGCGCGCCAGGCCTTCGTCGACCAGCAGCTTCAGATGGGCCGACATGGTCGCGGCGCTGACGCCCGCATGCGCGGCCAGCTCGCCGGCCGTGTGCAGGCGGCCGTCGAGCAGCCGGGCCAGCGTGCGTGCCCGCGTGGGGTCGGCAATGGCCGCGGCAACGCGCGCAAGACGCGGCTCCGCGCTCATCCCGGCACCTGCTCGCGCTCGTTCAGGCCGTAGTCGCGCACGACATGGGCGACGCGCAGCCGGTAGTCGGCGAACAAGCCGCCGCGGCCGGCCGCCTGGGCCTCGCGGTGGCGTTCCATCTCGCGCCAGCCGCGCACGGCCTCTTCGTCGCGCCAGAAGGACAGCGACAGCAGCTTGTCCGGCTGCGCCAGGCTCTGGAAGCGCTCCACCGAGATGAAGCCGTCCATGCGCTCCAACAGCGGCTTCAAGGCCGCGGCATGGTCAAGGTAGGCCTGACGGCCCTCGGCCGTGGGCTGCACTTCGAAGATGACGGCGATCATGGGCGCACATCCTCACAGAAAGTACGCTCCTCGCGCAGGATGAAGCGCTGCTGCTGCGCGAACTCGAAGTTGGCCCGCGCCTCGGGGTCGGCCTTGAGCCGCGCGCGGTAGGCCTCGTAGTCGGCCAGCGAGTCGAAGCCGACCAGGCCCCAGGCCTCGTCGTTCGTACCCTCCCAGGGCAGCCAGTAGCCCAGCAGCCGGCCGCCGAGGCGGGGAATGATGCGGCCCCAGTTGCCGGCGTAGCGGCGGAAGGCTTCGCGCTGGAAGGGATCGATCTCGTAGCGGATGAAGCAGGTGATGGCGGGCATGGCGGCTCCTGTTGCGATGCCCGTCACTGTGCGGCGCGCCGGGGCGCGGACGCTTAGGCGCGCAACGAAGCGTCTCAAGCTCTCAGGTCTTGGGCACGCGGTAGACCGCGCAGAGCTTGTTGCCGTCCGGATCGCGCACATAGGCCAGGTGCATGGCGCCCATCGCGCTCTCGCGCAGGCCCGGCGGCTCTTCGATGGGCTGGCCGCCGTGGGCCACGGCCACGTCGTGGAAGGTCTTGACCTGCTCGGCCGACTCGCACTTGAAGCCGACGGTGCCGCCGTTGGCATGGCAGGCCGGCTCGCCGTTGATGGGCTGGCTGATGGCGAAGCTGTTGCCCGCATGGCGGTAGAACACCCGCTGGTGGCCTTTGGGCCCCGTGTTCGGAAAGCCCGCGGGGGCGCCGAGCACGGCCAGCACCGCGTCGTAGAAGCGCTTGCTGCGCTCGATGTCGTTGCTGCCGACCATGATGTGGTTGAACATCGCTTGTTCTCCTCGGAACGGTTGGAACGGGCGGATTGTGGGCAATCCGGGCGGGCCGCATGGCGCGCCGGCCGAATCCCCGGGTCGGCCGCTCAGCCGCGCAGGCCCAGCCGCATCGACAGCCCCACCGGCCCCATGGCCAGCTGCAGGCGCTCGCGCGGCGCCTGACCGTCGGGCGTGTCGACGGCGGCGATGTCGAAATGGCGCAGCAGCAGCGCGCAGGCCAGCTTGATCTCCATCAGCGCCAGATAGCGCCCCGGGCAGATGCGCGGCCCGGCGCCGAAGGGCATGGACAGGCGCTTGGCCGCGCCGGCCTGCCTGGCGTCGGCCAGCCAGCGGTCGGGGTCGAATTCGGCCGCATCGCGCAAGTGGCGCTCGCTGACGGCATCGCGCCGCATCACGGCCATGACGATCATGCCGGCCGGCACCGCCACATCGCCGACCTGCGTGTCGTGCACGGCCTGCATCGTGTTGATGGGCGCGACCGGGCGCAGCCGCATCGTCTCGTGGGCGCAAGCCTCGACGAAGTCCAGCCGGCCCAGCTGCTCCAGGTCCGGCAGGGCCGCGCCGGCCAGCACGCCGTCCACCTCGGCCCGCGCGCGGGCCAGGGCCGCGGGATGGCGCGACAGCAGCCAGATCAGCCAGGCCAGCGTGTTGGCCGTCGTGTCCTCGCCGGCCAGCAGCATCGTCAGCACATTGCCGGCCACCTGCTCGTCGTCGATGCCGCTGCCGGGCTCGTCGGCCGCCACCAGCATGGCCTCCAGCAGATTGCCCGGCTCGCGGTGCAGGCCCGGGTCGGCGGCCAGGCGTGCCCGCGCCTTGGCGATGAAGCCCTGCACGGCGACATCGATCTCGGCCACGCTGCGCACCAGCGCGCGGTCCTCGGCCGAAGGCCACCAGCGCCAGATCGGCAGCGGCAGGAACAGGCGCTTGGACAGCATCGGGAAGATGCGGTTCAGGTGGCGCTGGATGATGTCCTCGTCGGACTGCAGCGTGTTCACGTCCTCGCCGAACGCCAGCCCGGCCACGGCGTCCACCGTGAAGCGCATCAGGTCGGCCTGCAGCTCGATGCGGCGGTCCGCGCGGGCGGCGTCCTGCCAGCGCCCCACCAGGCGCCCGGCCACGCGCAGCAGGGCCGGGTAGTAGCGCTTCACATGCACCGGGTCGAAGCCGGCCATGACCATGCGGCGCTGGCGCTTCCAGACCTCGCCGTTGGACGCGAACAGGCCCGCGCTCAGCCCCATCTCGCGGCCCACGTCCTCCAGCCTCTGCGTGCGCCGGAAGCCATCCGGCCGGTCGCGCAGCGCGATGCCGATCAGCTCATGGTCGCCGACGACGACGACGCGCCGCTTGCCCAGCCTGAGCTTGAACAGCGGCCCGAACTCCTCGCACCAGGCCTCGACCTGCTGGTGCACCCGCGGCGAGTCGATCTGCAGCAGATTGCCGAGCACCGGCAGGCCGCGCGGGCCGGGCAGGTCGTCGAAGCGGCGCAGCGCGCAGGGAGCGGTGGTGCTGTCCATCCGGCCGAGTTTAGGAATCCGGCCCGGCTTCGGCCTCGTTCAGTTTGTGGAGGCGAAGACCTTGCCCGGGTTGAAGATGCCGAGCGGATCCAGCGCCGCCTTCACGGCCCGCATCATCGCCACGGCCTCCGGCCCCGCCTCGTCGAGCAGGAAGCCCTGCTTGTGCAGCCCGATGCCGTGCTCGCCGGTGCAGGTACCCTCCAGCGCAATCGCCCGCGCCACCATCTGCGCGCTCAGGCGCTCGGCCGTCGCCAGTTCGTCGGGCTTGGCCGGGTCCAGCAGATAGGCCATGTGGAAATTGCCGTCGCCGACATGGCCGACGATGAAATAGGGCAGGCCGGCGGCCTCGACCTCATCGATGGACGCGTTGATGTTCTCGGCCAGGCGCGAGATGGGCACGCAGGTGTCCGTCGTCACCGCGCGGCAGCCCGGTCGCATCTGCAGGCCCGACAGATAGGCATGGTGGCGGGCCGTCCACAGCCGCGTGCGCGCCTCGGGCGTCGTGGCCCATTCGAAGGCCTCGCCGCCATGGTCGGCGGCAATGTCCTGCACGACGGCCGCCTGCTCGGCCACGCCGGCCTCGCTGCCGTGGAACTCCATCAGCAGCATGGAGGCTTCCTTCAGTCCCAGCTTGTCGTGCGCGTTGACGGCACGCAGCGCGTTCGCGTCCAGCAGCTCGCAGCGCGCGATGGGCACGCCGATCTGGATGATCTGCATGGCCGTGCGCACGGCCGCGTCGATGCCGGGGAAGAAGCAGATCGCCGCCGAGACGGCCTCGGGCAGCGGATGCACCTTGACCGTCAGCTCGGTGATGACGCCCAGCGTGCCTTCGCTGCCGACCAGCAGGCGCGTCAGGTCGTAGCCGGCGCTGCTCTTCCTCGCCCGCGAGCCGCTGCGCACGATCTCGCCGTTCGCATTGACGAAACGCAGGCCCAGCACGTTCTCGCGCATCGTGCCGTAGCGCACCGCGTTCGTGCCGCTGGCGCGCGTGGCGGCCATGCCGCCCAGGCTGGCGTCGGCGCCGGGGTCGATGGGGAAGAACAGACCCTCGTGCTTCAAGGCCTCGTTCAGCGCCTTGCGCGTGACGCCGGGCTGCACGGTCACGGTCAGGTCCTCGGCGGCGATGCGCAGGATGCGGTTCATGCGCGACACGTCCAGGCTGATGCCGCCGCGCACGGCCAGCAGATGGCCCTCCAGCGACGAGCCCGCGCCATAGGGGATGACGGGCACACGGTGGGCCGCGCACAGCGCGACGACGCGCGCGACCTCGGCCTCGCTCTCGGCGAACACGACGGCCTGCGGCGGCGGCATGTCGAAGACGGACTCGTCGCGGCCATGCTGCTCGCGCACGGCCAGGGCCGTCGAGCAGCGCCCGGCGAATTCGGCATGCAGCGCGGACAGCAGGCCTTCAGGCAGCGGCGGCGCGACGGCGACGGGGTGGGCGGGCGCGTTCATCGGCGGGTCTCCTGATGCAGATCAGCCGATTGTGTTGCAGCGCGGCGCCGACGGTGCCAGCATCGGGCTGTCCACACCGGGAGCAACTTCCATGACCCTGACCTGGCTGCTGCTGATCCTGGCCGTCGCGCTGATCGCGCTCGGCGCCCTGCGCTTCGACATGCTGGTGGCCCGCTGGCGTGAATTGATGGGCCAGCCACAGGCCGGGCAAGAGCCCCCGCGGGCCGGCCCCCTCGTCGAACAGCTGCCCGAGAACCCCGGCCTGCACCCGCACGCCGCGCCGGCGCGCAAGCCCGGCTTCCATCGCAGCGGCAGACGCCACTGAGGACAATGGCGGCCTCCCAACCCTTGCAGACCGCCACATGGGCAACCGCCTCTCCCAGATCGCCACCCGCACCGGCGACGACGGCACGACCGGCCTCTCCGACGGCAGCCGCGTGCCCAAGAACCACCTGCGCGTGCAGGCCATGGGCGACGTCGACGAGCTCAATTCCAACCTCGGCCTGCTGCTGGCCGAGCCCCTGCCCGACGACATCCGCGAGTTGCTGATCACGATCCAGCACGAGCTCTTCAACCTCGGCGGCGAACTCTCCTGGCCGGGTGGCCAGCTGCTGAAGGACGCCGCCGTGCTGCGCCTGGACGAGGCGCTGGAGCACTACAACGCGGCGCTGCCGCGGCTCAAGGAATTCATCCTGCCGGCCGGCACGCGCAGCGCGGCCATTTCCCATGTCTGCCGCACCGTGGCCCGCCGCGCCGAACGCGCCGTCATCACGCTGGCCGCCAGCGAGACCCTGCACGCCGCGCCGCGCCAGTACCTGAACCGGCTGTCCGACCTGCTCTTCGTGCTGGCCCGCGTGCTGAACCGCGCCAACCTCGACGGGCTGGGCGGCGACGACGTCTATTGGCAGAGCGAGAGGATGAAGCGGCTGGACGCGGCCGAGAACTGAATCAAGGCTTGCGCCGCCAGATCCGCCAGGCCAGCAGCCCCCAGCGCAGCGCCTGCATCCAGCGGCCACGGCGGCGGCCCGACCCGGCCATGAAGGCCGCGCCCAGCGCCCCTGCCGTCCGCACCCAGGGGTCGGCCAGCTGGGCCCGCAGCCACAGCCAGCGGCGGCCCCAATGGTCTGCCCGCTGGCCCAGGTCGTCCACGGCCAGCACGGCCTGGCCGCGCAGCAGCTGGGAGGCCATCAGCAGGTCGGCCTTGCGCTGGGCGCGCCGGGCCGGGTCCTCGGGGATGCGCGGGATCATGGCGTGCGGCGGTGCAGGGTGTCGGCATCGTCGCGCAGCTCGGCCAGGCTGGCCTGGAAGAGCGTCGCGGGCTGGGCGGCCAGGGCCTTGAGCCGGCGCACGGCCAGCGCGGCCGCGACCACCAGCACGCCGCTGGCCGCACCCAGCGCCAGCAGCGGATGGCTGTCCCACAGCGCGACGACGGCCAGCACCAGCAGCATCAGCACGGCGAAGCCGGCCAGCAGCGCGGCCAGCACGGCCCACAGCACCAGGCCGGCAATGCGCTCCTTCTCCTCCTGGACCTCGACGGCCAGCAGCTCGAGCCGGATGCGGCCCAGCGTCAGCAGCGAGGCGCCGAGTCGACGCAGCGGGCCGGAAACCGGCTCGCGCTCGGGCGTCGTGCTCAACGGCGGCCGATCAGCACGCCCAAGGCCAGGCCGATGGCCGCGGCGACGCCGATGGCCTGCCAGGGGTTGTCGTGCACATAGTCATCGGTGGCCGTGGCCGCGGCCCTGGCGCGCCGCACGGCCTCGTGCTGGGCGTCGAGCAGCCTTTCCCTCGCATCGTCCAGGCGCTCGCGGATGCGTGCGCGCAAGGCCTTGGCTTCGCCTTCGGCCTGGCTGCCCGTGGCCGTCATCAGCGAGTCGATGTCGTCCATGACGGCGCGGAAGTCCGCGGCCAGCTTTTCCTTCGCCAGGGTGGTGTCACTCATCGCAAGCTCCTCGGTCGGATGGAAGATGCGCCGAGCCTAACGCGATTGACCCCGCTGCCATATGACCGGCCTCAAACCTCGAGCGCCGCGGCGGCCCGGCGCAGGCGTGCCGCATAGGCCTCGCGCAGCGCAGGCGGCCCGACGACTTCGACGCGGCCGGCGTGGCGCAGCAGGTCCATCAGCAGTTCGGTGTCGTCCACATAGGGCAGGCGCAGCCGCCAGCGGCCGTCGGGCAGGAACTCGCTGTGCTGGGCCGGATGCCATTCCTCGCGCGACACCCAGGCCGCCGTCTCGGCATTGAAGACCAGCTCGGCCTCGCGCGGCGTGCCGCCGGCGAAGATGCCATAGCCCTGGTCCAGCTCGGCCTCCAGCTCGGCCAGCGGCACGGCCTTGGCGTCGGTGTCCAGCAGCGTCGCGCTTTCGATGCCGTCCAGCGCAAAGCGGCGGTAGGCGTCGCTGGCATGGCACCAGGCGTCCAGATACCAGGCATGGCGGTGGTGCACGAGGCGCTGCGGCGAGACCTCGCGCTCGCTGGCCACGCCATCACGCTTCTTGCGGTAGCGGATGGCCAGCCTGCGGCGCTTGACGACGGCACTGCCGACGGTCTCGAAGCTGTCGCTGGCCACGCGCCGGCGCGCGGTGCCGATGAGCCTGACGCGCCGGCGCAGCTCGTCCGCCTCGGCCGCGTCCACGCCCAGCATGCCGGTGATCTTGTCGAACATGGGCTGCAGATGGCGGCCCACGACGCCCTGCTCGTCCAGGCCGGCCAGCATCTGCTGCATCGTCAGCAGCGCGTGCAGCTCGGCCTCGTTGAACCAGACGCCCGGCAGCTCGTGCTTGCCGCCGCGCCACTGCTGGCCGAAGCGGTAGCCGTTCTCGCCGACGTCGTACTCGATGGGGGCGTCCAGCCGCTCGCGCAGATAGGCCAGGTCGCGCTTGAGCGTGGCTGAAGACACCTCCAGCGCGTCGATCAGCTCGGCGAACGACACGCAGCCACGCGAGCGGATCAGGTGCTCGATCTTGTAGAAGCGCTCGGTGCGGTCCATCCTGAAAATATTTACAGTGGTTTTGCAGGTAGATCATCTCATGAGCCAGCTGGCTCGCAGACTGCAGAGAAGGCCCGCGAACTTCATCGGCGAGCCCAACCGACCAGGAGCCCGACATGCAAGCCGCCTTCAACACCCAAGCCACCGCCCAGCCCGCCCTCGTCCAGTTCGACTTGGGACTGATCGAGGCCCCCACCTCCGTCAGCGCCCACGAGCGCATCGGCCTGGCCCTGGGCCGCGACTACGCGCTGCACGGCCTCACGCCGCCCATCGCCCACCTCTACCCGCAGTCGCCGCTGCAGCGCGGCTGGATGGCCACGCGCGGCCGCGCCGTGCGCACGCCGGCCAGCCCGCCGGTGGTGCTGTGGCTGGCACTGCGCACCCATGCCTGGGCTCGCGGCCGCAGCTTCGAGGACATCCAGCTGACGCCCCACCACCTGGCGCAGCTGGACACCAGCCACTGCCCCATCACCCGCGAACTGCTGGGCGACGACAACCGCAGCATCGACCGCGTCCGCGACGACGCCGGCTACGCGGCCGGCAACCTCGCCGTGATGAGCCGCCGCGCCAACCGCGCCAAGGGCAGCCACGGCCGGCAGGCCATCGCCGGCATGGCCGCCAGCTGCGCGGCCGGCCCCATCACCCGCATCGGCGGCCTGGCCGAGGCCGAGTGGCAGCGCCTGGCCGTGCTGGCCAGCTTCGTCACGCCGCTGAGCCACGAACAGGCCGCGCAGATCCCGCTGCGCGTGCTGCCGCCCAACCGGCTGCGCCTGTTCAATCCCATCCAGGCGCTGCAAGCCCTCATCACGCGCCAGCTCGCGACGCCGGGCTGGAGCGCCCGCCTGAGCCGCCTCGAAGCCCTGCTGCCGACCGACGCGCTGCGCAGCGACTTCAACCGCTTCCTGCTCGCGCTGGCGCCGCGCGTGCTGGCCGCGGCCGAACTGCAGCAGCCGCACCAGATCCGCTGGGCGCTGGAAGACGCCTGGGCCCTGCCGCTGGTGCAGAAGCGCTGGACGCGCTTCGCGCTGCAGCTGACGCCCGAGCAGGCCGAAGCACTGGTGGAACGCGCCGCAGCCAAGAAGCTCTGCCCGGTACACATCCAGCGCCATGACGACGCGACCGACGGCTGGGCGCTGGCCACGCAGGGCTATGCGGCCTGAAACGACAAAGCGCCTCGCCAGAGGCGCTTTTCTTCTGGCCGGAGTCGCTCAGACCAGCGAGCGGTGCAGGCGGATCTCTTCGACGCGGGCACCGCCGACTTCGGTCGTGCGGGCGCTGCCCAGCTCGCGCTTGAAGCCGGCCAGCTCGAAGAAGCGCAGCGCGCGCTCGTTGCGCAAGTAGCACCACAGCGTGGCCTTGGTGCAGCCTTCTTCCTGCAGGCCGTCGCGCGTGGCATCCCACAGCGCCAGGCCCACGCCCTTGTCCCAGTGCACGGGGTCGGCGAACAGCGCCCAGACCTCGCCGGTCGTGGCCGGCGTGCCCTTGTCGCGCGAACGGTCGAAGCCGGCGAAGCCCATGATCTTGTTGTCCAGATGGGCCACGATGACCTGGGGCTCGCACAGGTCGATGGCCTCGCGCCAGAAGGCCTGGCGCTTCTGCACCGACATCGCATCCAGCGCGGCGGCCGGCAGCAGCGACTTGTAGGCGTCCTGGCTGGCGGCGACGTGAATCTCGGCGATGGCCTTGGCATCGCGCAGGGTGGCGGGGCGAACCTGGATCACGGACATGGAATTCTTCTTCAGCAATACGCGGGGCACGAAAGGCCGGCATTGTCCTTGCCCGAGCCCGCGCGGCAGCCTCTTGACAGAATTATTTCTGGGCTTCCTGCGCTGCGCTCAGGCTGCCTCGCACGCGGCTCTTCGCGCCTTCAGATGCTCGACCAGGCCGCGCCTGAGCCAGCGCAGCGGCGTGCGCTGCAGCTCGGCCAGCAGCGCATGGTCGACCTCGGTGCCACCCAGGTCCAGCGCAAAGCGCCGCGCCACCTCGGCCTGCACCTTCAGCAGCAGCTCCGCGGCGACGAGGGCATCGGCCAGCGCACGGTGGGCGCGGCCTGAATAGCTCAACCGATGGAAGCGCACCTGCTCGCCCAGTGAATGGCTCTTGGCCTCGGGCCAGAGCCGGCGCGTCAGCAGCACCGTGCAGGCGAATTCGTGGGCGGGGTCGGGCTCGATGCCGGCGCGCTGCATCTCGGCCTGCCAGAAGCCCCGGTCGAAGCCGGCGTTATGCGCCACCAGCGGGCAGCCCGCGGTGAACCGGGCCAGCTCGCGCATCACATCGGCCGCATCGGGCGCGCCGGCCAGCATCTCGTTGCTGATGCCGGTCAGGGCCTGGATCTGCGGCGGCACCCAGGCGCCGCTGCGCATCAGGCTGGCAAAGCGGTCGACGACCTGGCCGCCGCGCACCAGCACGGCCGCGATCTCGGTCGCGCGGCCGCCGCCGGCGGGGCCGAGGCCGGTCGTCTCGAAGTCGATGACGGCGATGGTTTCCATCAAGACCCCTTCAAGACCTGCCGGGCGGGTGCTTGATCGCATTCATCGCGAGCTTGCGCTCGACGGCAGCCTCCAGGTCCACGCCGCCGTGGTCGGCGATCTGCACCAGATAGAGCAGCACGTCGGACAGTTCCTCGCCGACGTGGCGGCGCTGGTCGTCGTTGAGGTTCAGGGACTGCTCCGGCGTCAGCCACTGGAAGATTTCCAGCAGCTCGGCGGCCTCCACCGTCATGGCCATCGCGAGGTTCTTGGGGGTCTGGTAGGGCTGCCAGCCGCGTTCGTCGGCGAAGCGGCGCAGACGCTGCTGCAGGGCTTGGAAATCCATGCCGGAAGTGTCCAATGTATTCAAGACGGTATTCAAGATTTCAAATTGGTGGTGGTAGTAGGGGCCGGCCCGCGCTGTGGACAAGGCCGAAAACCCCTTGCGTGGCAAGCGCTTGGCTGGCTAACAAGCCTGTGTGCCGGAACCCGGACGGTTTGTCCCGCGTTTGGGAACAACTTCGCCAAACGGCCCAGGCCTGTGGATATCCGGGCAGTTGTCCTGCAGCCATCCACAGACTTGCTCAAGCCCTTCATCAGGGAAGTTCTTTACGCCTTGCGGCCCAAAACACAACGGCCGCCGCGGGTGCAAGGGCTAGAGTTGCGCTCCCGAATTTCAATGCGCCGCAGCCGCGGTGTCCCCTAGGAGACAACGATGAAACCCTTCCTCACCCGGATTGCCGCGGCCTCCGCGGCGCTGATGGCCGGCCTGCTGGTGGCGGGTTGCGGCGGCGGTGCCACCGCGGACACGACGCCCAAGTTCAGCCCCGGCAGCGTGGTGTCCTTCGGCGACAGCCTGAGTGACCAGGGGACCTATCAGGTGGGCACGGTCGCCGCTCTGGGCGGCGGCCAATACACCGTCAACGGCGTCGGTCCCAGCTGGCTGGCGCGCATCGCCGCCCTCTATGGCCTGGCCAAGCCTTGCCCGGCCCAGCAAGGCCTAGACGGACTCGCCTCTCAAGGGTTCAGCGTGCCTGTCAAGAACAATGCAGGTTGTTTCGCCTATGGCCAGGGCGGCTCGCGCGTGACCAATCCGGTTGGTCCGGGCAATAAGTTGCTGGGTGGCTCCAACGCCGTGCTGGGCCAGCTCACGGTGCCCGTCGTGACGCAGTTGCAAAACCACCTCGCCGCGGTCGGCGGCAGCTACAAGGGCACCGAGCTCGTGTTCGTCTATGCCGGTGGCAACGATGTGTTCATCAACCTTGCCACCGTGCAGGCGACCATAGCCGCTGGTGGCGACCCGACCGCTGCCGCTACCGCAGGTGTGACTGCAATGGGCCAGGCAGGTGCCGAGTTGGCCGGCTATGTCAAGGCCTTGGTGGTTGGCAAGGGTGCCAAGAACGTCGTGGTTATCAACCTGCCCGATGTCAGCCTGACGCCTTTCGCCAAGAGCCTGCCTGCCGCAACGCAGGGCCTGATCCTGCAGATGGTTAACACCTTCAACGATCAGCTCAAGGGCGGTTTGTCCGGTACCGACTTGGTTTGGGTCGATGCCGCCCAGGGAGTGCGCGACGAGATTGCCAATCCCGCGAAGTACAGCCTGGCCAATGTCACCATGCCGGCCTGCGACCTCAGCCCGGCCAAGAACCCCTTGGCTTCGTCCTTGGTCTGCAATGCCAACAATGTCGTCGCCGGCGATGTCAGCCACTACCTGTTCGCCGACACCGTCCACCCTACTCCCTACGGGGAACAATTGCTGTCGCAGGCAGTGTCCCTGGAACTGGCTCGCAAAGGCTGGCTCTGAGTCCGCGTGAGCCAATCAGGAGAACTTTATGAATATCAAATCCCTGCTTGCAGCAACCCTGCTTTGCGCCACTAGTCTTGTTCACGCGCAGTCGGCCGGCAGCATCGTCGTCTACGGCGGCGCGGCCCAGATCACGCCGCAGGTCGACAGCGGCGACCTCAGCGCGCCCAGCGCGCCCGGTACCAAGATCGATGTGAAGAAGGCCACGTCCTTCGTCGGCGGCATCACCTACTACTGGACCGACAACATCAGCATCGACCTGCCGATCTCGGCGCCGTTCACGCACGACGTCATCGGCGCGGGCGCGATCCAGGGCGTCGGCAAGCTCGGCACGGTCAAGTCGCTGCCGGCCACGCTGCTGGCCCAGTACCGCTTCGGTGAGGCCGGCAGCGCCTTCCGCCCCTTCGTCGGCGCCGGCGTCACCTATGGCTATTTCTACAAGCCCAAGGCCACGGCCGCGCTGTCGGGCATCACCGGCGGCACGCCCAGCAACCCGACCACGCTGTCGATGAAGAGCCGCTTCGGCGCCACGCTGGAACTGGGCGGCGCCTACAACATCACCAAGGACTGGTCCGCCAGCCTGTCGGTGACCAAGACCTTCATCAAGACCACGGGCAGCCTGTCCACCGGCCAGGCCATCGAGACGACGCTGGACCCGGTGTCCATCAAGTTCGGCGTCGGCTACCGCTTCTGATCCGGCCCCGGCCGATCATCCCGAGGGAGCCGGCGGCTCCCTTTTTTGTTGGTGCGTCGAACCAGGCGCGGCGTCACGTCAGCTCGTGCTCGGGGCTGCGGTAGTGGTAGCGGTAGGCGAAGACGAAGCCCAGGCGCGCGTACAGCCGCCGGGCCACCGAGTTGTCGCTGCCGACCTGCAGATAGGCCTGGCGCGCGCCCTGGGCATGGGCGAGGGCCAGCAGCGCGCGGCACAGGCGCTCGCCATGGCCCTGGCGTTCGACGGCGGACGCGATGTCGTAGAGGCCGACGATGTCGCGGTCGACCACCATCTGGCCGCAGGCCAGCAGCCGCCCGTCGGCGTCGTTCAGCGCGAAGCCCTGGTAGCTGACCGGAGCGTTAGCGATGCGCTCCGCGTGGGCCGCGATGGCCGTGTCCGACGAGCCGCGCAATGCGCCGACGCGGGCGGCGTAGTCCTGCGCGCCCAGGGCCTGCAGCGCGACGGGCGCGGGGTCGGGCAGCAGGGTGTCCAGCACCATCACGTCGGCTGCGTCGAAGGCGCCCCAGCCCTTGGCGGCCAGGCGTGCGTCCAGGTCGGCCGGCTGGCTCCAGGGCGTCACGCGCACGGCCAGCGGCAGGCCGGCGGCGTCGTAGGCGGCCTGGCAGCGGGCCAGCAGATCGTCCAGCGGCAGCGCGCCCTGGCGCAGCGCATTGATGCAGCGCGAGCGCTTGGCCTTGCCGGGCGACAGCCGGATCAGCCAGCCGTCGATGTCGGCCTGCTGGGGCGGGGCGCTGGCGTCGAGGCCGGCGAGTTCGGCGCGCAGGGCGAGGGCGTCGATCACCGCATCGTCTCGATGCGCTTCACCATCTCCCTGGCGAAGTCGACGAAGGCCTGCGCGCCCTTGGAGCTGGGGTCGAAGACGACGCCCGGCAGCCCGTAACTGGGTGCCTCGGCCAGGCGCACATTGCGCGGGATGACGGTGTCGAAGACCTTGTCGTTGAAGTGGGCCTTGAGCTGGTCGCTGACCTGCTGTTGCAGCGTGATGCGCGGGTCGAACATGACGCGCAGCAGGCCGATGATCTGCAGGTCGTGGTTCAGGTTGGCGTGGATCTGCTTGATGGTGTTGACCAGGTCGGTCAGGCCCTCCAGCGCGAAGTATTCGCACTGCATCGGCACGATGACGCCGTGGGCGCTGCACAGGCCGTTCAGCGTCAGCATGGACAGCGACGGCGGGCAGTCGATCAGCACGAAGTCATAGTCCTTGGCCGCCTCGGCCAGCGCGCCCTTCAGCCGGGCCTCGCGGCGCTCCAGCTCCACCAGTTCGACCTCGGCGCCGGCCAGCTCGCGGTTGGCGCCCAGCACGTCATAGCCGGCCTTCTCGGAGCGGGCCTTGGCCTCGGCGATGGAGGCGGACTCCAGCAGCACGTCGTAGACCGTCGTCTCCAGCTTGCGCTTGTCGATGCCGGAGCCCATGGTCGCATTGCCCTGCGGGTCCAGGTCGACGACGAGCACGCGCTGGCCGAGCTGCGCCAGGCCGGCGGCGAGGTTGACGGTGGTGGTGGTCTTGCCGACGCCACCCTTCTGGTTGGCGATGCAGAAAATCTTGGCCATGGCTGGGGTTTTGCGGGACTGCCGGCATCGTACCGGGGAGAGGGCGGGCCGACCCTCGGGCGCGACCCGCGTGAGCCGCTCAGCGGGGGCGCATCCAGACGATGCAGCGCTGGGCGTCCAGGCCGGGGACGGCCAGTTGTTCCACGTGAAACACGTCCACGTCGGCGGGCAGGGCGGCGATCTCGTCGGCCGGGTGCTGGCCCTTCATGGCCATCCAGACCGCGCCTTCCGCCAAATGCTGGCGGGTCAGGCTCGTGAAGTCGACCAGGGACGCGAAGGCGCGGGACGTGATGACGCCGAAGGGCGGGGTGCTGAGCTGCTCGACGCGGCTGTGCACGCCATGCAGATTGGGCAGCTTCAGCTCGGCCGCCACCTGCTGGATGAAGGTGGCCTTCTTGACAACGGCGTCCACGCAGCTGACGTCGGTGCCCGGGCAGCAGATCGCGATGACCACGCCGGGCAGGCCGCCGCCGGCGCCCACGTCCATCAGCCTGGCCGGCGCGCCGTGGCGCTGCAGCGGTGCGATGACGGAGAGGCTGTCCACGAGATGGTGGCTCAGCATCTGGGCCGGGTCGCGTACGGCGGTCAGGTTGTAGACCTTGTTCCACTTCTGCAGCAGGGCCAGGTAGGCCAGCAGCTGGTCGAGTTGGGTGTCTGTGAGTTCGAGGCCGAGTTCCGTGGCTGCCGCGGCGAGCGTGTCCCTCATGCCGCTTCCGCCTCGGTGAAGCCCTTGAACTTGCCTTTCTTCAGATGCACAAGCAGCAGCGAGATCGCGGCCGGCGTGATGCCGGAGATGCGCGAGGCCTGGCCCAGCGTCTCGGGGCGGTGAACGTTCAGCTTCTGGCGGGCCTCGAAGGAGAGGGCGTGGACGAGGCCGTAGTCCAGGTCCTCGGGCAGCTTCAGGTGCTCGAAGTGGGCGGCGCGGGCGACGTCGTCGACCTGCTTGTTGATGTAGCCGGCGTACTTGGTGCTGATCTCGACCTGCTCGGCCACGAGGTCGGCCAGCTCCTGGCCCAGCTCAGCGACAAGCGTTTCACGTGAAACACCCGCCTCCGGCTTCGCAATCGCGGCCACTTCGGCGATGGTGTCGAAGCCCACGCCGGGCCGGCGCAACAGGTCGGCCAGGCTGTACTCGCGCTCCAGCGCCTTGCCGACCAAGCGTTCGGCGTCCGCCGCCGGCAGGATACCGGGGTGGACCCAGGTGCTTTTCAGCTTCTCGGTTTCACGTGAAACCGCGTCGCGCTTGCGGTTGAAGGCGGCCCAGCGTTCGTCGTCCACCAGGCCGAGCCGGCGGCCGGTCTCGGTCAGGCGGGCGTCGGCGTTGTCCTCGCGCAGCTGCAGCCGGAACTCGGCGCGGCTGGTGAACATGCGATAGGGCTCGGTCACGCCCTTGGTGATGAGGTCGTCCACCAGCACGCCGAGGTAGGCCTGGTCGCGCGTCGGCGTCCACGGGCCGTCGCCGCGCACCTGCAGCGCCGCGTTCAGGCCGGCGAACAGACCCTGGGCCGCCGCCTCCTCGTAGCCGGTCGTGCCGTTGATCTGGCCGGCGAAGAACAGGCCCTGGATGACCTTGGTCTCGAACGAGGCCTTCAGCCCGCGCGGGTCGAAGTAGTCGTACTCGATGGCGTAGCCGGGGCGCAGGATGTCGGCGTTCTCCAGGCCGGGGATGCTGCGCACCGCGGCGAGCTGGATGTCGAAGGGCAGGGAGGTGGAGATGCCGTTCGGGTAGAACTCGTGCGTCGTCAGGCCCTCGGGCTCCAGGAAGATCTGGTGCGAGTCCTTGTCGGCGAAGCGATTCACCTTGTCCTCGATGCTCGGGCAGTAGCGCGGGCCCACGCCTTCGATGACGCCGGTGAACATCGGGCTGCGGTCGAAGCCGCTGCGGATGATCTCGTGCGTGCGCAGGTTGGTGTGCGTGATCCAGCAGGGCAGCTGCTGCGGGTGCATGGCCGCATTGCCGAGGAAGCTGAACACCGGCACCGGATCGAGGTCGCCGGGCTGGGCCTCGCACTTGGAGAAGTCGATCGTGCGTCCGTCGATGCGCGGCGGCGTGCCGGTCTTGAGCCGGCCCTGCGGCAGCTTCAGCTCCTTGAGCCGGGCCGACAGCGAGACCGCCGGCGGGTCGCCCGCGCGGCCGGCGCTGTAGTTCTCCAGGCCGACGTGGATGCGGCCGTCCAGGAAAGTACCGGCCGTCAGCACGACGGCGCGGGCGCGGAACTGGATGCCGGCCTGCGTGACGGCGCCGATGACACGGTCGCCTTCCACCAACAGGTCGTCCACGGCCTGCTGGAAGATTTGAAGATTGGGCTGGTTCTCCAGCCGGCGGCGAATGGCCGCCTTGTAGAGGATGCGGTCGGCCTGGGCGCGGGTGGCGCGCACGGCCGGGCCCTTGGAGCCATTGAGGATGCGGAACTGGATGCCGCCTTCGTCGGTGGCCAGGGCCATCGCGCCGCCCAACGCGTCGACCTCCTTGACCAGGTGGCCCTTGCCGATGCCGCCGATGCTGGGGTTGCAGCTCATCTGGCCCAGGGTCTCGATGTTGTGGGTCAGCAGCAGCGTCTGCGCACCCATTCGCGCGGCCGCAAGCGCCGCCTCGGTGCCGGCATGGCCGCCGCCGACGACGATGACATCGAATTCCTTGGGGTAGAGCATCTCGGTCCTGGAAAGAACAGGGCCCGGGCGAAAGCTCGGGCAAACCCCGAATTTTACGAAGCGGGTGTGGATAAGTCACCCATGGGTGGCTTATCCCTGGCGCGACGCGTGAGATCAGTCGCCCGCGATGAAGAAGTCGATCTGCCAGCGCCCCGCCTGCTTGGAGAAGCCGACGCGGTATTCGAGCGGACTACGCATTAGCCGGTCGCGCACGTGGCCGATCTGTCCCGAGGGCAGCTTCACGGCAACCCAGCCGTCCGGCTCGCCAGACGGGTCGGCCGTTTCGACGATCGAGAAATCGAGGCTGGCGACCACGGCCGCAGCGTCGTTGGCCGCGGACCGCACGCGCACGCCGGTGCCGACGGCCACCACATGGCTGAAGCCGTCCAGGCCCTGCGGCCATCGCGAGAAGGTGTAGGGCGCGATGAACCGGCCGTTTTTGTCGAAGCTGCCGCCCAGGGCCAGCGTGGTTGCCAGGGTCTCCCACAACAGGCTGTCGGCAGCTTCTGGCTTCCACATCGTCTTGAAGTCGTCCAAACCGTGATCACCACCAAAGGACAGCTCGACATCCTTGCTGAGCGCATCCAACACGGCGGCCGTGTCGTGTTGCGCCACGGCGGCTTGAAGGCGGGCGCGAAAGCTGAAGAAGTCCGGGACCGATGCTGCCTGGTCAACGGGCAGCAGGCGCGCCGGTGTCTGAGCCCGGGCATGCGGGCCTAAAACCATCAGGCAGAGTGCAAGGACAGCAGAGGTTCGTATCGACATGGCGACGGTAAGAGCGCCCCGTGAATGTAGCGGCGAGCTTGCACCGACAATTCATTGCTCACCTCCAGATTCACCATGGATTGTCGCCCCCGCTGCGCCGCCTGCTGCATCGCGCCTTCGATCAGCTCGCCCATCCCAGGCCACCCGAATGGCAAGCCGGCCGGCGTGCGCTGCGTGCAGCTGGACGACGAGGACCGCTGCCGCCTCTTCGGCAGGCCCGAGCGCCCGGCCGTTTGCGGCTCGCTGCGGCCTCAGGAGGACATGTGCGGCAGCAGCCGCGAGCAGGCGATACGCTGGCTGGGCAGGATGGAGGAGCAGACGGCGCCACGCGCTTGAGGTCATCAATCTGCGGCAGACTGCGCGGCCATGCCCTCCGTCACCGACAGCCCTGTCCCCTCCGCCAGCCTGCTCGGCCGCCTGGCCGCCGAGCGTGGCGCCTTCGCCGATGCCTACGCATTGCGCCTGCCGCGCGGCGTCACGCTGGCCGAGTTCGTCGAAGCCTTCTACACGACGCGGCTGTTCAAGCTGGAGCGCTGGCTGATCGCCCGCAGCGGCCGGCCGTCCAGCGATGCCGACGTGCGCGCCGTCGCCCGTGGCGAGGACCGCCGCATGGCGGCCTGGACCGTCGAGGCGCGCGCCCAAGACGAGCTGCTGATGCACGAGGACAGCGGCTTCACGCGCTCCTGGTTCAAGGTGGAGGCGGGCGAGGGCGGCGCGACGACGCTGTGGTTCGGCTCGGCGCTGATCCCGCGCCGGCGCGGCCCGGGCGGCGAGCCGCGCTTCGGCTGGATCTTCCACGCGCTGCTGGGTTTTCACCGCCGGTATTCGCGGGCGCTGCTGAAGGCGGCGGCGCGCAGGCTGGCTTAGGAACCGGTTCCCTTGCCCGAGACCTTTTCGGTCACCGCATGCCCCGAGGTCGCGTCCTCGATCCACACCATGCACTCCGCGGCCGTGATGCGGCCGGCCACGCGGTAGCGGTGGTCGGCCTCGGGCGCGAAGGCCACGTCGCCCTCCACGCGGCAGGTCGGGTTCGTCATCGCCAGGATGGGCGCGGCGTACTGCGTGACGGCCTGCAGCCTCACGCGGGCCGGGCCGGGCGGCAGCTCGTTGCTCAGGGCCACCGGCGCGACGCCGAAGCCGCGGCCCTGGTTGGCCTGCAGCGTCGCGATGCTGGTGCTCAGCAGCCGGCGGCCGTCGACCCGCGTCATCTCGAAGACGTGGACCAGGCTGCCGCTCACTTGGACCGTTTGGTCGGCGACGTTGACGGTCGGGCCGTCGTAGCCGTCGGGCGTGGCGGGCTGGAAGCCCTGGTAGGCGGCGCAGCCGGCCAGCAGTGCCGCGGCGAGGGCGGTGGCGGCGGCCCTCATCGTGCCACCGCCGCGCGCATCGAGCGCGCTACATAGGCCAGCGCCACGGCCGCCAGCGCGAAGCCGACGAGCACGCCCGGCAGCACCTGGGCCCAGCGCAGCGTCTCGCCCTTGAGCACCTGCAGCATCAACGTGTTCTGGGCCAGGCCCGGCACCCACAGATACCAGGGCGCGTCGCCGCCGGGGTTGAAGAGGCTGACCATGGGCATCAGGCTGATGGCGGTGATGACGAGGGTGCTGCTGGCCTGGGCCTCCTTGAAGGTCTTGGAGCGGATGGCCAGGGCCATCAAGAGCGCCGACAGGCCGGCCGCGAGCGGGATCTGCAGCAGCCAGAAGGCCAGCACCTCGGGGCCGCCGAAGCTGAACTGGGCCTGCAGAACGTCGCTCTTCAGCAGCCACTGCGCCGGGATGAAGCTCAGGGACGACATCAGCGCCACGGCCATGCCCAGCAGCGCGACGGCGCCCCATTTGCCGGCCACGATGGCACCGTGCGGCGCCGGGTTCATCAGCAGCGGCTCCAGCGAGCCGCGCTCGCGTTCGCCGGCCGTGCTGTCCAGCGCCGCGGTCAGCGCGCCGTAGAGCACGGCCATGATGATGAACATCGGGATGATGCTGGTCAGCCGCGCGGCACGGGCCCGGGCGCTGGCGAGGTCGCGCTCCTGCACGTCCACGGGGTCGAGCAGCTCGGTGGAGACGCCGCGCATCGCCAGGTTGAGCAGCGCGCGCTCGTGGCTGAAGCCCAGCAGCAGGCCGCGCAGCGGACCGGTGCCGGCCATCGCGCGCTGGTTGGCGCTGTCGCTGACGACCTCCACCGTCGGCGCCTCGCCGCTGCGCAGCCTGGCCTCGAAGTCCCTGGGCACGACGAGCACGGGCTCGAGCAGCGTCGTCGCGCGCAACCGGGCCTCGTAGTCGGCCGGCGCGGGCTTCATCGTGTAGGTCTGGCGCTCGATGTAGTTGGCCAGCGTCGGCGCGGCGTCCATGCCGACGACCAACACCTCGCGCTTGTCGGCACGCTCCTCCAGCGAGGCGATCAGGCCGGACAGCGCCGTCAGCAGCAGCGGGCCCATCAGCACGGCGGGAATCAGCAGGCGCAGCAGCGTGCGGCGGTCGCGCAGCGCGTCGCTGAGCTCCTTGAAGAAAACGATCAAGGCCTGTTTCATGCCGCGACCTCCTCGGGGAATGCGAGCTTCACGAAGGCGTTCTCGAAGCGGGCTTCGCCGGCCTGGGCCAGCAGCTCGGGCACGCTGCCGTGCGCGACGCTGCGGCCGTGGGAGACGACGACGACCTCGTCGCAGAGCTGCTCCACCTCCTGCATGATGTGCGTCGAGAAGACGATGCACTTGCCGCCGCCCGCCGGGCTCTTGAGCCAGCGCAGGGCCTCGCGCAGCGCGCGGGTGGCCAGCACATCGAGGCCGTTGGTGGGCTCGTCCAGCACGATGTTGGCGGGGTCGTGCACGAGGGCGCGGGCCAGCGCCGTCTTCATGCGCTCGCCCTGGCTGAAGCCGTCGGCGCGGCGGTCCAGGATGGACTGCATGTCCAGCAGCCGCGCCAGCTCTTCCGCACGCGCGTTCGCGGCCTCGGGCGCCATGCCCTGCAGGCGGCCGAAGTAGACGATGTTCTCGCGCGCCGACAGCCGCGGGTAGAGGCCGTGCGCATCGCCGAGGATGCCCATGCGCGAAAGCGCCTTCAGCGGCTCGGCCTTGACCGTGATGCCGTCGACCGCGATGTGGCCCGCATCCGGCGGCAGCAGGCCGGCCAGCATGCGCAGCGTCGTCGTCTTGCCGGCGCCGTTGGCGCCCAGCAGGCCGGTGATGCGACCGTTGGCGGCTGCGAGGCTGACGCCCTGCACCGCGTGCACGATGCGCTTGGCGCCCCGCTTGAACAGGCTGCCGCCGCTCTGCGCGGTGAACTGCTTGTGAACGTCCTGGATGTCGATCATTGGGCCGCTCCTTCCGGCGTGGACTGCACGGGCTGGAAGGCGACGGGGCGCGGGATGCGGGTCGCGCAGGCCGAGTCCTGGGGCAGCGCGTCGGCGGCGCTCTTGGCGTCGATGAAGCGGAACACGATGTCGCGCACGCAGCCCACCGCCATGACGCCATGGCCGGACTCGGGCACGACGAGGTGCTGCACCCGCTCCGGGTGGCCCGCCGCCAGCGCCTTCGCGACGCGCTCGCCGTGGCGCGGCGGCGTGGCCGGGTCGGCGCCGCCGCTCATCACGAGCACGGGGCTGGGCGCCGGCGGCACCTTGTAGAACTCGGGCGGCACCTCGCCCCGCGGCCAGTCGCGGCAGGCGCGGGCGTACATCTCGGCGTCGACGCGGCCGAAGTCAGTGCCGGGCGCGTCCGTCGCCTGGCCGATGCGCGGCGCGTCCTCGGCGCAGATGACCGAGAAGTGCATGCCCATCGCGAGCTTCATGCCCTTGCCGCCGCCGAAGGCCGTCGTCAGGCCGAACAGGCCCTCGAAGCGGCCCTCGGTGGCCGCCGCGTGGATGGCCGCAGGCAGGGCGGCCGCCAGCGCCGGCTGGTAGAGGGGCGGGCGCACCGCGCGCAGCAGCAGGCCGCGGTCGACCGTGAAATGCTCGGCCGCGCCGGTCAGCGGCCGGGCCACCGTCACCTGGCGCGGCAGCGAGGCGAGCAGCTTCTGCCAGTCGGCGCGCAGCCCGGGGAAGGCCTTGGCGTTGGCCTCGATCAGCTTGTCCAGCGCGGCCTGGGTGTCGGGCGAGAAGCTGGCGGGCAGCACCATGTCGGGCGGCGCGACGCCGTCGATGACGGTGCGGCGCACCTGGGCCGGGAACTGGCGCAGGTATTCCAGCGCGGCCCGCGTGCCGTAGCTGCCACCGATCAGGTCCCACTGCGGCACGCCCAGGGCCTGGCGCACGGCGTCCATGTCCTGCATCGCGATCGTCGTCGTGAAGAAGCGCAGGTCGCCATAGGGGAGCTTTTCCAGCTTGGCGCGGCATGCGTCGATGCGGCGCATCTGCGCGGCCGGCTCCAACTGCTCGGCGATGGGCAGCTTGCTGTCGTCGGGGCAGTCCAGCGGCGCGGACCGGCCGGTGCCGCGCTGGTCGATGAAGACGAGGTCGCGGCGGTTGTTCAGCCTCGAGAGGCGCGGCAGCACGCGCGAGGCCACGTTGATCGCGCTCTGGCCGGGGCCGCCGGCCAGCATCAGCACCGCGTCGGGCAGCTTGTTGCGTGCCATCGCCGGCACGACGAGGTAGTGGATGTCGATCTTCACGCCGTCCGGCCGGGCCGGGTCCAGCGGGCGCTGCAGGCTACCGCACTGCAGTTCGTTGGGAATGCCGTCGACGCGGCAGGGCTTCAGCGGCGCCGTTGTCGCCGCCGCCATCGCCGTGCCTCCGAGCCCGGCCGTCATCAGGAGCGCCAGCAGCCGCCCTCGCCAGTCACGCATGCCAATCTCTTCTTGTCGTTGGGACGGCGCGCAGTATGCGGCGCGGGCCGGCGCGCCCGCGCCGGTCATGGGATGAGTGGCGAGCGGGGGCGCGCCAGCGGCCAGAAACGCGGGTCGGCTGGCCGGCTCAGGCCTTCTTCATCAGCCCCTGGCAGGCCGAGCGGGCCTTGGCGTCGCTGGCGTCCAGCCGGCCGCAGACGCCGTCGAGCTGGGCCTTGAGCCGGCCGACGGCAGCGGCCTGGGCGGGGGTCTTGTTCCAGCCGGCCAGCAGCGTCGCGACCTTCTTCAGCGAGCGCTCGCTGCGCTCGTAGAAGGCGCCCGGGTCCTTGTCGGCCTCGGCGAACAGCTGGGCGGCCGTCTTCTCGATGCGGGCCGTGTCCTCGGGCGCCAGCTCGACCAGGGCCGCGAAATAGTTCGAGCCCCATTGCAGCCGCGTGGCCGGGCCCTCGCTCTTGTTGAAGGCCTCCTCGTACCAGTGCAGCGCGTCGGCCTTCCGGCCCTGCTTCCTGGCATTGCCGCCGAGCTGGCTCATCAGGTAGTAGGGCGAGTGGCTGCGCGCCAGGGCCGACTTCAGCAACTCGTCGCTGTCCTTCCACAGGCCCGCGCTGCCCAGCAGATGCGCGGCCTCGGTGACGACGGCCTGGCGCTCGTAGCCGTCGGTGATCTCGCGGTTGGCGCGGCCGGCCTGGTCTCGGGCCTCGGCCAGCAGCGCGGCCGGGATGCCCTTGGGGTTGGGGTCGTCCCTGGGCGAGTCCAGGCGGGCCAGGTCGACGCGGCCCTGCAGCGCGTTCAGCCGGTCGGCGCGGGACAGCGTCGCGTCCGCGTTCAGGCGCCTCAGCGCGGCGTCGAACTCGGCGACGAGGGCGTTGCGGGCGTCGCCGGGCTGCGGCGCGAAGGCCTTGACGAGGTCCGGCGCCTCGTTGGTCAGCACGTCCATCTGCGCATGGGCCTGGGGGGCGTCGGCCAGCACGGCGCGCAGGCGCGGCAAACCTGTCGAAATTTGGGCCGGGTCGGCCGCCTTGCCCTCGGCCATCGCGCCGACCGACTTCAGCCACAGCCGCGTCGAGGTTTCCGCCAGCTCGGCGCCCGCGCCTTCGCTGGCCTTGGCCAGCTGGGCCAGCGTTGCGGTGCGCTGCTCGGCCGGCAGCAGCTGCTGTTCGTCCGTCTCCCAGCCGTAGAAGCCCAGCAGCCGCCATTCGTTGGCGCTCAGCTTTTTGCCGGCCCGGGCGTCGGCCAGCACGGCCTTGACGGGCCGGCCGCTGGACAGGCCGAGCTGCAGCACCTTCATGACCTGGGCCGCGTCGGCCTCGCCGGGCAGGCGGGTGATCTCGCTGCCACTCGGGCTGAACAGGATCAGCGTCGGGTAGCCGCGCACCTTGAAGCGGTTGCCGAGCTTCTGCGCGCCGGGCGCGTCGCCGTCGATGCCCACGGCCACGAAGGCCTTGCTCTGCTCGATGAAGTCCGCGCGGTTGAACAGCGTGGCCTTGAGCTGGTTGCAGGGCGGGCACCACTTGGCGCCCCAGTACAGCAGCACGGGCTTCTTCTCGGCCTTGGCCTGCTGGAAGTAGCGGTCGATGTCGGCATCGGCCGCGGCGGCCTGCCAGGCGACGCCCGGGCCGGTGCCGGCCTGGGCCGCCGGCGTGGCGGCAAGGAGGAGGACGGCGGTGGCCAGGGCGGCCAGGGTCGGCGCTGCGGAGCTGATCTTCATCGGGCCTGGGGATCGATCGTGTCGAAGCCGCCATTGTGTGCCGCCGCCGAACCGCAGAATCCGCGCATGCCGAATAAGCCCGACCACCGGCTGAATATCGCGCTCGCCGCGCTGCGCGAACGCGCCCGGCCCGAGCAGCTCGACGCGATGGCCCGCTTTGGCATCACCGGCGACGGCCGCCTGGGCCTGGCCGTGCCGACGCTGCGCCTGCTGGCCCGGCAGTTCGGGCGCGACCACGAGCTGGCGCTGGCCCTGTGGGACACCGCCATCCCCGACGCGCAGATCCTGGCCGGCATGGTGGCCGAGCCCGCCGGCCTGACCGTCGCGCAGATGGACCATTGGGTCGCCGGCATGCGCGCCTGGGACGTCTGCGACCAGGCCTGCACCAACGCCTTCGTGAAGAGCCCGCTGGCCTGGGCCGCCATCCCGCGCTGGGCCGCGCGCGAGGCCGAGTTCGAGAAGCGCGCCGGCTTCGCGCTGCTGGCCGTCGCCGCCCTGCACCAGAAGCAGCGGCCCGATGCCGACTTCCTGGCCCGCCTGCCCCTCATCGAGGCGGCGGCGGACGACGAGCGCAACTTCGTGAAGAAGGCCGTCAACTGGGCGCTGCGCCAGATCGGCAAGCGCAGCGCGGGCCTGCGTGAGCCGGCACTCACCGTCGCGGAGCGGCTGTGCCGGCGCAGCGGGAAGGCGGCGCGCTGGATCGGCGGCGATGCGCGGCGGGAGCTGCAGCGCCGGGCCTGAACCGGGGCGTCCGGCCCCGTTCCGTCTCCCCCTTTGGAGGGATGTCGGGGGGATGCGGGGGGCCTCATCCCCCCTCGTCCCACCCTCTGGGTGATGTGCTGAAAAAGGCCGGCCACCGATGCTGGCGGCATGGCGTTGTCCACGACGCCGAACCCATCAAAACCGGAGGCCGCCATGCAATTCTTCAGCTCCTCGCAGTTCCCCTGGCCCGACGCCAAGCTGCCGCTGGGCGTGGCGGCGCTGGCCGCCGGCGGCAGGGGCGGTGCCCGCAAGCTCGACTGCGGCTGGTACGACTCCAGCTTCGACCTGGCCCATGGCCTGGAGGTGTCGGAGCAAGACAACGACACGATCTACCAGCTCTGGGAGCTGTCGCAGAACTGAGGCCTACAACGCGCAGGCCAGCTGGGTGCCCTGCAGGATGGCGCGCTTGGCGTCCAGTTCGCCGGCCGCCAGCGCGCCGCCGATCAGGTGCACGCGGGCGCCGGCCGCGCGCAGCGGCGCCTCCAGCTCGCGCAGCGGCTCCTGGCCGGCGCACAGCACGATGGTGTCGGCTTCGATCAGCTGGGCGTCGGCGCGCTGCTCGCCGTAGCTGACCCACAGCCCCTCCGGCGTGATCCGCTCGTAGTTCACGCTGGCCAGCATGTCGACCTGCTTCATCTTCAGCGCCGCGCGGTGGATCCAGCCCGTCGTCTTGCCGAGGCCGGCGCCGAGCTTGCCGGCCTTGCGCTGCAGCAGCGTGATCTGGCGCGCGGGCGCGTCGGGCGCGGGCCGCAGCAGGCCGGCGCGCACCTGCTCGGGGTCGCCCACGCCCCAGTGGCGGCGCCAGGCGGCCGGGTCCAGCGTCAGCGAGTGGCCGGCCTCCAGCAGGTATTCGGCCATGTCGAAGCCGATGCCCCCGGCGCCGACGATGGCGACGCGGCGGCCCACCGGCCTGTCGTGCCTCAGCACGTCGACATAGCTCAGCACCTGGCCGCGGGCCAGGCCCTCGTCCTGGCCCTTGATGCGCGGGTCGCGGGCGCTGACGCCGGTGGCCAGCAGCACCTCGTCGAAGCCCTTCAGCTCGTCGGCGCCGACCCGGCAGTTCAGCTTCAGCGCGACGCCCGTGACCTCGATGCGGCGGCGGAAGTAGCGCAGCGTCTCGCTGAACTCCTCCTTGCCCGGCACGCGCCGGGCCATGTTGAACTGGCCGCCGATCTCGGCCGCCGCGTCGAACAGCGTCACCGCATGGCCGCGCTCGGCCAGCGTGGTCGCGGCCGCCAGGCCCGCCGGGCCGGCGCCGACGACGGCGATGCGCTTGCCCGCGCCGTTCACGGGCTTCAGCACGATCTCCTGCTCGAAGGCCGCGCGCGGGTTCACGAGGCAGGTCGAGATCTTCTGCGCGAAGGTGTGGTCCAGGCAGGCCTGGTTGCAGGCGATGCAGGTGTTGATCTCGTCGGCGCG
>BFBZ01000013.1_pt24 | contig 99230 bp, 73 predicted proteins | sample 1888401 | NCBI WGS metagenome assembly BFBZ01 (sample SAMD00112614, study PRJDB3348) | symbiont metagenome | host: Chara braunii
TGAAAGCAAATCACAACCCGCCGGAGCCGATAGCGGTTGAGTTGGCAGTTGTCGATGATCTAAGGTACCAAATAATTTGAAAGCAAATCACAACACCCGCTGAACGCGCTACAGGATCGTTTGCGTTGTCGATGATCTAAGGTACCGAATAATTTGAAAGCAAATCACAACCGAAGACGCCCAGTACATTAACTGTTATTTATTTATTGAAAAAACCGTCCATTCATTTTCCAATCACCCCTAAACTGAAGCAAAATTATTTTATCTCCGCCAGCAATTCCATAACAAATCGATGCAAGCTCGTAACAACAACACCTTTGCTTGTTGTGAAAGTGTCGCTCTCTGGAGTAATAACATATCTATATTGCGGCGACAGATCCTCCAAGCAACTGAAAAATCCCTTTGAAATGGAAGGAGCATTGTTCAACTTAATTTCTATACATGCCAATGGAGTAATCCCTTTCACCAGCACCAGGTCACATTCAGCCCCCGCTTGTGTGCGATAGTAAAATAGCTCGATACCGGAAGGTTTCCGCTGATATATCTGCTCTATCACATATCCTTCCCAGGAACCTCCAACTCCGGGATGTCCCAATAACGAATTATAATCCGGTATGTTCAATAATCGATGCACGATACCTGTATCTCGAACATATACTTTCGGAGATTTTATCACCCTTTTCTTGGCATTCACAAACCAGGGAGGCAACCGCCTGGCAATATATCCCCCTTCTAAAAAGGATAAATATCGAAGAACCGTAGGCGCGCTGACCCCTAATGAACGCGCAAATACTTCAGCATTCCATATGTTACCATTTGTGTGAGCCAACATGCTCCAGAAATTTCGCAGGATCACCGGGGAAAGGTCCACTCCGAATAAATGTCCAAGGTCCCTTTCTATATAACTTCTAATGAAGTCATCCAACCAATCCAGGCACGCTTCGTCTGTACCAGCCAGCAATGCATTCGGAAAACCTCCCCTAAACCAGCTTTTTTTATAATCATTCTTATCAGACAATTCGGTAAGTCCGATGCCCGACAATTCCATGTATGCAATTCGTCCTGCCAGAGATTCGGAAACTCCATTCACCAATGAAGGAGATGCAGAACCCAGAAGTATAAACCGCCCGGCAATCCTGTTCTCATCAATCAACGGTCTTAGAATAGAAAATAAGTCCGGCTTAAGCTGAACCTCATCAAGGATAATGCAGATATCACCAAGAGAATGAAGATAAGCATAGGCATCTTCCAATTTTTGTCTGTCTTGAGGATTCTCTACATCCAGATAAAGAGACTGTATCCTGTTTTTTGCAATTGTTTTAGCAAGAGTAGTCTTCCCTACCTGCCGGGGGCCTAGAACAGCTATTGCCGGCGACCTAGTAAGCGTACTTTCAATAATCGATTGTAAAAAACGGTATATCATTCATTTCAAAGATACAATATCCTAGTAAATCCAAAGTTTAATTTTTGATTTACTAGGTTTATGATTACTCTTTCTAAAGAGTAGTTTTTATAATCACATAATAATCATAGATTTATTGCACCACCTTCACCGTCCCCGCCCCATTATACGAATGATATTCTCCATTGTACATTGCATCCGCCCCCACAGGCCCCATCCGGTAAATCCCCGGTGACACCGCCCGCACGGCATAGTAATAGGTCTGTCTGTTGCTCCGCTGGTTGACAAAGAAATTGATACGATCATCCCGTACATCCAGCGCCGTAGGCGTCTCCGCATCCTTGATCCAATCCATGCCGGGAATATCCTTGGTCCGCGGGTTCTCGATCTCAAAGCCCGCCGGCAGCATATCCGTGATCACCACATTGTCGATGTCCGTGCTATATGTCTTCTCCAGAGTGATCTGCACAATGACAAGATCGTTCTGATGGAATGTATTGCCGGCAATGGGGCGGCCGTTGCGATCAAAGAAACGTTTGCGCACTTTCAGATAGCTGTCCTCTTCCTTATAAGCCCCGGTGGCGCTGATCCCCTCCACCTGCCAGAAATAATAGACTTTCCCGCTGCCGCGCGTAACGATCTCTACCTTTGGAACTCCGGAACCCGAACCCTTCAGATCTTTAGAAGACAGCTTCAGCGGACTACCATTCATCGAACCCACCGTCCTGCCGTCTACCTTGACGTCTGCCGTAGCCGTGGACCCCGCCTCGCGTCTTGCCACCTTGCCCATGCCCAGGAAACTAAAAGCCAACTCCTGCGTCGTGTACCAGTAACGCTGTTTCAGTTTGGCGGAGATATGTCTCACCATGGTCTGTATTTGCGGGTTATCCGGATCGGCATCCACGAGTACATTGAGCGCGATAGATTCATCCCTGATATCGGAATAAAAGCTGCCGCCTGTTTGTGCTACCGACTCTTCTCCCGCAAATTGAGAAGGCAGGAACTCCTTAAAACTTTTCTTGTCCCCCGACAGCGCATAGGCAGCTGAGAGCAGGTATTTAGCGTCCAGGCTCAACAAGCCCGGGTTCGCCTTGTAGTAGTTCATCACACTGACATTCGGTCTGCCTGCCAGGGACAGGACGTACAGGCCGTAAGCGACTTCTTTTGGCGCTATTTTTTTATTCTGGTCGCGATTGTAATAATAAGTAATGGTTTCCCTGTTCTTGAGACGGCTGTTGATATAACCCAGCATTGTCTCAAGCAGGCCCTTATCCACGTCAAAGCCTGCCTTTTGCGCCTCCAGGAGGAAATGTGCCGAATAGATGGTAGCCCACCAGTTCTCAGTTCCTTCATTGTCCCACAGTGTGACAGCACCGCTATACAGTTGCCGCATCTTGATCTTACGGATGGCTTCCTGGACATTCGAATTGGCCGAGGCCCGCGAAGCCGCATTGCCTTGCCGCATCAGGTCCGCCAGGTCGCTATAATACAATTGAGGGAAGGCGGCGGACACCGTCTGTTCGGTACAGCCATAGGGGTATTCCACCAGCCAGTTAAGATATTTTGACAACTCTATCACAGGGCTCCTGCTCACCAGGAGCTGATAATCCACGCTGGATGGGATAAAGTCGCCGGCATTCCAATTGATCGTTTGCGAAGCGCCGCCTGTGACAGCGCCGCCGTCCGTGATCTTTTGCAAGGGGGCGGAAGGCCGGACACCTATCTCCGTCTCATCTGTAAAGTGTTCGCCCATGGCAGCCACATCCACCGATATTTTACCGGTGCCGATGGTTGGCGGAGCCACCAGTTGGAATACCGCACGGCCTTCACTACCAGCCGCAACGGAAAGGGACATATGATCGTCGCCTGCCACACGCACAGCGCCGGACACTTTCAATCTTGCCTCCGCACTCGCAGCAGAATTGGTCGTGTTAGTAATCGTCACCGGCATGGTCACCGTGTCCCCGGGACTTAGGAACCTGGGCAGCGCCGAACTCAGTACAATGGGGTCGGCCACCGTCATCGTCGACGACGAAGCCCCAAAACGCTGGTCCTTGTACGCCAGGGCCATCAATCTCACCTCGCCGGAGAACTGGGGTATATCGAATTCAAACTCTGCTTCGCCGCTGCCGTTTGCCTTGGCAATACCACTCCAGTAGGAGACGATCTTTATCCGTTTGGCAGGCATAGGGTTCACCCGCTTTTTCATATCGCCTTCAGCATCCCCACCCGTACTGCTGAGGCTGGGCCGTACTTCGGGGAAAAGCAAGGGGTATAGGTCATAACCATTGACCTCCAGGGCACGCTTGGCATAAAAATGTGTATAGGGATCGGGAGTTTCAAAGCTGGATATCTGTAATACGCCATTGTCCACGGCTGCCAATGTTACCATGCTGCCGGCAGCAGCCTTGACCCGTACCTTCTGATGTGTATGGGAACGAACGGCCTTCTGGGCTTCAATACTTACGGCGATCCTGCGGTCTTTTTCCTCTACTTTCACCGATTGGTAACCATGCGCCACCGTCAGGGGGATATCGGACAGCTCGTGCGGCTTGATCAACGTAGCCGTGATATATACGTTGGGGATATCGTCGACAGACAAGGGCAGGTCAAGCGAAGCGTCCCGTTTGTCCACGTTGACATACTGATAGGATACTACCTTATCCGTCTCCATGGTCACCAGCATTCGGCCGCTGAACGGGGTTTTAAAATGGGCTTTCACTGGCTCGCCGGTATAATAGGAGTCTTTGTCCAGATCGATGTCTATATGTCCTTCATTATTGACCTCGAAGGAAGTGTTGTCACCGCCCCAGGATCCATAGCTATAGAAGCTCCGGCTGACATAGGCGTTGGCGCCGGGTATGGAAACCCGCAGCTCATAGTCGCCGGGACTGCGGGGTACAAAGGAATAGCGGGTGCTTTCTCCACTGATAGTGACAAGGCTGGAGGCAATTACCTTGGTTTCCTGTTGCGATTCATACCGGAAATAGCTGCCGCTCTTGGTCAATACCGTCCTGTATTCACGTTTTATCACCTGCACACGCGCCGAAGCCCCGTTCAGCACTTTTTCATCGCGGTCTAACGCGATCAGGGGGAATTGTATGGCCTGGTTGAGCGCATAGTAAGAATATCCGTCGTCCGACACCCCGAAATAAACGGGCTGTGTATATATATCGACGCTGGTGCTCCGGCTGACAGGCCGTCCCGTTTCGTCAAAGACGGTTGCAAAGAAGGTAGTCTGCAACAGACCCAGGTTCTTATACATCTCCGGCACCTCGTACTTTTCCACCGCATTGCCTTGCTCGTCCGTCTTGCCTTCTTTCGTATCCTTATTAAAAAGGGTGCTTTGATTGGCCAGGCTGAAGTTATAGTTCCTGTAGTTCTTCGGGTTGAAAGTCTTCTGCCGGGTCTGTACCTCATATTCATATTTACGGTTGGCGGCTGGAGGTCCAAAGAAGTTCACCGCATGGATGCTCAATCTGGCAATATCGCCCGCCTCCAGGAATGGTTTATCCAGTTTGGCCGTCACCTTGATTCTGTCCGGTACGAACTCTTCGATACGGAAGGGTTGTGTAGCCAGCAATACATCGTTGGACGTATATACCTCTAGGGAGTAGGAGCCTGTGATGGCGGATTGTGCAATGTCCATACTCCCTTCCAGGGAACCTTGCTCATTGAGGCTCTTGCGGAAGGTCTTCAGTTCCTTTCCATTGGGCAGCAGGAATTTCAGCTTGACGGGCAGCTCACCCGGCGCTTTCCATTGCCTGTCGCGGATGATCACGGAGAAGTTCAGCTTTTCCCCGGGACGGTAGATATCTCTTTCCGGGTAGATAAAAGCGTCCAGTCCCGTGGTATTGCTATGTCTTCCCCCCACTTCAAACCGGGAGGTATTGACCTTTGTCGTGCCGAAGGGAAGATAATTGAAGTCGTCCGCCGTCTTGGCGATGATCATGGCAGGTTTAAACCCGGCCAGGTCCTTACGGGTATATGCGATCTCCGCTACGCCATCCGCATTGGTAGCGCCCATGCCCAGCAATTGGTTGTTCGCCCCATACGCCAACACGTTGACGCCGGCCAGCGCCGCCGCCGTCTTGATGGAGTTGGCAAAGACCAGCATTTTTTCGCTGCCTTCCCTGGCGATAAGACCAATGTCAGACAAAGACACAAATCTGTTGTCCCGGACCCAATAGTCTTTGACACTCCGGATCATGATGTGATAAATACCTTTGAACTCAGGGAGTTTGTCGGCAATGCTGAAGTTGAACAGTCTGTTATTACCGCTCTTGGGCAGAGAACGTGTGTCCACCTCCTGTTCATAGATCACATCTCCCATCGTAACATCGCCTCCATTGTCATATCCGCCGTAATCGTAACCGCCTTCTTCATCCCCGTCCCCGGAACTGGGTCTGTTTGTCTCCTTGGGTGTATACCCATACCGCTGCGCCATGAGCAGATTGTTCTCATAGATCTTTGAAACGATGACCTTTACTTTTGGGACATTGATGATCTTTACTTCGATATTCTGGGCTCCTTTGCCGGAAAGATAGACGCCCTTGCTGTTGACAAAACTGACAGAGGGCGCCAGTTCGCCAAAGGTGATATTCGTATTGTATTCCTCATGCAGTACGCCGCCGATACGCCCGCGGAGGCCCTTGGTCAGGGTAAGCGCATAGCTCTTTGATTGATCAAAATTGTCGCTGCTGATGATAAATCCGTTTTCCGAGGGTTCTACCGTGAATTTGACGGCCGGGTCCAGCTTGATAAAAGAGGCCAGGTTCGCTGCCACCACCTGCTGGCTGGTCAATACCTTGATCGTCCCCGTCGTCCCGTCATGCTCCGTATTAACGTCATTGATCTGCAGGACAAAGGGAGAGGGGATGGTGGACTTGCTTTCCAGCTTTTCTTTCAGACCATTAACGCCACCCTCCGGCACAAGCCCTTTGTCAATAGAAATGACAGCTTCTTTATTCTTATCCTCCATTTTCAGGTTGAGCAGACGGACCGTGATCTTGTCGTCGGTGGAAAGGGTTTGTAAAGTATAGCTCACCGGCTGGCCTTCCACCGCGATCTGTAACTTCTCTTTCAGGGAATTGGGGTTGACAGGGTAGTTGAATTGCAGGTCGACCTGCGGCACAGCCGTGGTGCTGTTCTCATCCTGCAGCACCCAGGAAGTATTGGTATTGTCCAGTTTGAGGTCCGGGGTATGAAACACCAGGTCCGCGCCCTTGTTGATACGGCCATAGCTGCTGTATTGGAGAATATCGTTCTTCAGGGTAGCTTTGAAGCTCGTAGCCGGGGTCAGGGGCTGAGCCGGAGAGAACACCAGCTCGTCCGGATGCTCCCAGCGAAACCGGCCGGGGATCTTTGGTTCAAAGCTGATGTACTGAGTGGAGTCCCATCGGTCAAGAAGGGAATCTTTGACCAGGTCCTGGTCAAACCGGAAGACGAGGTTGCCAAGTGCAGGCACTTCGTCACGGGCATTGGTATATTGCAGACTGACGGTACTGCGGTTGCAGGACGTCATCAGGAATGCGGAAAACAAGGCGGCTAAAAGGGTGGTTGTAGTAAAACCAGATCTGATACGCATAGGAGGTCAGATTGAAGATGGGAATGCTTTATTATTAATAATAAAAACTTTGTCAAGATACAATAAAATACATGCCGGCAGCCAAACGCACGGGATAAAAAACTAAAAGTATTTTAACGATGAACCTAAGGAGGAATTGTTGGAGAGTACATAAATTGGAGGAAAATATCCTATTGTGAAGGTATATTACGGATATGGATATTGTCAAGGGGGGCTGCGATAAGAATTTGTTAAAGCCGTAAAAATGAAAAAACTCTTTTTTAATACACGTCTGCGACGGAGATTGGTACGGACCCTGGCCGGGGCGGCGGCCGTTTTTCTGCTTTTTCTTCTCCTGAACCGGATCTTCCCCTTACCCGACAAGATAGAATATTCCATCATCATCGAAGACAACCAGGGTGAGGTGGTCAATGCTTTTCTCACCCGCGATCAACAATGGCGGATGAAGACCGAGTTGGGGGAGATCTCCCCCTTGTTGCGCAAGACAATCGTGGAAAAAGAGGATAAATATTTTTACTACCATCCCGGGGTCAACCTGCTGGCCATGAGCCGGGCATTTTTTATGAATATCCTGCATATGCGACGGACCTCCGGCGCTTCCACCATCACCATGCAGGTGGCCCGTAGCCTGGAGCCCAAGCGGCGTACCTATTGGAACAAGGTCCGGGAGATGTTCCGGGCCCTTCAGTTGGAATGGAAATACAGTAAGGACGAGATCCTGCAGCTATATCTGAACAAAGTACCCTATGGCGGCAATATCGAAGGCGTCAAGTCGGCCGCCATCCTGTATTTTAAAAAGAACCCTGATCACCTGTCGCTGGCCGAGATCACCGCCCTCTCTATTATACCCAATCGTCCTTCTTCGTTGGTCATAGGGAAAAATAATGATAAGATCATCGAAGAAAGGAACAAATGGCTAAAACGCTGGGCACAGGAGAAGGTTTTTACAGAAAAAGAGATCGCGGATGCCCTGGACGAGCCGCTCACTGCCACCAGGGGCATTGTACCTCATTTTATCCCTCACCTGGCCTGGAAGCTAAAAAAACAGGGTGGCTCAGAAGTCTTTCACACCACCATCGAGCTGAATACCCAACGAAAGATCGAAAAGCTGGTGAAGGATTATTCCCGGATCCTCAGTTTTCAGCACATCCGCAATGCGGCCGTGATTGTCCTGGACAACCAAACCCACCGGGTCATCAGTTATGTCGGATCAGCCGATTTCAAAGACACGACGGATGGAGGCCAGGTGAATGGGGCGGCGGCCATCCGGCAGCCGGGCAGTACATTAAAACCCTTGCTATATGGACTTTGCATCGACGAAGGGCTCCTTACGCCCAAGATGATGATCACCGATGTGGCTGTAAATTATGAGGGCTATGCCCCGGAGAACTATGACCGGAAATTCAACGGCTATGTCACCATGGAATACGCGCTGGAGCATTCGCTGAATATCCCCGCCGTAAAAAGCCTGAAGGCGCTGGGCATCGACAAACTGATCCAAAAACTGGGTTTCTGTGATTTTCAACAGATCAAAAAGGACCAGAAAAAGCTCGGGCTTTCCATGATCCTGGGAGGATGCGGCGCCACGCTGGAAGAGATGACGGGATTGTATTCCATTTTTTCCAACGAAGGGAAGTACGTGCCGCCCGTATATCTGATAGATACCAATCTCAAATCTCCATCCCGCAAGTCCATCCTCTCCCCCGAGGCGACCTTTATGATCAATGAAACCTTATCAAAGGTCAACCGGCCCGACTTCCCTTTGAACTGGGAAAGTACCACACATCTGCCCAAGATCGCCTGGAAGACAGGAACCTCCTATGGCCGGCGGGACGCCTGGAGCATCGGTTACAACCGTCGGTTTACCGTAGGGATATGGGCGGGGAATTTTTCAGGCGCGGGCGTACCGGAGCTCAGCGGCGCCAATACAGCAACTCCCCTCTTGTTCCAGGTGTTCAATACGATCGATTATGACGATGACCTGCCCTGGTTTTCCAAGCCTGATGGCTGTGAGGTCCACACCGTATGCTCCGAAACAGGACTGCCGCCCACGGACCATTGTACCAATCTGGTGACGGATTATTTTATCCCCCTGATATCTCCTTCCCGGAAATGCGACAATATGCAGGAAGTATTCGTCTCGGCGGATGAAAAGATCTCCTATTGCCGCAACTGCCTGCCGGAGAACGGGTACAAGAAAAAATTATACAAGCTTATTTCCCCTGAGATGAAAGAGTATTTCGACCTGAACAGGATCGCTTACCAGGCCATCCCGCCGCATAATCCAACGTGCGAAAAAGTGTTCCAGAACGGCGCGCCCCTCGTTATCAGTCCCTCCAATGGAAGCGAGTACCTTATCAACCGGAAAGACCCCGAACCCCTCCAACTGCGTTGCCGGGTCAGCAATGATGTGGGAAAAGTATACTGGTACATCAACAACAAATTCTACAAATCCGGCGAAGCGAACAGCAAACAATTCTTTGTTCCCGAAGAAGGCCCCGTAAAGATATCCTGTACGGATGACAAGGGTCGTAACAGAAATATATGGATCAGGGTAAGGTATGTGAACCTATAGACGGGCTCTTCATGATCCCACCCGGCCCCCAGTTTTGTTTGGCACCCACGACATGCCAGCCATCCTTCTTATGCCGGTATAAAAAGGTAAGCCCCCCGCCGGTGCCGGGTTTGCCTATCATATTAACATCCATCACCGCATACTGGCCGTCGTCTGTAAAAAAAGGTTGCGATAAGCTAAATATTTCCTTCCCCAGCCTGACAGGAAGGTCGATCAGCGAGTCGGCTGTCTTTGCGCTGATGCATATTGCTTTCTTTAGCTTGTCCTGCTTCCAGTAATAGGGTTCCCGGGCCATATGTGCTTTATACGCCAGTTCGTTCAGGGTGACCAGCGGCACCGTCTCCTGCAAATGATACTTCACCCATTCGTCGTAATCAAATTTTTCAAACCGGCAGGTGTCAGCTCCGGCCACCAGATAGTAGCTGGAAGGGCCCTTACTATCGTAGGTTTTTATCGTCTCATTGACAAACTCTTCGTTGGACGGCAGCTTCTGCGCCCGGGCGATAAAGACAGCGATGACTAATAGAAAAAGGCAGGCGATGCGCATGTTAATTACTCACTTTTTTTACGTTTCCCGCCCCGCTGACATGCTGGTTTACTTCCGAAGCATTACCCTTGTAGTTGACATTCCCCGCTCCACTGACCGTAGCGTCCAGTTTTACGCTGGCATACACCTCTGCAGAACCGGCTCCGGAGATCTCCACCTTGGTATTCTCGGCCAGCAGGTCATAACAATGGGCATGACCGGCCCCTGTAAGCTCCAGGTCAACATTCTTGGTCTGCCCTTTCAGGTTGATGTTACCGCTGCCGGAAACCTCCGCGGACAGTGTGGGGGCGTCCACTTCCATTTTGATATCACCGGCGCCCGTGACATGCAGATGCAGGTCTTCCGGATTGGAGATCTTATTCTGACCGATGATGTCACATGCCCCGGAGGCGCTGATCCGGCTGTAGACAGGAGATGTCACATATACGTTGATATCGCCGGAAGGCCGCAGGTTGAATCCTGACTTTTCCTTGATAAAGACCTTATCCCCCTCCTGGAAAACCTCTATGTACTGCAACAGATTGTCGTCCGTCTCGACCTTTACCAACGGCTTATCCCCTTGCGAAACCATTACTTTGGCAGCGCCGCCGACCTCGACCTCCTTGAAGTTTTGGACAGGACGCTCTTCCGTCCGGATATTGCCGTTGCCTCTGACCCGCTTGCCCATAAAATTGCGGCAGGACCCCAGAATGACGAGTAGGGGCAGAACGAAAAGGATCAGGCGTTTAAAGTTGCGCGCGTGTGCAGTGTAGTTCATATTAAGTATTTATTTGCTTGGTTCATGTGACTTTGGTTACAAAAGTTAAACTTTTCCATGGTATTTTAAAATCATCTTTGACTATGTCTGCAGAATAAAGGTTACAGGAGATGCACAATTGGGGGGCATAAATTTTTTGTAACTCTGTAAAATGTTATGCACCCATATTTTCATGAAAAACATAGAGTTGCGTATATTTGAAAGTTAGCTGCAAGCATACCTGACGACACAACAAAATGATGACAGAGCAATTTTTCAAAAAGATAAAGACATATACAGACCTTTCAAAAGAAGCTGAATGTGCCTGGCAGAACTTGCTCAAAGAAAATACCTATCAAAAAGGGGACAACTTTATACGCATCGGACAGAAACCTAAAAAGGTGGCATTTGTTGTGAAAGGACTTTTTTCTCAATACTACGTTAACGACAATGGTGAAACAATTATAAAATACTTTTTTCCCGAAGGCAGAATCGCCGGTTCAATCCCTGCGACATTGCAACAATCGGAAAGCTTATTTGACATTACAGCACTTGAAGAAACAACTGTTCTTGAATACGATTTTAATGAGTTCAAAAAGTTGGTTTCAGTCTATCCTGACATTTCGGAATTTTATATTCGTTACCTGGAACGGCATTGGGTTATTGACAAAGAATATTATGAAGTTTCGCTACGAAGTGACTCGGCAAAAGTCCGCTATGCCGATTTTTTACGGAGATACCCCGACCTTGTAAAAAGATTAAAAAAACATCACATTGCCGCATACCTTGGCATTACACCTACTCAGTTGAGCCGAATTTTTAGTTACAGCAAATAAATTTTTTCTTTCTCAACATTTGTAAAGGTTTTTTCATTTTAGCCTGTTCATCTTTGCATCCGTAATCAACAATTAAATTCAAAAAAAAATGAAACAGGTATTTATCAATTTGGCAGTAAAGGACATTGCGAAATCGATGGACTTTTACACCCAGCTTGGGTTTACAATCAACCCACATTTTTCTGACGACCAGGCAAAATGTATGACTTGGAGCGATACAATTTTTTTGATGATAATGGGTCACGAAAAGTTTAAAACCTTTACAAAGAAACCTATTGCCGACACAAAAAATTCTTTTTCAGGATGGTTTGCTTTATCTGTTGAAAGTGCCGAAAAACTAAATGAGTTTTTAGAAAATGGATTAAAGGCAGGTGGCACAGAGCCAATGCCTATGAAAGACTACGGCTTTATGCAACTCAGAAATTTGGAGGATTTAGACGGGCACACATGGGAGATATTTTTCATGGACACAACAAAAATTCCTAATCGAGATTAATTACATAAAAAACAAGAAAATGAAACCGTATAAAATTGAAATCAAATGGGCATTCATTTTTGCCGCAATGTTCCTGCTATGGATGACAATGGAAAAACTGACAGGCTTACACGACAAGTATTTGGAACAACAACAGTTTGTTACAATGCTTATTCTTATTCCGTCAATTATTATCTATGCGCTTGCAATAAAGGACAAGAAGAAAGACTACTATGCAGGAAATATAAGTTACAAACAAAGTTTTATGACCGGACTTATCCTTACCCTCTTCGTGGTTCTTCTAAGTCCAATAAATCAACTTATCACTTCCTGCATCATTACGCCTGACTACTTTGCCAATGTCATTGAGCATACGGTTAAATCAGGAATGTTTACCCGGGAACAAGCCGAAGCCCAATTCAATATTAAAAGCTACATCATTACAAGCATTGTAGGCGGACTTGTAACAGGTGTAATTTTCAGTGCAATCATTTCAATATTCACAAAATCAAAAAACAAAGTAGGGGGTATGGCGACCAAAATAGATTATTAGCCCACAATCCCGGACCCTGCCCCGAATGGGGGATTTTTTTTACCTTCGCGTCACCATGACGGAAAAAATCCTGATTCTCGACTTTGGCTCCCAATATACTCAATTGATTGCCAGAGCAGTACGTGAAGCAAATGTGTATTGCGAGATCATTCCCTACCACCAGCCCATCAATTTTGAGCCTTCCCTGAAGGGTATCATCCTCTCGGGTTCTCCATTTTCAGTAAATGATGCAAATGCACCACTGGTAGATATTGCAGCGCTGCATCAACGACTGCCTGTAATGGGCGTTTGTTATGGCGCTCAGCTGACGGCCAAACAATTTGGAGGCAGGGTCGCTAACAGCAGTAAAAGAGAATATGGCCGGGCCCTGTTACATAAACAAAAGGAAGATGTTCTGCTAAAGGATGTGATCGGGCTCTCCCAGGTATGGATGAGTCATGCCGACACTGTGCTCGATCTTCCGCAGGGGTTTGAAGTACTGGCTAATACGGAAGATATACCCTATGCGGCCTTCCGAAAGACCGGTGACGGACAGGCTTTATATTGTCTGCAGTTCCATCCCGAGGTCTATCACAGCATCGAAGGGAAAAAGATATTAAAGAATTTCCTCGTTGAGATCTGCGGCTGTAAACAGGATTGGACGCCGGCCCATTTTGTCAGCGACACCGTCACCAATCTGAAGAAACAGATCGGTGACCGCAAGGTAATTATGGCCCTCAGCGGGGGCGTCGACTCCACTGTGGCAGCCACGCTGATCAATAAGGCCATCGGCGACAGGCTGATCGGCATCTTTGTTGACAATGGAGTGCTGCGCAAAGACGAATTCCAGCAGGTACTGGCGACTTACAAACAAATAGGTCTGAATGTAAAAGGCATCGACGCCAAACAGCGTTTCTACGACGAACTGAAAGACAAGACAGACCCTGAGGCAAAACGTAAGGTCATCGGGCGGCTGTTTATCGATGTCTTCCAGGAAGAAGCCCAAAAAGTAGCAGGCGTTGAACTGCTTGGTCAGGGCACCATTTATCCCGATGTGATCGAAAGCATATCAGTACATGGTCCTTCCGTGACGATAAAATCCCATCATAATGTGGGAGGCCTGCCCGAAAAAATGCACCTGGAGCTGGTAGAGCCGCTGCGTTTTCTCTTTAAGGATGAAGTGCGCCGGGTAGGCAGCGAGCTGGGCATATCGGAAGACCTCTTGCAACGGCACCCTTTCCCGGGTCCCGGCCTGGCTATCCGTATCCTGGGCGAGATCACCGAGGATAAGGTCCGACTTTTGCAGGAGGCTGATCATGTATATGTCAAAGCGTTGAAAGATCATCATCTTTATAGCACTGTATGGCAGGCCGGCGCTATTTTGCTGCCGGTGAAGAGCGTAGGGGTCATGGGAGACGAGCGGACCTATGAATTTACAGTGGCTTTACGGGCAGTGACCTCGGTGGATGGCATGACGGCGGATTGGGCGCACCTGCCCTATACCTTTCTTGCAGATGTCTCCAATGAGATCATCAACAATGTGAAGGGGATCAACCGTGTAGTATATGACATCAGCAGCAAGCCGCCGGCCACGATCGAATGGGAATAGCACATTGCAGCATATTGTATGAAAACCATGTTCCGATATTGCCTACTTTTTCTTTTGCTACCGGCACAGTACGCTATGAGCCAGGTGCAGACTGACACGACCCATCGTACTACCGACACCCTATCCCATAGCACCGACTCCGTCATCTTCCGGCATAAACTGGCCATTTTCCTCCCCTTATACCTGGATTCCGCCTTTGACGTGGCGGGTAACTACCGTTACGATAAGAACTTTCCCAAATTTATCAACCCCGGTCTCGAATTTTATGAAGGCGCTCAGTTGGCCCTGGATTCCCTCAGAAAGGAAAATGCCCGCCTGGAAGTGCATATCTATGATACAAGGTCCGGAACCAAAAACATCCCGCACGTGCTGCAAAGTCCCGAATTTCAAGGGACGGAGCTTATTATTGGACATATAGCGCCCGGGGAGATGCAGCAGCTGGCGGCGGCGGCGGCGCAGATGAACGTGCCGTTCATCAATGTAAATTTTCCCAACGACGGCGGTATTACCAACAACCCCGAATTTATCATCCTCAACAGCACATTAAAAACCCACTGCGAGGGCATCTACCGGTTCATACAACGTAACTATGCCACCAAACCAATCGTCCTCTTCCGGAAAAAGGGAGCGCAGGAAGATCGTCTGAAGAGCTATTTTGACGAGATCGGCAAGGTGACGAATTCGGTGTCATTAAAGATCAAATATGTCACGCTGGAAGATGTCTTTGACGCGACCGCGCTGACACCTTACCTGGACAGCACGACCCAGACCATCTGTATAGCCGGGAGCCTGGATGAAAACTTCGCCAGGATGCTTTGCCAGGGGCTGGCGGCTGTAAATAAGACCTATACATCGCTGGTCATTGGCATGCCTACCTGGGACAACATCGATTTTTCCCGTCCGGAGTTCAGCGGGGAAGAGATCGTTTATTCCACGCCTTTCTATATCAATCCTGCAGATAACCTGGTCAAAGCCATCCAGCAATACTTTAAGACCAAATTTTATTCCCGGCCAAGCGATATGGTCTTCCGGGGGTATGAGACGACCTACCGATTCTCCAAACAACTGCTACATACGGGGAAAGGCCTCAACGGCAGTCTAGGAGAGAAGAAGTTCAAGGTCTTTACGGATTTTGACATCGAGCCAGTGTTCCTCAACAGGCAGAATATGACGCTGGATTATTTTGAGAATAAGAAGCTGTATTTTATAAAGAAGCTGGATGGGAATGTCACGGGGGTGTATTAACTTTTTTCACTTCTTCCATTAATTGCTGTTCTGTAGGTAAATATAATTTACATACATCTGCAATTGCCCGAGATCCTGGTGCGTAAGTTTATGCGTCTTTATTTCTATAATGACAAAGCAAGGACTGTTTCTTTATCGTTACTCATTAGCAGCCGCTCCCATAAGTTGCTGTAAATCTGGCGTTCGAGTTGACGTACAGTCCACACATTCTTGAGGGCTTCAGCTATATAAAAGCTTCTTTTATCCTGATTATCAATCCTCAAAAGTAATTTATATTGGCTCCAGGTCAATTGCGAATACACCGTATTCGCAATTGGAAATGTGCGATAAAACTGGCGAAAAAGCTCTATCTGCCTCCTGGAAAAGCCGCTCCCATACTCCGGCTCCAACTGTTCGGCAATGAATTGAGTGAGATATTTGCCATATTCAGCCCGGGCCTTGCCTTCCTGCTCTTCTTCAAAGATTCGCTGACCAATGCGCCAGTACATCAACGTACGCTCATGATCCACCATCCGGATAGCCTTATCACGCGAATGGTGAATGATTTCCTTGATCTCCGGTATCAATGATTTATTAAACATCTCATGGATAAGTTATGCTAATTTATTTAGCAAACCTATCAAAAAGAATAACACATAAAAATTAAATCCTGTAGTGAGTTACCTCTCCAAACCTTTCCCTCACCCGGCTTGTTATTTACATTACCACTGCGTATGCCGCTCATCGAATTCACAGACCGGGGCCTCTATTGCCCGCAGGGCGGGTTCTTTATTGATCCCTGGCGGCCTGTAGACAAGGCTGTCATTACCCATGCCCATAGTGACCATGCCAGGGCCGGCAGCAATTCCTATCTATGCCATAGACTCACTCTCCCTCTATTACGTCTGCGGCTGGGTGACCATCATTACCAGGCTGTGGAATGGGGCGAATCCGTGACCATCAACGGCGTACATGTCTCCCTGCATCCCTCGGGACATATCATCGGATCTTCCCAGGTAAGGGTAGAATACAACGGAGAGATCTGGGTGGTCAGCGGCGACTACAAAACCGAGGACGACGGCATCAGCGGGATCTTTGAACCCGTACGTTGCCATACCTTTATCACTGAATCCACTTTTGGGCTGCCTATCTACAACTGGAAACCCCAGCAGGAAATATTCAGCGCCATGCAAAGCTGGGTTACCAAAAATAAAGAAGCAGGCAAAACCTCTGTCCTCATCGCTTACAGTCTGGGCAAGGCCCAGCGGATCTTGCCGCCCCTTTCGGCCGTCAGTGACAGGATCTTCCTCCATGGGGCGGTATGGAATGTGCACCAGGTCTTGTTGAATGCCGGCATCAACCTCCCCGCCGTTGAAAAAGTAGATCTCGACGCCCCAAAAGAAACCTTCAGGAACAGCGTCGTCATCGCTCCATCCGGCACGGAAGAATCACCCTGGATCCGGAGATTCCAACCTTTTGAAGTGGGCGTGTGCAGCGGATGGATGCAGGTACGGGGTAATATCCGGCGGAGAAATGCCGATGCCGGCTACGCGCTCAGCGATCATGCGGATTGGAAAGGGCTTTTGTCGGCCATTAAAGCGACAGGCGCAGAAAGAGTTTACGTCACCCACGGGTTCCAGGCGGCGCTCAGCAGATATTTGAATGAACAGGGCATCCAGGCGGCGGAGGTACGGACGGAATATGGGGAGGATGAAGAAGGAACGTCGGCTGCGGCAGATGAACCTCAAAATATAACACCATGACGGGCATGCGTCTCTTCGCAGAACTGGTTGTACTATTGGGCACCAGCACAAAAACGAATGATAAGCTGGAGGCCCTCACAAACTATTTCTCCGGGGCTGTCGACAAAGACAAGGTCTGGGTCATCGCCCTCTTCAGCGGCAGAAGGCCAAAACGCACCGTCAACTCCACGCAGCTGACCTTATGGAGTCTTGAGGTCACCGGGTTGCCCGCATGGCTGTACGAAGAAAGCTATCATACCGTGGGTGATCTGGCGGAAACCATCGCCTTATTGCTCCCTGACCAGCAGGACCCTGTATGGTCAGGTCTTACTGACGTCGAACGCGCCGAAGAGGACGGCAGCTTGTCCTACTACCTAAAAAGACTGACAGAAATAGGCAAGGAAGAAGAACCCATAAAAAAGGATTTTATCATACAGTGCTGGGCGCATATGAATAAGGACGAACGCTTTGTCTTTAACAAGCTGATCACGGGCGGGTTCCGCATCGGCGTCTCGCAGAAAATGATCGTCAATGCGCTTGGAAGGACAACCGCCACATCCCCATCCGTCATTGCGCACCGTATCAGCGGCAGCTGGGACCCTGCTGTCATATCTTTTTCAAACCTGCTCAGCGAGGAAGACGCTGCCAGCAACGTTTCAAGACCCTATCCCTTCTATTTAGCCTATGCCCTGGAAGACGAGCCTTCCGCATTGGGTAACCCGGACGATTGGCAGGCTGAATGGAAGTGGGACGGCATACGGGGGGAGGTCATAAAAAGACAGGGTCAGCTGTTTGTATGGAGCCGGGGAGAAGAACTGATGACCGAAAGGCTACCAGAATACCAGGCTTTTTCCAATGACCTGCCCGATGGCACTGTATTGGACGGCGAGATCATCGGGATACAGCCGGCTGCCGGAACATCTTCTTCCAACCAACCCGTCAGCCCGGGAAACTTCACCGTACTCCCCTTTGCTGCGCTCCAAACCCGTATCGGCCGGAAAAACGTAACAAAAAAACAGCTCACCGAAGCGCCGGTAGGTTTTATCGCCTACGACCTGCTGGAATACGAGGGAGTCGACTGGCGGGAGAAACCACTGCGGGAGAGAAGAGCGCAATTAGAGCAGATCGTCGGGAACATCCATCATCCCCTGATGCATATCTCACCCATCGTCAAATTCAATACCTGGGATGAATTGACCGGGGCCCGTCAAACGTCCCGGGACAGAGGCAGCGAAGGCATCATGCTAAAGAAAAAAGATTCCCCCTACCAGGTAGGGCGCAAACGGGGTGACTGGTGGAAGTGGAAGATCGATCCTCTTGTCATCGATGCCGTAATGGTCTACGCCCAGAAAGGTCATGGACGCCGCAGCAATCTGTATACAGACTATACATTTGCCGTAAGAGATGAGAGCAATGACAATAAGCTTGTCACTTTTACAAAGGCTTATTCTGGTCTTACGGACAAGGAACTGGCCGAGGTGGATACATTTGTAAAACGTAACTCCCTGGAAAAATTTGGACCTGTGCGTACGGTCCGCCCCGAGCTGGTATTTGAAATAGCCTTTGAGGGTATTGCAGCCAGCAGCCGGCATAAATCGGGGGTTGCCCTCCGGTTCCCCCGTATCAATCGCTGGAGAAAGGACAAAAAATCTGATGAGATCAACACACTGGAAGACCTGAAAAAGATCCTGCAGCGCCATGGCAAGGGGGGTGGCTCAAATACGGAAGGATCAGCGTAAATTTACCCTATGAAGAAGCTGTTCGTGTCGACCTTGATCATATTAGCCTGTCTGGCCTTTACCACCGTCCTTCACCATGACGATTACAGGCGGGAAGAGCCGGTACCCATCCCTGCCAGCCCCCAGCGGGTAGGGCAAAAAGATATAGGATATCAATACCTCACTACGGGAGATTATATCAAAAGCGGTATCCCCTATAATTATTTTCTCCTGGGTTTTGGCAGAAACGTCAGTAATCTCCTGAAAAGGGATAGTCCTAACCATCTTATCAGTCAGGAATACACGGCCGTCAAAGCGCCGAATGGCGAGATCGTGGTAGCCCCCAATTGTCTGCAATGTCATGCACAGGTGTTCGAAGACAAACTCTACATTGGGTTGGGCAATACGACCATCGACTTTACAGACCATCAAAAGCTGAATGCCCGGAATGCCTCCATGGCCGAAGCCCTTTTAAAGAAAGGGGATCCAAAAAAATATACGGCCGCCGCCCCCTTCCTCCAATCCATGAAGGTCCTGGGCAACCAGTTGTATACGGAAGTAAGAGGGGTAAATTCTGCGGACAGGATAGCTGACCTGCTGGTGGCGCACCGTGACCCCGCCACCTTGCGTTGGAGCGATACGCCCGTCATCGACGTGGCCGGAGGTGTCATCCCCACCGACACGCCACCCTGGTGGCTGCTGAAGAAAAAACATGCCATGTTCTACAACGGCTTTGGCCGGGGAGATTTCGGAAGGTTCCTGATGGCCTCCAATCTGCTGACCGTCAGCGACAGCGCCGAGGCCCGGGAAGTCGACAGTCACATAAATGACGTGCTGGCCTATATCTACTCGCTGGAGCCCCCCAAATATCCACAGCCTATCAATCAGACCCTTGCAAAACAAGGAGGTGTGATCTTTGTGCAAAATTGTTCAAAATGTCACGGACATTATGACGGAGAAGGCGGCGACTATCCCAACCTCCTGATACCAGAGTCTACCATCGGCACTGACTCCTTCCTTTATAAAAGCAATTACCAGAGCCCTCAATTTATCGACTGGTTCAATAAAAGCTGGTTTGCCATGGGTGATCATCCGGCCAGGCTGGAACCCTTTTCCGGCTATATCGCCCCTCCCCTGGATGGCATCTGGATCACAGCGCCCTATCTGCACAATGGATCAGTACCCACCCTGGAAGCCCTGCTGAACAGCAAGACCAGACCAGCTTATTGGTCCAGGGATTTTAACAATCCGCAGTATGACTACGACCACGTGGGCTGGAAATATACCCGGGAAACAGCGCCCCGGGGCAAGTCGGTCTATAACACCACCCTTGACGGCTATGGGAATTATGGTCACACGTTTGGCGACAAACTCACCGACAAAGAGAGAAAGGCCGTTATCGAATACCTGAAAACGTTATAGGACCTTCCGGGCCTATTGGTTATGCAGTTTTACAAACAGCTTATCTCCATCGGGCTGATAAAAGGTGAAGTAATCGGGTACTTCCTCGGATAACAATATTTCCCTGGCATAAAAAGAATGGCTGACAAAAAACTCCTCCGTACTGTTGGCTAACGAAAAGGTCAGATAGCTTTTGAATTGCACAGGGCTGGAAGACTGATCGAAACTATACTGTTTGTATTTATAGCCACCACCTGTAGACAGAACCACTTTTTTTTCCTGCGCCTGTGTCTTATCCATGAATTTGTCACTGTAGACGGCAGACGGCACAGCCGCGGCATTCAGGTTTTTGGCTATATGAGCACCCGGAGGAACCAGGTCCACACCCTCCGGCAATTGTAAAGACCCGGAAAAACCTCCACCCGTGTAGCGGAAGCCCCTCCCCCCTACGGAAGCACCGGCAAAGGCCCCCGATATCTGCACATTGCGGTCCATCAGGCTAAAAGCCTGTCCATCACGGATCAGGGCCGACTTTGTCCAGTTGACGAATAAAGGTTTGTCCATTTTGTTCGCAAGGGTTATCGAGATAGGACCTCCCTCGCCATGAAAGTTGTAGGTCAACCGCATGGTGTCATTCTCCCAGGTAAGACTTTTCGAAGCATCCTGGGCCACTTCGGGAGAGCCCAGGGTAATATACTGATAAGTTGTGCAGGAGCTAAAGCTCAGCAGGCCTAAAAGGATCAGGGTAATTGATGGACGGCGCATGAGAACTATGTTTAGATTATATAATTGAAGGACTATAAAAATTATTGCTTGCGTTGCATCATATAAAGCATATCCCCTTCCCTTTTATAGGGGATAAAAAATTGAGGAGAGTAGCCGGCCAGCATGATCTCACGTGCATAGAATGTATGGCTCACCGAAAACTCCCTGGCATTGTCGCTATCCACTACAAAGGTCAGATAGCTTTTGAATTGTACGGGACTGGAAGACTGTTCGAAAGTATACAGCTTGTAGGAATTGATTCCCAAACCTTTCTTTGTTGCCTTGAGGGCTTTTGGACTGCCTGTGAATTGATCCGGATCTAAAGGATTGGAGGATACCACCAGGTCCAGTTCTTTGCTGATGGTGCTGCCGGGGGGCATAAAATCCATCCCGTCGGGTAGACTGAAAGATCCTGCCAGGTTGCCGGAAGTGGTAGTATAGCCCCTTGGAGAGGTCTTTTGCGTTTCGGAAACAAATGACCCGGACATTTGCACATTGGGCTGAAAAAGGCTTCTGGCATAGCCCCTGTCTATAATAGCGGACTTTTTCCAGTTGACATACATAGGTTTGTCCGTCTTGTTGGTAATGGACATCCGGATAGGGCCGCCGTAACCATTATAGCTATATACCAGGCTGATAGTATCGTTCTCAAAGAAAAGACGCTTCGAAGCGTCTTTTGTAACTTCGCGGGAATCAAGGGTGATATACTGCCAGGTAGGAACGCAGGAGCTGAAATACATCAGCATCGATAATAAGGCGGTCAGGGTTAACGGGCGCATGGAATTTTTGTTTTAAATTATATATTGATTGACAATTTCGCCAGCCAAAAGATAGCTTTCAATCGAAAATTAATACTGACCTTAAAACAGGATTAAAGCGATGATGTTAAAGGCGATTAAAGGCTGATGAACGGAGAGTGAAATATGACATTACAGGGAACACCAGGATACAACACCATTTTAACCTGGCTGTCGGCAGGCGGCCGTCAGCCCTTTGCTTTCCAGGAAGAAGCCTGGGCCCACATCGCAGCCGGCCGGTCGGGACTTGTAAATGCGCCTACAGGTTGTGGTAAGACCTTCTCGGTATTCCTGGGATCACTGATCAATTTTATCAATCAACACCCTGATGACTATCGCATCCGGACGAACAACGGTCTGCAGCTATTATGGATCTCCCCTCTCCGCGCCCTCGCAAAAGATATCGGCCGCGCCATGGAAGAGGTGATCGCGGAGCTGGGTATGCGCTGGCGGGTGGGGATACGTAATGGAGACACTGATCTCAGTGAACGGCAGAAACAAAAACGTAAGATGCCGGAAGTGTTGATCATCACCCCCGAAAGTCTCCATCTCCTGCTGGCGCAAAAGGGGTATCAGGAGGTTTTCAAGCCTTTAAAGATCATTGCCGTCGACGAATGGCATGAGTTGCTTGGCAGCAAACGGGGCGTACAGGTGGAGCTCGCCATTTCCCGGATCGTCGGCGTAAAGGAAGGCAATTGCACGGTCGTCGGTATCAGCGCCACTATTGGCAATCTGGAGCAAGCCAGGGATGTGCTGCTGGCATCATTACAACGTTACAGACAACAACGTGTCGACTGGGATTTTATCGTACGGGCGAATATCCATAAGAATATTCACGTCGAGTCTATCTTTCCGGATGAAATAGAAAAATATCCCTGGGCAGGACATCTGGGTCTGAAACTGATCCTGAAAGTATTACCCATTCTTGAACATAGCCGCACCACGCTGATCTTTATCAACACCCGCGGCATGAGTGAAAGATGGTACCAATCCCTGCTGGACGTTTCTCCCGACCTGGCCGGCGCCATCGCCCTTCACCACGGCTCCGTCGACATGGCCCTTCGCAACTGGGTGGAGGAGGCCCTGCACGAAGGCAAACTGAAGGCTGTAGTGACCACGGCCAGTCTTGACCTGGGTGTAGATTTCCGTCCCGTGGAAATGGTGATCCAGGTAGGCAGCCCAAAGGGCGTCGCCAGGTTCTTACAGAGAGCCGGCCGCAGCGGTCACCAGCCGGGAGAAGTGAGCAAGATCTTCTTTCTGCCTACTCATTCCCTGGAACTGATGGAGGCCGCCGCACTGAAGTCGGCTATGAAGATAGGCCTCATCGAGAGTCGCGAGCCCATGATGCTCTGCTTCGATGTGCTGATACAATACCTTTCCACCCTGGCCATTTCGGAAGGGTTCCTTCCGGACGAGCTCTTTACGGAATTGAAGTCCACTTACTGCTATGCCGACATGACGGAGGACGAATGGAATGAGATCCTCCACTTTATTACCGCGGGCGGAGCAGCCCTCCACCAATACGATGAGTTCAAAAAAGTAGAGGTAATGCCGGACGGCCTCTTTAAGATCAATAGCCGCAGGATTGCCATGCGGCACCGTCTGCACATCGGTACTATCGTCAGCGACGCCATGCTGAAAGTACGTTTTGTCACCGGCGGATACATCGGCGTCATCGAGGAATATTTTATCTCACGGCTTTCACCCGGAGATGTGTTTACACTGGCGGGAAGGAACCTGGAGTTTGTCATGATCAAGGATATGACGGCGCTCGTACGCAAGTCGAATGCTAAAAAGGCCATTGTCCCCAGTTGGAATGGAGGTCGTATGCCCTTGTCGGCCAACCTGGGCATGATGTTGCGCAAAAAGCTGGATGAGGCGGCGGAAATGCTGCTCTCTCCGGACAAGCCAACCGACATTGAGCTCAAAATACTGCAACCCTTATTCGAACTGCAATCCCGCCTGTCCTATATGCCCCGGGAGAATGAATTGCTCATCGAGCAGATTGAAACCAGGGACGGCTTTCACCTTTTTGTTTATCCTTTCGAAGGCAGGCTGGTACATGAAGCCATGGCGGCGCTGCTGGCCTACCGCATCAGCCGTGTAACGCCGATCAGTTTTTCTTTCGCCATGAACGACTATGGGTTCGAGCTGTTGAGCGATCAGCCCATCCCCATCGACGACACGAATGTATACGAACTGTTCAGCCCGAATGATCTTACGGCCGACATACAGCGCAGCGTCAACAGCGCCGAAATGGCCAGGCGTAAATTCCGGGACATTGCCGTCATCGGAGGTCTTATCTTTCAGGGATATCCGGGCGAACATAAAAAGACAAGACACCTGCAATCTTCCGCCTCGCTGCTTTTTAATGTCTTCACCGAATACGATCCGGACAATTTACTGATCCGCCAGGCTTACAATGAAGTGATGGACCAGCAAATGGAAGAGGTGCGGCTACGGAATATGCTGGAAAGGATCCAACAGGGAAAGGTCGTCCTTCGCTGGCCCCGGCAGCTGACCCCCTTCTGCTTCCCCCTCAAGGTGGACAGCATGCGGGAAGATCTTTCTTCGGAAAAATTGGAAGACAGGGTAAAAAAGATGCAGGCGCAATTGCGATAATGACAGCTAATAAATAACAATATGACAAAAAAGCTCCTTTTGCTCTTACTTTTCGTACTCATCATCATTCAATTCATCCGGCCGGCCGAAAACCATTCGGACAAGCTATCCGCCGGCGATATCACGCTGCACTTTTGGGTACCGGACACCGTACGCGACATATTAAAACAGAGTTGCTATGATTGTCATAGCAACAATACGGTCTATCCGTGGTACAACCACATCCAGCCCGTCGCATGGTGGTTGAACAACCATATCCGGGAAGGCAAAAAGGAGCTGAATTTCTCGGAGTTTGCAGCCTATGCTCCAGCCAAACAAATACGCAAATTGAAGAAAACCGCTCACGAAGTGGAGGAAAACGGCATGCCCCTCAATAGTTATCTATGGATCCACATCGATGCCGCATTGGACAAAGGGAAAAAGAATATCCTGGTCTGGTGGGCGGATAGTCTAAGGACCATCATCGCCCGGGACAGTGGTCGCACAACAGCTGCACATTGACAGCAAATAGTACTTACATTTGCAGGTGTTATGACGGCTCCGTTCTCACACCGTATCAAAGATCAGCAGTTGTGGCTATCGCCTGAGCGTTGCATTTTCTGGGAAGAAGAGAAAGCGCTTATTTTATCCGATCTGCATTTTGGCAAGACAGGACATTTCCGTAAATCGGGGATCGCAGTACCCCCCTCCGTTTACCGGGAAGACCTGCACCGGCTGCTGACGCAGATACAGTACTTCCAACCACGGCAATTGCTGATCGTAGGCGATCTCTTTCACAGCCGGGAGAACCAGGAGCTGGCCCTTTTCCGGCGTTGGCGGGAGGACCTACCCCACCTGACGGTACGGCTGATCAAGGGGAATCACGATATCCTGGAAGATGAGTGGTACGCTGGCGCCGGCATCACCGTTCATACAGGTCAGCTGCACATCGGGAATTTCGCCTTCATTCATGATATTACAGAACAGAAAGAACGCGCTGCCTACTACTTCTCAGGCCATATCCACCCCGGGGTATGGATCAGCGGGGTGGGCAAGCAAGCCCTTCGTTTTCCCTGTTTCTACTTTGGAGAGGACTATGCCGTGCTGCCCGCCTTCAGCCGGTTCACAGGCACCGCCTCCATCGACCCCTCTCCCGGGGCCCACGTGTTCGCCATCCTTCCGCCTGCTCCTGCAGAACGCCGTCATATCCCCAGAGGCCGGGGACGCCAGGCTCCGGAAGCCATTCCAACTCCCCCGGTCGCCGGCAAGCCAAGGGCCGGCAGCATCCTCCGGCTTCAATGACCCATGCAACTTTAATGACACATGTAGCCTCAATGACCCATGTCCGGCAAACGACTCCATATAGCTTACGACCCGATATACGCCCATCCGCTGCCCGAAGGCCATCGCTTCCCCATGTTGAAATACGAGCTGATCCCCGAACAATTGCTGTACGAGGGTGCGATCACAGCGGACGATCTTTTTGCACCCACGCCCTGCCCCGAAGAAGTCGTGCTGCTCACCCATACCAGGGAATATCTGAATAAACTGCAACAGCAAACGCTATCCGCAAAAGAACAACGGCATATTGGTCTTCCTCAATCCCCCGCGTTGACAAAAAGAGAGCTGGTGATCACACAAGGCACCATCGACTGTTGTCATTATGCCCTCCGCAACGGCGTGGCGTTAAATGTCGCCGGTGGCACCCACCATGCTTTTGCCGACAGGGGTGAGGGTTTTTGTCTGCTGAACGATTTTGCCGTGGCCGCCAATTATCTGTTGCACCGGGGAATGACCGAACGCCTCCTGATCATCGACCTGGACGTCCATCAAGGCAACGGTACGGCAAAACTATTCGAACGGGAACCCCGTGTATTCACCTTCAGCATGCATGGCCGTCATAACTATCCCTTTCATAAAGAAACCTCGGATTGGGATATCCCACTGGAAGATGGCGCGGATGACAAGAGTTATCTCTCCCTTCTACAAGACGCCTTGCCCGTCCTGCTGCAACGGACAGATCCCCAGTTGGTGTTTTATCTGTCAGGCGTCGATATCCTGGCTACCGACCAGTTCGGGAAATTACAGGTCTCCCCCGAAGGATGTAGAAAAAGAGATGAAATGGTATTCACCACCTTGCGGCAAAAAGACATCCCCTGCGTCGTAGCCATGGGCGGCGGTTACTCAGCGGACATCCGCGTGATCGTAGAAGCCCATTGCAATACTTTCCGGATGGCCAAAGAGATATATGGATTGTAATTGAATAAAAAATGTATTTTGCCTGCATGAAGCAAACCCTCTATCTATGCCTCGCGATGCTGTTGTTATGTGCCGGCTGTGCAAGCTCCTCCATCAATGTCATAGATAAAAAAAACCCGACAAGACCTTATACCAAGGTGCTCGTAGCCTATCTGGACGAGGGTTGTGATTTTACATTATTCGACTCCCTGACGTACGACATCTGTCTCAAAAGCTGTTTTCTCAATGCGGACAGTTACCCCACCCGGGTACAGGCAGAGAACATGCTGGCTGACCAGCTGACGACAGGCACAGCTATTGTAAAAGCCACCGATGTATTGGACATCACCTACAACAGCTATGATTATTTCAGAAGAGTGATAGACAGCCTGCACATCGACGCAATCCTGATGGTAGACCTCCGCAGGTATACACACACTGATCATCCTGCATATTCAGCGCCGTTGATAGTCAATGGGCACATGGTAACGCCAGGGACTGGCTATAACGTTAAAACGTTAAATGGGGCTTACGAATGCTTTCTTATCAACACCGGCAACATCCATTTTCCCATTTGGCATGCCGCAATAGACGTCAAGGGCAGGACATCCGGCGGGGAACACATGATAAATAACAAAATGGCAAAAGAACTGGCCCGATCGCTCACAAGCGCCGGCTACTGGATGCATTGATCCAACGGGATAAAACGTACACCCGACTGTATCGCCTGAATGTCTATGCCCCTCAGCCAACGGGCGCTTTAAAAACATTCTTCTCGATAGGAGCGTGACTGATAGAGGTGGCGGTGTAGGCGATGGTCTTCTTTTTATAGGTATACTCATACTTCAATACGAGCCCCGGGACCCCCGAAAAAGCCGGCTCAAGAAAAGAGAATGCCGGCGCCTGTATGGCCGTGGTATACCAGGCCGTTATTATTTTGCCATTCTTTAAGCTTACAATGGCTTTCTTACATTTGAAGTTCAACACCTCCGAGGTATCTTCTGTAAGCTTACAGACGGAGCCATCATATTTCTTATTGTACGTTTTCCACTCGTCCTCCGTCAGCCGGCTGACGTATTTATCCTTACCGGACTCCTTTACAATGGTGAATCTTTTTGCCTCATCGTCGCCCGTCGACATAAATATGCTTTGTATCCGCATCAGCGAAACAAGTCTGATCCTCGCCTGTCCGCCTGCCGTAAAAAGCGTTTCGACTCCTCCATTATATGTTTCCGCCAGCCCCATATCGCCGCCTTTTTTCGATGTAACCGCGATAGACCAGGAAACTGTAAGGTCAGACGAGGCGCCCCCGGCCTTCAGTGCGTCCTGTGGGAAGGCCAGGAGTATAGATAATATTATTATAGAAAAGATCCGGTGCATTATAAAAGTTGAGCATTCACGGCGTTATCTGAAAATAAAGTCTCCCAGGTCCACGGGGTCCAGCGGATTAGCCCCGCTGCCCTTATCAAATCGTTTCTGGTCCTTCTCCTTCCAATTGTCCAGTCTTCGTTTCATCTTCTTTGCCTTTCTGGCGGGCTTGCCGTTAGGCAGGACCTCGTAGGTCTGTTTCATCATACTCAGCATATTCTTCGAAACATACAGATGGGTGTACTGATCGATATTTATTTTCAGTGGTTTGTCTGTGTTACGGGTAAGGTAGGCCGGTATAGCCGGATAGGTAAAGCTGGTAAAGGTAACGAGGAGATCATTGTCTGTGACAGAGATGGTTTGTCCCTCAATGCTAAGAACAGGCCGCACGCTGATCTTAGCACCGGGCGCCGAACGGGTGTCTTTTGGCGTCCCGGCGGCAGCCAGCACACGTGCGGGGGTATCCTTTTTCAGAAGTGTGTCTGCCGGCAGAGGGACATTTGCAACCGGTGCCGCCGACTGCCGCACCTTTCTTTCAACGGCTACATTATTCTCCCGCCCGGAATAGCTTCTGTAAACCATCCATCCCGCCACTACCAGCACCAAACAGGCCGCGGCGGATAGATACCAGCGAGCCCTCCCCAAAAAACGTGACCTTATTCCCAGACGCAGTTCGATCTGCCGGCCTAAGAACGCCGGCGGCGTCACCGCATACTGCTGCAATCTTTCCAACGGAGGCTGTACAGACAGCCCGGGCACGGCATCCCCGGACTCCAGCATTTGACGGAGACGGGCAAAGACCTCCTGTGGCGGTATCACCTCATGGTCTTTTAAATGGTGCCATATGTCTTGACGATCCGTCATTAATTTTCTGTAAGCATTTTTTGTAACAAAACACGGGCTCTATACAATTGAGATCTGCTGCCTTCCTCCGAAATATTGAGCATGCCCCCTATTTCTTTATGGCTATACCCTTCTACCAGGTACAGGTTTACGACAGTACGATAGCCGTCCGGTAGTCCGCGGATCATCCGGATAAGATCGTCATTGGTAAGTTTGTCATACCCGGTCAGGTCTTCAGCAACAGCGTCGGTGTCTTCCCGGCGTACCGGGAACAGCAGACTTCTGTTCTTTATACCATCAATACAAACAGTCACGAATATTCTTCTGGCCCAACCTTCAAATGAGCCTTCTCCACGAAAAGCGGTAAGATTCTTATAAAGCTTTACAAACCCCTCCTGAAACCAATCATTGGCATCCTCTGCATTCCCGGCATAGCGTAAACAAAGGCTATACATTTTGCCGGCAATGGCATCATAGATCTCCCGGAAAGATGGGCTGTCACCTTTTGCTGCCTTCTCTGCTAAGACTTGAAAAAAAGGAGAAGCGTTGCGTTTGGGCTCCATTCCGCAAATATCTACATTTTCAGTAAATATTTACCCTTAGGTAGGGTCAGCGGTCATCCATAGCCGGGTGTTCCATCTTTTTCACTCAGTTTTTTCTTAGTATAAGGGCGTGAATCTCAGACAACTAAACTTTAGCATAGCAAAAAATCAAAAAAAAAATCCTTTTCCGCGAAACGCCAGGTGCCTTTTCCCAGTCTTTGTGTACGTAAGACATTACTTTGTCTGATCGGCAGTATATATACCTTACCGTAGTACCCTACCTTGTTTTATCACTCAAACCCCATGAACACTTTCTGTGTAGCTACATTGAACTGTCGCTGCCTGTAAATATTCATTTTTACATCAAAATTTAAAAATAAGCAGCGCTTATGAAAGGGATATTTTTTACCCTGTTGGTATCGATGACCGTGTTATGTTATGGACAAAAACCTTCCATTATAGGATTTAGTGCCAACCTCGTCGACTTTAATACTTCTGTTCCCAGGTCGTCAAAATTAGACCCCGGATTCTCCGTCATGTATTGGAAAGGGATCACAAAAAAAATAGATTTCTCGCTGAGATATAACGGGCTTTTTTCCGACTATACCAGGAACCAGAACCATAACTCCGACTACATCAATGAATTTGAAGGTTCGTTGCATGCCCGTCCTATCAATGATGATCATTTCTTTTCGCCATTTATTTCCGCCGGTATCGGCATAGGGAATTACAGCGGCAGCTGGGCTCCTTATGCTCCATTGGGAGGTGGATTGCAATTCAATTTGATGGGAGAGAGTTACATATTCCTCCAGGCGAATTATCGCGCGAGCTTTAAGAAGGACTATCTCGACAACAATATGTTTTATTCGTTAGGGTTTACCCAGACCGTTGGTTCACGTCGCGTACAAAAGGAGCCGGCGCCGCTGCCTCCTCCTCCGGTGGTGGAAGTAAAGGACAGGGATAAGGATGGAGTGGTCGACAGCCTGGATGCTTGTCCGGATGTGGCAGGGCTTCCCCAATTCAACGGGTGCCCCGATACGGATGGAGATGGCATCCCGGACAAGGATGACAAATGTCCTACTGTTGCCGGCGTCGCAAAATACCAGGGTTGTCCCATACCTGATACCGACGGGGATGGTATCAATGATGAAGAGGACAAATGTCCCACTGTTGCCGGTGTCGCGAAATATCAGGGGTGTCCCATACCCGACCGTGATGGCGACGGTGTCAACGATGAGGAAGACAAGTGTCCTGACCTTGCCGGTGACCGGGCAAATAATGGTTGCCCCCTTGTGAAGGAAGAGGTAAAAAAGCGGGCAGCCTATGCCGCCAGTCATATTTATTTCGCCACGGCCAGCTATACCCTGCTCAAAAAGTCGAACAAGGGATTGGATGACGTGGTAAACCTTATGAAGGCCGATCACGACCTCCATCTTTCTGTCGATGGCCATACAGACAACACCGGCAAGCCTGAAAAAAATCAGCTGTTGAGCCAGCGCAGGGCAGATGAAGTAAAAAAATACCTGGTATCCAAGGGCGTCGAGGAAAACAGGGTCGTTGCCACCGGCTACGGACAAACCAACCCTGTTGCGGACAATAAGACAGCCGCAGGCCGCGCCCGTAACAGAAGAGTAGAGTTGAAGTTGGCATATTAGTTAAATAAGATCGAGGCCGTACCTATAGGTCTTTAGGGGAAATATCCGTACCCTTATTTTTCTTACCGCATCGGCGGAAGGTTTCATCGGCCAAAGGCCAGGTTTCTGTAGTAGTTGTTGATCGTGTCCCTACCTTAAATCTTTAGCGAATGAGTCCGAAAGAGCTGCAAGAAGAAAAAGCTTTTTTACAAGCTTTGGGAAGAAGGGATATCAAAGCGTTCATACGGTTATATAAGGAATATGGAGAAGATATATTGATCCTTACCTACAGCCTGCTGCAGGATGCACATGCTGCGGCAAAAATGGTGGACCAGTTCTTCGAAAAGCTTTGGGAAGATACCGACTTCGAATCGATAGATCCACCCATTTACAAATACCTCTCGGCGGAGATCCGTAAGATGTGTGAACAATAATTTTATCACTAAAAAATATTGTATGCGAAAAGTGTACCTGACCTGCCTGGGTATTATCAGTGCGGGGGTTATATATGCCCAATCATATGAGGGTAAGATCGACTATCAAAAAACCCAGCAGCCCGTCGCTGTCGTTCAGTTGTCTTGCTCCAAAACAACCGTGGAAGACGGATTGTCGGAGTATATGGCCAAGAAAGGGGCCAAAAGGACAGGGGTAAAAAGCTTCACCGTATTCCGCTCGGTACGTTTGAACGATGCCGACACCGCGCTCACGGACCTTTATTTTATGATGGAGCCCAAGAGCAGGCAGGAAAAGGACATCACCCTATTAACACTCCTGCCTGTAAGGAAGAATCAGGATATCCTGACACGCCCGGCCGGGGACAACACGCTGGTGCCTGCGGCCAGGTCGTTCCTCGACAGTCTTGCTCCTGCCCTGGAAGCATACAGCATACGTGTGCACGCGGGTACCCAGGAAGCGTTGCTGCAAAAAGCCCGTAAAAAACTGAATGGTTTGATAAATGACCAGGTTGACCTGGAAAAAAAGATCCGTGGGCTAGAGGCCGACATTGATGAAAATAAAAAGGAGCAGGCTAAACAGGCGTCGGACTTGCGCTCCAATATCAAATCCGATGATGATGCCAAAAAGAAAAATCAGCGGAAGCTACAAAAGCTCATGGACAGTGAAGGCCGTCTGGACAAAAAACTGAGGAATGCGAAGAGCGATCTGGACCAAAACAAGATTGATCAGCGCCAGCAACAGGCTGAAGTCGACAAACAACAGCAGATATTGGATGGAATAAAGGCCAGGCAGGGCCAGCCCGCCGCTCAGGGATAAACCACCGGCAGATTGTTGAACGTCAGCTTGAAATGATGTACGTCCGAAGAAGAGCTGGCGCCCGTCGGGAAATAGATCACTTCGAAATTACCCGTGCCGGACATTAACCAGGTCTTGCCTCCCGGCAGTGGCGTCGCTGTCGTTACATTCAATGTTGAATTTGTAAATGACTGATGACGGGTACTATCGTGTTTATCGCCATTTGTCTTATAGACATTGTACCAGCAAAATCCCTGCTTGTAATCAATATCCATGGTATAGGCGCCGGTGCCGGGCGTCCGGCTAAAATTGTTCAGGGCAATATCGAGTACCTCCTTCCCCCCTGGATTATTGGCGTCTAAAAGGAACCTCGTTGCCTTATCGGTATTCTCATAATGAAAACCTACATAGCACAGGTTCGTATCACCAGTGCTGTGGGGTACCACAATGGCAGTCTTGTTCAGGGTGGCGATCCATTTCCTGGTCACCGGCCTATTGTTATCGCTATACAGCATGTCGTCACTGGTCAGGTATGCCCAGGTCGCATCCGGCTTTAGCACCGGCTCGGTATAACTGGGATCATCGCCGTTGCCGTTGCTGCTATTGCCATCCTTTGAACACATGCCGCCTATACAGGACATTCCCAGGAACAGCCAGATCAGCAGTGTATACTTAGTCTTCATATAAAAGATTGGTGATTGAAAAACTTTATCCCTCAGAAAGCGATCCCGATATTGATCCCTGCCCCCCGCAACCCGACCATGGGGCCGTCGATCTTTGCCTGCACCCCCTGGTTGGTAACAGTGGCCGTGATGAATTTTTTATCGCCGATGTTGATAAGACCCTCTATGTCCTCCTTTACAGCTTCCTTATCCGACGGCGACATAGCGCTGAGATCAGCCAGACCGGAGGCATCCCCACTGACGCTGCCGTAATGACCACCCAGGATATGCCAATCCAGCGTGATCCGTCTGGCGATCAGCCATTGCGCCCCGATCATCAATCCGGCGCCCCACATTTTTGTAGAAGCTTTTATGGGAATGGAGTAGGTCTTACTGCCCGTTGCATATTCATAGGCATAGTCGATATTGAGCTGTGAATACCTTCCGTAAAGGGAAAAATAAAAGCCACGCGGCCCGGGTTTATGGCCTGTATAAAAACGGAATTCGCCCGTATAGGCATTGCTCGACAGACTGAGCTTATTGATATCGTTCTTTATACCATCCCCATCCTTCGCCACCTGGTCGACGATCTTTTTTATCAGAGAAATATTCCCCAGCACGCTCCTGGGCATAAACCGGTAGCCGGCGACAAAGGAAATTTTCCTGGTCAGCGAACGCTCGTAACTAAAACTGTAGTTATTGAGAAAAAATGAGCTGACATTGATCTTCAGCCGGTTTTTCAAATAGGGCGCCTCTATCTTTTGTCGGGCCTTCGCCGGAGCCGGGGGAAGCGAATCCCGGGTCAGGGCAGCCATCGGGGAAGGGACAGCGGGTGGATCAGGGGTGCGGGCCAACAGGGCGGGGGAATAGATAAAAAGGAGCAGAGCGGGTAAAAATCCGCTGGATAATCTCATATAGTAGGGGTTTAGGGGCTATATACAAAATTACTTATATGCCTGCTCAGGGGAAATAGCAAGTTCTTGCTATTTTTTTTATATCTTATCGCCTATATTGGCTACTATGGCAAGGCATAAAACAGGTTCCTGGTTGGATTATATAAATACCATGCAGGGCAAAACCTTCTCCCCCGAACAGCTAAAAGTGGAAGGGGTGGACAGGATGCTAAATATCAACCATCATTTTCAGGGAATATTCCATCACACCATACCGATGATCTACCTGGTGGACTATTCCTCTGGCCGTTATCTCACCATGTCCAGAGCGGTGAAGACGCTCCTGGGCTATGAACCGGAGAACTTTACCGAAGGGGGTCTGTCCTTTACCATGGAAAACTATCATACAGCCGATCTGCAGCTCTTTAATGAGCAGATATTTCCCGACAGGCTTTCCTTTTTAAAAAAGATCCCTCCCGTCGAGCACTCCAATTATATTTTCTCTTACAATTATCGTATCAGGAACAAAGAGAAAAAATATAGTAATATTCTGCAGCGCAACTGTTTTATTAAATCGGATGACAACGGCAACCCCTTGCTCAGCCTGGGCATGGTGATCAATGTCGACCATTTTAAAAATGAGAACCCTGTTATACAGGTGATAGAGAAATTAAGCAGCCACCCGGATAAAATGCCCGAAACCGTGTATAAGAAAGTTTTCTACCTCCATGAAGAAGACAAGCTGTTTACGGCCAGGGAGAAAGAAATATTGCTGTGGACTGCTGATGGCCTGACGAGTAAGGAGATCGCCGGAAAGCTATTCCTGAGTGAGAATACGGTCATCAACCACCGGCGTAATATGCAGACAAAGTCGAATACAAAAAATGTTGCCGAGCTGATAAGTTTTGCACACCGGCAGGCTATTATTTAAAATACGTCTTTCGCAAAGGCGGCCATCAGCTCGTTGGTGCTTTCCGGCAGGTCCGCATGTACAAAATGACCGGCGCCGGGTATTTTGAAAACCTTGTTTTGCCAAAGCTGCAGGCCTGCATCATCCAGGTAATCGATGTTACATACTTTTTCCTCTGCTCCAAACAACACCAGTATAGGTATGTCCGATTGCCGGAATAGGGCTATTTCATCTCCTATATGGCCGGCCATTACCGTAGCAAACATTTTTGACCGGAAATTATCCTGAACAGCGTAATAATCCTTTTCGAATGACCGGTATTTTTCATGATCCTCGTCATGAATACATAAGCCGGCCCGGGTCCAGTATTGTCGTAATTCTTCCATTGACACATCATCTTCCAGCGAGGGCCGCATGTCAGCGCCTGGTTTGAATACGACTTCCATGGTGTATGCCCCGCCGATAGCGCAGGAGCTGATGACTACAATACCTTTGGGTTGTATAGGCTGACCCAGCATTTCGGCTACGATATTTACGCCCAGCGATACGCCGGAAATAATATATTCCTGTCCTCCGGCAAGTTGGTTCACCGCCATTGCGATAACACGCCCCAATCCGGGGAGGCTATAATCAGGGGAAGACGCCGACCCGCCATGTGCTGGCAGATCAAAAGCTATCAGCCGATGGCCGGATAAGAGCTCCGATTCGAATTGCGCCCGCCAGGCATTGGAGGAAGACGAGTTCCCATGGATAAAAAAGATGATCTTTTCGCCTGCAGGGTTCTTTTCAAGATAAGCGAGACGTATGCCTTCTACGGTGATGTATTGGGGGTGCATGGTGGTAGGGAGTAAATTTCTTACCGAGATATATCTGTCAGTTCATCTTCTTCTTCAGCGAGCTGACCTGATCCTGGAGGTTGCTTACCAGGTTGGCCAGTTGGTTAACATCCCATCGATGCTGGGTGTTGGCTTTGCTGATGATCATCTGTGCTTTCCATACTTCCAGGACATCGTCGGTGTTGACATTATACGGCTGATAGGCCGTATTGTCACTTATAAGGGTGAGCTTGGTCCTGGATTTATTATTCTTCATCACCCTTTTATAAACGATGCCTTCATTGCGGGAGACTACGATATACGTCTGATTGCTTTTTACTTCTTCCAGGTCGTCTACTTTTTCCCCTACGATAACAGAGCCGCTGGTGGTAGGCAGCATGGAATCACCCACGATCTCAAAGGCACGGTAATTGCCCGGCGCCAGCATGGGAAGGGTAAAGGTATTCAGCTCGTCCAGGAATTCCGGGTCGGCGTATCCGGCCAGGTAACCCGCGGCGGCTTTTACAGGCACCAATTGTATGTCATTGGTGGCGGAGGTCATTTTCTGAGCCCTTCTCTTGGAAAGGTAATTGCCCTTGGTATCACTAAGCTCTTTGCGGAGAAGTTCGTCCAGTGTGAGCTTGAACATATCCCCCACTATTTCCAGCACATCGATGCGGGGTTCCGCCCTTTCTTCTTCATAGGCGCCCAAAAGGGATCTTTTGATGCCCAGCTTGGCAGCGAACTCTTCTTGTGTCCAGCCCCGTAGCTTACGGAGGTATTTCAGATTTTGACCTGCAACTGACATAGACTAAGATATTTAGAATAAAATTACTAATTTTTTTACCATTACCAAATTTTTTATTCACAATCCGTTGTTTTGTATCACTTCCTCCGGACAAAGGCTATGATTTCGGGAGAATATTAACATTTGATTCATATTGTATTTAGCCTGATCGGGCTCAATATAAACGAAGCCGGATGACAGCTTTTTCGTACTTTTGACCCCCTGGCCGTACCCTGGCGCTCTGCCAATTTGACCTGCTATCGAGGGTAGCATCAAATTTGCCGGGGATTATTTTTATACCATCTGAAAAAATATTCAATACGAATCATTTATGTTAGGTATCATATCCAAAATATTCGGGGGTAACAAGTCGGAAAAGGACATAAAGACCATCCAGCCCATCGTGGTGGAGATCAACCGTCATTTTGCGTCTTACCAATCCCTCAGCAACGACGAATTGCGAGCCAAAACGGCGGAGTTCAAACAGCGTATCCGGGAACATTTAAGCAATATTGACGGAGAGATCGCCGAGCTCAACAAAAAAGCCGAGGAGCTTCCCTTCAGTGATATCAGCGGGAAAGATGCCATTTACCAGGAGGTGGACCAATTGAAAAAGGACAGGGATGAGCAGATCGAGGAAGTGTTGGAAACCCTTCTTCCCGAAGCGTTTGCCGTCGTAAAGGAGACAGCCCGCCGATTTGCCCAGAATTCCGAGGTCGTGGCTGCCGCCACCGACCACGATCGTACGCTCAGCGTAAAAAAAGAACATATCCGTATTGAAGGCGATAAGGTCATTTATAAGAACTCCTGGATGGCCGCCGGAAGCCCCATCACCTGGAACATGGTACACTATGATGTACAGCTCATCGGCGGGACGGTGCTTCATCAGGGAAAAATCGCGGAAATGGCGACGGGTGAAGGTAAGACCCTCGTGTCCACTCTCCCCGCCTATCTCAATGCCCTGGCCGAAGAAGGCGTCCATATCGTGACGGTCAACGATTACCTGGCCCGCCGTGACTCCGAATGGAACGGACCTATCTTCGAATGGTTGGGGCTGACGGTGGACTGCATCGACAAACACGAACCCAACAGCGAGTCGCGTCGCAAAGCCTACCTGGCCGACATCACTTATGGCACAAATAACGAATTTGGTTTTGACTATCTCCGTGACAATATGGTGCACTCTCCTGAAGAGATGGTGCAGCGTAAACATCATTTCGCCATGGTGGATGAAGTGGACAGCGTACTCATCGATGACGCCCGTACGCCCCTCATCATTTCTGGTCCCGTACCAAAGGGGGACGACCAGCAATATCATATCCTGAAAAGCCGGGTGGAGAAATTATTCGATGTGCAAAGACGGGTGACCAACCAGTTCCTCATCGAAGCCAAGAAAAAGTTCGCCGAAGGAAATGACGACGCAAAAGATGGTGGATTGGCCCTGATGCGTGCCCACCGCGGTCTGCCCAAATCCAGCGCCCTCATTAAATTCCTCAGCGAACCCGGCATAAAGGTCAGATTGCAAAAAACGGAAAATTATTACCTGGCAGACCAGCAGAAGGAAATGCCAAAAGTGGATGCCGAACTTTATTTCCACATCGACGAAAAGAACAACTCCGTGGACCTCACCGACAAAGGTATCCAGATGATCACCCGGGAAGGGGAAGACCCGGAATTCTTTATATTACCGGATATTGGCGTCAAGCTGGCCGAGATCGAAAAAAGCGAGCTGACCAGTGAAGAGAAACTGCAGCGGAAAGAATCCCTTTTGAACGACTATGCCGTAAAGGCCGACCGTATCCACACCGTTCAACAGCTGCTGAAAGCCTATACTCTATTTGACAAGGACGTGGAATATGTTGTATTGGATGGACAGGTAAAGATCGTAGACGAGCAGACAGGCCGTATCCTGGACGGCAGACGTTATAGCGACGGTCTTCACCAGGCCATCGAAGCAAAGGAAAATGTAAAGATCGAGGCAGCCACTCAAACGTATGCCACCGTCACCTTACAGAACTATTTCCGTATGTACCACAAGCTGGCCGGTATGACCGGTACGGCTGAAACAGAGGCGGCCGAGTTGTGGGATATCTACAAGCTGGATGTGGTGACCATCCCCACAAATGTACCCGCCATCAGAAAAGACCACCAGGACCTTGTATTCAAAACAAAAAGAGAAAAATATAAAGCCGTCATCGACGAGATCGAAAGGCTCCGTACAGAAGGACGTCCTTCCCTGGTAGGTACGACCTCAGTGGAAGTGAGCGAACTGCTCAGCAAGATGCTGCAGGTAAAGAAGATCCCACACAATGTACTGAACGCCAAACAGCATAGCCGGGAAGCCCAGGTTGTTGCAGAAGCAGGTCTGGCAGGCGCCGTCACCATCGCCACCAATATGGCCGGTCGTGGTACGGACATCAAGCTCGGGCCCGGCGTAAAGGAAGCCGGCGGGCTGGCTATCATCGGTACTGAACGCCATGAAAGCCGGCGTGTAGACCGTCAGCTGCGCGGACGTTCCGCCCGTCAGGGTGATCCCGGTACCTCTCAATTCTACGTATCGCTGGAAGATGACCTGATGCGTATGTTCGGCAGCGATCGCATCGCCTCTCTGATGGACCGGATGGGTTACAAGGAAGGAGAGGTCATCCAGCACAGCATGGTGACCAAGAGCATCGAAAGGGCTCAGAAAAAAGTGGAGGAGAACAACTTCGGCATCCGCAAACGCCTGCTGGAATATGACGACGTCATGAACAAGCAGCGTAACGTGGTCTATAAAAAACGTAACCACGCCCTGTTTGGGGAACGACTTGCGCTTGACCTGGACAACGCCTTTTATATAGTGGCGGAAGGGCTGATCAGCTCCTTCCGGGAACAGGACGATTATGAAGGGTTCAAATTATCCACCATCGTCAACTTCGGCATCGACAGCCAGATCACCGAAGAAGAATTCCTGAAAGGCGACGCGGCCCAATTATCCGAAAGGCTCTATCAGGAAGCTACGCAGAATTACGAGCACAAGCTCGCCGAACTGCGCAAACAGTCCCTCCCCGTCTTCAATAATATACGCGCCACCCAGGGCGGCCATATACAGAATGTCGTAGTGCCTTTCACCGACGGCAAACGGCGGACCAACGTCCACGTAAACCTGGACAAGACACTGCAAAGTGATGGCCGCGAACTGATGAACGCCGTGGAAAGACAGATCACCCTCTCCATCATCGACGACGCCTGGAAAGAACATCTTCGTGGCATGGACGATCTGAAACAAAGCGTGCAGACTGCCTATCTTGAACAAAAGGACCCGCTGGTCATCTATAAAATGGAAGCATTCGAGCTCTTCCGCCGGATGGACAGCGAAGTGAATAAAGATATCGTCAGCTTCCTGTGCCACAGCGGTATTTATCATTCCGGTGGCCAAAACACTTCGAATGTGGCCATCCGTGAAGGCAGGGAACAACGGACTGATATGAGCCGTCTGCGCGTACGTAAGGAAGAGCTGGCGGGCAGCCCCAGTCCTGGCCCCGGCAACGGCGCCCCTCTGCAGCACGGCGCTCCCCAGGAAGGCGGTCCCGACTATTACGATCCGTCAGGAGGTCCCGCCAAGCAGGAACCCATCAAGGTCGGTCCGAAGATCGGGCGCAACGATCCCTGCCCCTGCGGCAGCGGGAAGAAGTTCAAGAACTGCCACGGGAAGGATGCGGCATAATCAACATCTTCGATCCCGGCCAAAAGGCCGGGATTTTTTATGATGAGTTAATATAAACGATTATTGGATCAACTGCATAAACTCATCAATATTGATCGTTTCCAGTTTGGGAAATGAAAGTGTTTTCAATACATTAAAATGCTTATCCCCAGTTACAATATACATTGCTTTTCCGGCAATGGCACAATCGCAATATTTATTGTCATCCCGGTCCACATCAATAAGTAACCATTTATAAAATGGGGTAACAAAATGTACATTAGATAATTCACCCAACAAAGAAATAAAGGCATCGGCTGTCCTTATCCCATATTTATCCTGGATTATTTCTTCATATTCAAGGATAATTTCAGTTGAAACTAATAGATCAAATTTTCCAGCAATGAGTGCCTGGTAGATATTGTGATAAGGAGATCTTGAAGTGAGACAGACTACAAGGATATTGCAGTCAATTACAATTGTCATTACTGCGCAGATTTACGAAAATGCTCGTTTTTCCATTTATCGAAGACAGCAGTAGAATAGCCCTTGTTGTCAAATGCTTTATCCGCTTCCCTGGTCACTTTATCGGATAAATAGGCAACCAACAAGGACCTCAATTCTTTCAGGTCTTCTTCTGACTGACCATGCCGGAACAGTTTCAATATTTCTAATTGAGCATCATTTAAGGCTATCGACATAAAATGGTCATTTTTACAAATATAGAAAATTATTTTAGGCTCCTATAATTGAAATAATCAGCATGTTAAATGTTCGTAAAAAATTAAAAATCAATACCTTCAACAGAAGGATGTGGCGTAATTGAATACCCGTGATGTAATACGTAAACAAATAATTATAAGCAGCTGTCAAATGGCAACTATTTTCTATACTTTTGCCCGTCCTCATCCATATCCCCACGAATTTCCTTCGTTGATGCTTACCGCTGGATACCTCAATACTCCTAAACTGTCATCATATGAAGGGATTTTTACGTATTTGTTTTATTGCATGCCTGTTTGCTCATTTTCATGTTGCCCAGGGACAAGTTCCCGTGATCACGTCCAATCCAAGGGATACCAGCGTTTGTGTGGGTAATGATGTAACCCTTACAGTTGCGGCGACGAATAATCCCACCGGCTATGTTTGGCAATATCAGTATCATCCTACACGCAGCCAATGGTATGATATAAGTCCAACCAAAGACGGTTTCTCGGGGCAAAACACAAACCAGTTGACTATTCACAGTGGCGCGCTGAATCCGTATTCTGTCAGGTTCAGGTGTATTGCTGTTAATGCAGAAGGCTCTTCTATCCCCTCAACCATTGCTATCGTAAAGATAGCACAGCCCCACCCGAACTTCACTATTTGGGGGCAAATTCCCGTATGCAGAAGTGGTATGGCATACTTTAACCCTGGCCTGAATCTTTATATCGATAGCGTTACCTGGACATATACAGGTTCGGGAATTACTATTCACTATGATCACACTAACAATAATTCTCCGGGAGATAGTGTAATAACCATTGATTTTAGTGACACCGCTACCATGGGGATATTGTCAGCCGTCGATAGCAATGCTTGTGGCGTTTACGGGCCTGCTACTCTCGCTATTACAATCTCACCAGAGCTAAAAACAGTTGCTGGCGCTGCAGGCTATGGGCCGGTTTGTGGTGATAATTTTTCTAATAGAGATGATCCTAATTCTTATACAATCCGCAGTACATGTGCTCCGCTTATTCATATAACCGCGTCCGGACCTCATCCCCTTCACGGCTACGTCACCAGTTGCGTAACAGTTGACTCGACAGTTCAATCATACGGCGGAATACCTTATGTCCAACGCCATTACAATATTGAGCCGAATGAAGACCCCTCTGCCTCCACCGCCACCCTCACCCTCTACTACACCCAGTCCGACTTTGATAATTACAACCTCGCCCGCGGCAGCAACCCGGCCCTGCCGGCAAACTCCACCGACGCCGCCGGCATCGCTAACCTCCGCATCACCCAATTCCACGGCACAGGCACTGCGCCCGGCACCTACACCGGCACCACGGGCGAGATCAACCCGGACGACAACAAAATTATCTGGAACGCCACGGACAATCGCTGGGAAGTGACCTTCGATATCATCGGCTTCAGCGGCTTCTACGTCTCCACCGGTTCCCTCATTCCTCTCCCGCTGACCCTGACTGATTTCAACGGACAAACAACGACAAACGGCAACCTTCTCCAATGGATCACCGCCTCCGAGCAAAACACCGCCTGGTTTGAAATCCAACGCCACACACCCGGCAGCGCTTTCACCACCATCGCAAAAGTGTCCGCAGCCGGCAACAGCCGCCTACCCCTCCACTATCAGTACACGGACAATGACGCAGCCAGCGACACATTATCCTACAGGCTCAAAATGGTGGACCTGGACGGCGGATTCACCTATAGCAAAACAGTGGTCCTGCAACATGTTACAGACAACGCCTATGCGATCCGCCTATCCCCCAACCCTTACCATAACAATGGCGCCCTATCCATCATTGCCCCAACCACCGGGACTGCACTCCTGACCGTCACAGACATCAACGGCAGACTGCTGTTCCAACAACGGGTAAGCCTCTCAAAAGGCAACAATCCAATTTCCACGGGTGACATCGACGCTCTGCCCTCCGGCACTTACCTGTTGTCGCTGCTGGTCAAAGGACAACGGCAAACAGTAAAATTGGTGAAATACTAGGAAAGTATTGGCCCCTTATTACTTCGTTTAACCATTGTGCTATAGAATTAGATACTGTCAATAGTATAGCATCTTTCATTAAACACTATCAAGATTGCGGCTACCCTCAATCTTCCGCTCGTCATTTTTAATGTGCCGGCAAGACCGCATTTCCTACATTCACAGCCGCAAAAAAACACGGATATGTTTATGAGAAAAAAGACGCTGATAACCCTTGCATTGGGCCTCCCCTTTTCCCTGGTCATCGCCCAGCAAAAACCCGGCGCACCATCCACCCCGCCTGCCGCAAACCCCGCAGCCGCTGCCGGTCAGCGCAACGGAGGCGGCTCCCAAAAACAGGAACCAAAACCTTATAAAGAGGTCATCACCGACAAAGCTGTCAGCCGTACCGGCCTATTCATAGTACACCACATCGATGATAAATGGTATTTCGAAATACCCGACTCTCTTCTGGGACGGGATATTCTTGTAAGCACCCGTTACAGCAAGACGGCCGCCGGCGGCAGCAGTTATGGCGGCGAGCAGGTGAACCTGCAGACCATCCGCTGGGAAAAAGGCCCATCCTATTCTTTATTCCTCCGGGTGCTGACCATTGTCAACGTGGCTACAGACTCTTCACAGCCCATTGCCCAGGCAGTGAGCAACTCCAACCTGAACCCCATCGCCGCGGCCTTTGATATAAAGGCCTATGGCAAAGGCAAGGACTCTTCAGGAACAACCGTCATCGATATAACGGACTTTTTTAAAGGCGATAACCAGGCCGTCAGCCTGAATCCCGCCATCAAAAGAAGATTTAACCTGGGCAGCATAGCTTCGGATAGAAGCTATATCGAAAGCATCCATACCTACCCCATCAATACAGAGATCAGGACGGTGAAGACGTTCTCCTCCACCCCCAGCACCGGAAGCATCTCCCTGGGTCCCACCCAGTCCACGACCCTGCCAGCCGCGGACGTAACAGGGGCCGTTACCCTGGAACTGAACAACTCGTTTATCCTTCTACCAAAGACGCCTATGCGCAAACGGCTCTTTGACCCCCGGGTCGGTTTCTTTGCCAGCGAATACACCGTATTTGGCGACGACCAGCAACGGGTAGAAACCTCCCGTTTTATCCACCATTGGCGCCTGGAGCCAAAGGATGAGGACATCGAGAAATGGAAAAGAGGAGAGCTTGTAGAACCAAAGAAACAGATAGTGTACTATATCGATCCCGCCACGCCAAAAAAGTGGAGATCTTATCTCATCGCCGGCATCAACGACTGGCAGGCAGCCTTTGAAAAAGCCGGGTTCAGGAACGCCATCGTCGGGAAGGAATGGCCAGAGAACGACAGTACCATGAGTCTGGAAGACGCCCGCTTTTCTGTGATCCGGTACTTCGCCTCGGACATTGAGAATGCTTATGGACCGAATGTAGCCGATCCACGCAGCGGGGAGATCCTGGAAAGTCACATCGGCTGGTACCACAATGTGATGAAGCTGGTACACGACTGGTATTTTATCCAGGCCGCCAGTTCGGACCCAAGGGCGCGGAAGATGAAGTTCGACGATGCGCTGATGGGCGACCTGATCCGATTCGTATCTTCCCACGAAGTGGGCCACACATTAGGTTTGCGTCACAACATGGGCAGCAGCAGTAAAACTCCCGTTGAAAAATTGCGTGACAAAACCTGGGTGGAAGCCAATGGCCACACCGCCAGCATCATGGACTACGCCCGTTTCAACTACGTCGCGCAACCCGAGGACAATATCTCCCCCCGTGGCCTGTATCCCCGCATCGGCGATTATGACAAATGGGCCATCCTTTGGGGCTATAAGGGTATTTCCGGGACCAGGGACGAAGAAGAGGATAAGAAGATACTCAACAAATGGGTGATCGATAGCCTGAAGGCAAACCCCCGGCTCTGGTTTGGAGGGGAAGGCTTTAATTTCGACCCCCGTGCACAGACGGAAGATCTGGGGGACAACAGCATGAAGGCAAGCGAGTATGGTATCAAAAATCTCAAACGCATTTTGCCTGCACTGCCGGAGTGGACAAAGGAAGAGGCTGATCAATATGACAACCTTGAAGAGATGTACGGGCAACTGGTGGGGCAATACAGCCGTTATATGGGACATGTGGTCAAGAACGTAGGGGGCATCTTCGAAACCTTTAAGAGCATTGAGCAATCAGGTGATGTTTATGAGCCCACTCCCAGGGCCATACAAAAAGAGGCCGTGGATTTTCTTAGCAAACAGTTATTCACAACCCCCACCTGGCTGTTGAACAAGGAGATCCTGAATAAATTCAGTCATCCCGCCGCCACCGAGACAGTAGGTAATGTGCAGGCTGGTGTGCTCAACAGCCTCCTGTCGGGCGCAAGGCTTTTCCGGATGTCGGTATGTGCCGGCAGATATGGCGCCGCGAGTGTATATGGCCCTGACGAACTGCTGGCGGATGCAAAGAAAAGTGTCTGGTCTGAGCTGAACACGGGTGCAGCCATCGACATTTTCCGCCGCAACTTACAAAAGACATATATAGATGCGCTGATCAACCTCATCAACCCGCCGCCACCCACGCCCGTACCCGCAGGTCTGCCCAGAGGACTTTCCGTCCTGTTCACCGGTAGTATAAAAAACACCGACGTACCTTCTATCGCACGGGCACAGCTGGTAGAGCTCCGTTCAGAAGCCCTGTCGGCCGCAGCCCGTACAACCGACAAACTAAGCAAATATCACCTGCAGGATGTGGCTGAGCGGATCAGGCAGGCGCTAAATCCCAACAAGTAGTTTTTTTCACTGTCAACATCAGAGCCTCGTCCACAATGGACGGGGCTTTTTTTCTCCTTATTGCGGAACTCTTTTTCCCGATTGGTTACCTTCATTTTCATCATCAGCATGCAATTTTGGGCACGAAAAAAAACCAGAAATTATTCTGGTTCAACCCTTAACTGCATACTATAATGAAGCGTTTATTTACATCTTTCTTACTTTTCTACGGCAGCCTGCTGACCTGTCTTGCACAAACCAATGCCGGGAACATTTCCGGGCAGATCACGTCTGTCGACAACCAACCGATGGAACTGGTATCCGTAACAATCGTCGAAACCAAAAAAGGCACCCTGACGGACACAAAAGGCAACTATACTTTCGCAAATATCCCCCCGGGAAAATATACCATCAGGATCCAATTGTTGGGCGCCAAAGAAAAGGATACACTGGTGGATGTGAGATCAGGGGAAACCACCATGGTCGACTTCAGACTGACCCGGGAAAACATTCAGTCTTTACAGCAGGTGACCGTCACACGCAACATCAACAAATTCTCCAAAAAAGAAAGCATCTATATTGCCCGTCTGCCTTTGAAAAACCTGGAGAACCCCCAGGTGTACTCCTCCGTACCAAAAGAACTGATACAGGAGCAGATGGCCGTCGATCTGGGCAGCATTTCCAAAAACGTTCCCGGGGCCGGCATCCCCATGATCGCCAACCAGGGCCGGGTTACCTTCCGCTCCAGAGGCTTTGAGACGGAACCCAATGCCAGGAATGGGGTGGCCGGCGCCGCCTTTTCATCCATCGATGTGGCCAACCTCGAACGGGTGGAAGCGATCAAAGGCCCATCCGCCACCCTGTTTGGCACCAGCATATCCAGCAGTTACGGTGGATTGTATAACCGCGTTACCAAAAAACCCTACAATGGCTTTGGCGGCGAAGTAGCTTATTTTGGCGGCAGTTGGAATTACAACCGACTCACCTTTGATATAAATAGCCCTGTTAATGCTGACAGAACAGCCTTGCTCCGATTTAACGGAGCTACCACGTTTGAGAAAAGCTTCCAGGATCAGGGGTTTACCAACAGCGTAAGCCTGGCCCCCAGTTTCTCCTATCAGATCACTGACCGCCTGTCATTGCTGCTCGACGTGGAATTCGGTCAGGCCAAAGGAACCTCCGTCGTCCGTTTTAACCCTTATACGGGCAGTAACAAAACTCAATCCATCGTGGATATGCGGTTCCCTTATAACCGTACCTTTCTGAGCAACGACCTGGCCTACCAAACCCAGATGATGAATATCTTCGCGCAGCTGAACTACAAGATCTCGGAGAAATGGACTTCCCAGACCATCATTTCCCGGGCCCGGTCATCCATCAATGGCTATATTACCGCGTTGAACGGCCGCACCGACACTACACTCCGGCCCTCTGTCATCGTAGGCGCCACCGCATTTATCGCCACCGACGTCCAACAGAATTTTATCGGAGATTTTAACCTGGGGGCGTTTCGCAACCGGCTCGTTGTAGGACTGGACTATTACAACAACTACAATGATTTCGACCGGGTCACCGTCAATACCACAACGGTCAACTTCATCCACCCACCTGCGGACTATCGGGTAAGCCGGTTTAAAGTCGATTCACTTACAACTTCCGGCAGCCTTCGCAAGGAAACAAACCAGGATAATACGTATGCGGCGTATGCATCCGATGTCTTTAACCTCACCGACAGACTGATGGCCATGCTAAGCCTCCGTGTAGATCGCTATCAGTATAAAGGAGTGTATAATATCACCACAGGCATCACTGGCGGTGGCTTAGGCGCCGGAGGAGTACAAGCTGGCCCTTACGGTCAGACTGCCCTGTCGCACAAACTGGGATTGGTGTACCAACTGGTCAAAGACCGTGTTTCCTTGTTCGGAAATTATATGAGCGGATTTTTCAACAAAAGTGGCTCTGCGGCCGACGGAAGCCCCTTTAAACCGGAACATGCCAACCAACTCGAATTGGGCATCAAGGGAGATGTGCTGGACCATCGCCTTGTAGGCACCGTCAGTTATTATGATATCGAGGTAAAAAATGTCTTACGCATCGATCCCAAAGATGCCAACTATTCCATCCAGGACGGAACACAGCTAAGCAGGGGATTGGAAGTGGAACTGACCGCCAACCCTTTTGCAGGGTTGAATATCGTTGCGGGCTACGCCTACAATGACAGCAAATACACAAAAGCTGACTCTTCGGTACAAGGCCTGCGACCTGCCCTGTCAGGACCGGATAAAATGTTGAATTTCTGGATAAGCTATCGCATTCCCGAAGGCCGGCTGAAAGGACTGGGATTGGGCTTTGGAGGGAACTCGGGCACTGCATCCTACCAAACCAATACCCAAACCGCAAAAGTCATTATTCCTTCCTACACCTTATTGGACGCCAGCATATTTTATGACCAGCCCAAATTCCGGCTGGGTTTAAAAGTAGACAACCTCACCAGCGAAAAAAACTGGTCGGTACGTCTGACCCCACAGGCGCCGGCCCGGTTCACCGGCAGCATGAGCTTGAAATTCTAATTCCAAAATTTATCATCATATGAAACGCATAGCATTATTCTCCCTGGTTATCTTGTCAACAATATTACAGAGCAAGGCCGACTCATTATGGATCGAAGCCGATGCAACAGGACAGATGGGTAAACCCCAGATCATAAAAGTTATTTTCGGGTCTTATAATCAATACAGGCTGCAAAAGGTCGGCGAAGAGTTTCAGGAAGTGAAAGATTTCACTTGCTGGATCATCAGCCCAACGGGCAAGTATATTTCTCTGCAATTTTTCCCCAAAGACACCTCTTTTGAGGCCAGTTTTACCCCTGAAGAAAAAGGTATATATGTAGTGTTGCTTGAAAACAAGCAACGAAAAGTGGAAGACTGGAGCAAATCCACTACCAAAATAGGTATTACCAAACAACACTACTATGCCCGTACGACCATCCAGGTCGGCAACGTGTCATCTATCGCACCAGACGCCCTTACGGATCTGACAATTGTAAAGGACCCCAGCTATAAGTCCGGACCCGATGTAACCCTTCAGGTATTACTGCATGGCAAGCCGGTGCCCAATGCTACCTTATTTATGCGTCACCCCGAAATGCAGGAGCAGAAATTGACGACAGATCAGGATGGCAGAGTGTCCTTCCATGCTCCGCGGCCGGGACGGTACTTTTCCCTGGTGACGCTGAAATTTGAAACTCCGGGCACGTACAGAGGCGTACATTATGACGTCTTCAGGGAAAAATCCACCCTCACAATGATCCTGTAATGAAAAAGATCCTCCTCCTCATTCATAAAAGGCTTAGGAGGTTTATGGAAAAGGCGCCAGCTGGCATCCCTCCTGTTGTATGCTGAAAACCCACTTCAAAATGGCAGGACGCTCGCTAAAAAAAGACGGCGTCTTTTCCATCATCAATATTGTTGGGCTGGCTCTGGGGCTGGCCGTCTGCCTGCTGATATCGCTGTTTGTGATTGACGAGCTGAGCTATGACAGGTACAACGACAAGGCTGACCGTATTTTCAGAGTTGTTTCCGACATACATATCAACGGCAATGGGAACAACAGCGTCTTTACACCCTCTCCCATGGGGCCTGCCCTGGTAAAAGACTATCCCGCGATCCAGGCGGCTGTCCGGATCCGTCCTATCCAGGGGGGTGTGCTGGTAAGAAAGGGTGCCGATACATGGATGGAATCCAATGCGGTGCTGGCCGACCCTTCTTTATTCGATGTCTTTACGCTTCCCCTGCTGGCGGGAGATCGGCATACCGCCCTGGCGGCGCCAAATTCCCTGGTGATCTCCGCCAGCCTGGCCGAGAAATATTTCAACAGCATCCAGGTCATTGGCAAAACACTCCGCACAGATGACGACACCACTTCGTGGCAGATCACCGGGGTAATAAAGGATATGCCGACCCAATCTCATCTCCACCTGAAGTTGATCAAATCCCTGACCGGCAAAAAATTCAATACCAACCAGGCCTGGTTCAACCTTTATGGAGCCACTTATTTACTGGCAAGACCGAATACAAGCACCGCGGACATCGATCTTATGCTGGCCGGTGCTGTCACAAGATACATCGATCCCCAGATGCGACAGCAGTTGCACAATACACCAGGGGACATGGAGAAGAAAGGCAACTATTTCAGGTTCTATTCGATGCCCCTCACACACATCCATTTATATTCCAATGTAATGGGAGAGTTCGAGCCCAATGGCAATATCCGCACAGTCTATATTTTCATCGTACTGGCCCTCCTTATTTTACTGGTGGCCTGCGTCAATTTTATGAACCTTTCCACCGCCCGCAGTGCACGCCGGAGCCGGGAAGTGGGCGTGAGAAAAGTCCTGGGCGGCAGCCGCAGGGAGCTGATCACTCAATTCCTGGTTGAAGCCATCCTCACCAGCTTTATGGCGCTGTCATTGGCCGTAGTCATAGCTGTGATCCTGTTGCCCTACTTTAATCAATTATCCGGTAAATTTTTTTCCCTGGCTATCTTATACAACAGGTGGACTGTCCCGGCTCTGTTGATGATCTCTCTGACAGTAGGACTGCTGGCAGGCAGTTACCCGGCCTTTTTCCTCTCCGCCTTTCAACCTCTCCAGGTGTTAAAAGGTCGGTTGGTGATGGGCTTAACCAAAAGCCGGCTACGCAACGGGCTGGTGGTCTTTCAATTTGCCATCGCCATTGTACTTGTGGCTTCCACCATTGTGATCTATCACCAACTGCATTATATCCAGACAAGACAGTTGGGTTATGACAGGGAGCAGGTATTGACCATCCGGCAAACAAAATATCTGGGTGATCATGCCCGGACTTTCAAGCAACTGGTGGAAGCACTCCCCGGAGTTGTCAKCGGGACCATGACTGGCTATCTGCCTAATATGCCGCAACCCGGGAACAGAGTTTTTTTTAAAGATGCGGGGGTCCGGGTGAATGAATCCTTTTTAATGGGCGACTGGAGGATCGACGCGGACTATATATCAACCTTAAAAATGGAAATAGTGGCGGGCCGGAATTTCTCGTCCGTAATACCAACAGACTCAGCCGGAGTACTGATCAATGAAACGGCCGCGCAGATGCTGGGCTATGCCGACCCAATCGGTAAATCCATTTTCACCGGTCCGGATCCGGTGACCCCCTATCGCATTCTGGGAGTGGTAAAGGACTTCAATGCGCATACCTTGCACAGTAAGATCGAACCCATTGTATTCAGTCTCCGGGCAGATAGGAATGCCTTTGCTTTCCGCCTGCATACAAAGGATCTTTCCGGTCTTATTGCCCGTATCAAAAGAACTTATGCTTCCATGGATGAGGTCGCCGGGCAACCTTTCGTCTATTCCTTCCTGGACGATGATTTCAATGCGCTGTATGCGTCGGACAAGCGCACGGGCAGCCTTTTTATCGCTTTTACCATTCTCTCTCTTGTAATTGCCTGTCTGGGACTATTCGGGATGGTTAGCTACGCCGCAGAACAACGTGCAAAAGAAATAGGCATCCGCAGGATACTGGGTGCGGGTATTCGTCACATAGTGGTATTATTCTCACAGGAACTTTTTAAGCTTATCTTTTTGGCCGCCTGCATCGGATTCCCTCTGGCCTGGTGGGGAATGCACCGGTGGTTGGAGGACTTTGCCTATCGTACGCCAGTGAGCGGATGGGCCTTCGTCCTGGCCGGGTCGGGTGTCGCAACCATTGCCCTGGTGACTGTCGGTTTACAGGCGATCAAGGCGGCTGTGGTCAACCCGGTGGAAAGGCTGAGGACAGAATAAAAAACCCCCGTCACTGGAATTTGCGACGGGGGCTATGCTTCACAAGGTTAACAGTGTGACATGCGCTGTTACGGCGTCGGCGTAAGCGGCAAGCCATATTTATACATATAACGACGATACAATTGGGTCTGTTTGTTATCGAGACTAACCTCCCTGCCCTGGATAAAGGCATGCTCGACGATGCTGCTGCGCATATCCAGGATGTCCCCTCCGCTAATGACGATATTTGCATCTTTTCCCGTCTCCAGCGAGCCTGTGCGATCGTCAATCCCCAAAATTTTCGCTGTATTCAACGTGATAGCCTGCAACGCCTGTTCCTTTGTAAGACCATAGGCCGCAGCCGTACCCGCATTGAACATCAGGTTGCGATAGCGCGTCTCGTCATGGTCATCGTTCAGCGCAAAGAGGACACCAGCTTTCTGTAATTGCGCGGGGGTCTTGTAAGGCTGATCGACATCGTCATCCTCTGTAGTAGGCAATGCATGTTCCTGTCCCAGGATCACCGCGATATTATTTGCTTTTAGCAAGGGGGCGATCAGCCAGCTCTCACTGCCGCCTACGATCACCACGTCAAATCCGAACTCTTTTGCAAAATCTACCGCCACCAACATTTGCTTCACCTGGTCGCCATGAACAAATAGCTTTTGTTGTTTGGAGAACAACCCTTTTACCGCCTCGAACTTCAGGTTCGTCTCTTTATGAGGAGAAGTCTGCAGATACCCCTTTGCTTCCCGGAAAAAACTCTTGAGCTCTTCCACTTTTGCAAGAGCCTCCTTCACAGGATCAGTGGGCGCTTCAACACCACCTCTCCTGCCCCCAAAACGAGGACGGCGTACGATAAAGGAAGGCATGTGCAGGTGGATGGCCCCATCCATTTTATATGCCGCATCCTCCCAGTTCCAGGCATCCAGTTGCACGACGGAAGAGCTGCCGCTGATAGTGCCGCCCTGGGGCGTGACGCTGGCCAGCAATATCCCATTGGCCTTTAAGGTATTGATGATCTTCGAATCCGTGTTGTAGGCCACGATGCTCCGGATGCTGGGGTTCAGATCGCCCAGTTCTTCGTAGTCATTGGAACCCCGTACACCATTAGCAATCTCTTTCAGACCCAGGTCGGAGACAGGGAGTATCAACCCCGGATATACCTGCTTGCCTTTGGCGTCCACGACTTTTACATCGGCGCCTGATGGAACGGATACGTTCGCGCCCACCTGTACGATCTTCCCGTTGTCCACGGCAATTGTGCCGCCTTCTATCACCTGTCCATTGCCGATGTGGATGGTCCCGCCGGTGATATATAATTTTCCTTTATAGTCCTTTGTCGGGTATACGTCGTCCTGGGCGTGGGCAGCCAGCAGCGCCAGCATCGAAAAAGCTGCAGCCCCCAGGCGACGGATGAAAGCATAATTCATTTGTATGATCATTTTACTGATTAGTTAGTTTTTGTATTTCCGTCGTCGCCGTCGATGGTCAGGAGCCCGTCATGATGCTCGTGATCACCACAGTTTAACTCTACATGGAAGCTGGGCTCGGCCGGCCGCATAGGCGTCCCGGACCTTTTTTCCGCCAGCAGCTTTTGCACCAGCCGGTTGCGCTCGGCGGTTATACTCTTACGCAGCGCTGCGTCCCTATCGAGGTCATAGTAGATGACACCGTCCACAATGGTCTTTTCGGATCTGGCGTAGATGCTCAGCGGATTGTCGGACCACAGTACCAGGTCGGCATCCTTTCCTGCCTTGATGCTGCCCACCCTGTCGGCCACGTGCAGGGCCCTGGCAGGGTTGAGGGTCACCATCTTAAATGCTTCTTCTTCGGACAATCCTCCGTACTTGACACTCTTGGCGGCCTCCTGGTTCAGACGACGGGCCTGTTCGGCATCATCGGAATTGATACATACGTTGAGGCCTACCTTTGTCATGATCGTCGCGTTATAAGCGATGGCATCCTGTACCTCCATCTTATAGGCCCACCAGTCGGAGAAGGTGGAAGCGCTGGCGCCATGTTCTTTCATTTTATCGGCCACTTTGTATCCTTCCAGGATATGGGTGAAGGTGTTGACCCTAAAATCAAACTTTTCTGCTACACGCATCAGGGCCGTGATCTCGCTTTGCACATAGGAGTGACAGGTGATAAAACGTTTTTTCTCCAGGATCTCCACCAGTGCATCCAGTTCCAGGTCGCGGCGGGTAGCCAAGGGAGCCGCCTTTCTTGCCTGCTGGTAGTCACGCGCTCTTGTAAAAGCATCCATCAGCACTTCTTCCACGCCCATACGGGTGTCGGGAAACCGGTTGTTACTCTGCGAGGTGGTCCGCTTTACATTCTCGCCCAGGGCGAATTTGATAAAGGGATCCCAATTCCTGAATTTTAAGCCCTCGTCATCCTTTCCCCAACGCAGTTTGATCAATTGGGTCTGCCCGCCGATGGTATTGGCGGAGCCATGAAGGATGTGAGAGGAGGTGACACCCCCGCTCAGTTGTCTGTAGATATTGATGTCCTCCGGGTTGAGGTTGTCGGCTATACGGACTTCTGAAGTGACGGACTGGGCGCCTTCATTGATGGAGAAGGCGGCGATATGGGAGTGTTCGTCGATGATGCCGGGCGTCAGGTGTTTACCGGCGCCGTCGATGACAATGGCCCCTGCCCCGGAAAGGTTCTTCCCTATCTGGGCGATCTTACCTCCTTTTACCAGTACGTCCGTATTCTCGAGCCGGCCCTCTTTCTCATTGGTCCAGACCGTGGTATTTCTGATCAGCAGGTCCTGTTGCTTCGGCAGGGAATCCCATCCGTAACCGTCAAAGGGATATACGACCTTGCCGATATGCAATGGCCGTTTACGGGAAGTATCCGCTTCAGGAGCCGTGGTCTTTGAAAAGACAGCCGTCCAGGTGACCCAATTGCCCGTGGAATCTGTGCCATTCCCACTCCAGCTGTCGGCATACACCGCACCGCTGAGATGCGTCTGTGCACCGGCGGGACGTCCACCCATACCCCCCCTCCTGCCCTGGCCGGCTTGTCCGCCCTGCCCAGGCCCCGCCGTCGAATCTCCGGCCGGACGGCCCATTCCTCCCCGTGGTCCGCCGGCGCCGCCGGGTCCAAAGCTCAATGATACGAGGCTTCCGTCATAATTGAACTTACCCGTCAGCGTGTCTTTTCCACCCGCAATAACGCTGGCCGAAGTGGCGGATTTTACATCCAGCACATAGGTGGTCGTAGGGCCAGTGGCCGAAGTCACCGTCAGATTATACTGCCCCCGTACGGTCTTCCATCCTTCCGGCTTTACTTCATATTTTTTTCCCTGCACCCAGTTTTCGATGAGGGTCGTTTTTTCTGCAAACACGGGGCCGGTGGTGATAAGGAAGTTGGCCAGTTTTCCCGCATCCAGGCTACCGACCTTATTATATACGCCCAACAACGTCGCGGGTGTCTTTGTCAACGCCTCCAAAGCCTTTCCCTCGCTCAACCCATACTCAAACGCCTTTCTCAAATTGGCCGTGAATGTTTTGACATCCTTCAAATCCGAAGTAGTGAGACAAAAAGGTATCCCCGCTTTTTCAAAGGCTGCGGGGTTGCCGGGAGCCAATTCCCAATGCTTCATATCCGTAAGCGACACAAACCTTGCGTCATTGGGATCTTCTACATCCATGGCCTGGGGAAAGTTCAGCGGCAGGATAAAGCTGGCCTTGGTAGCCGCTATTTCATTGATGCGTTGATATTCATTCCCACCGCCTTTGATAATAAACTGAACGCCAAATTCGTCCCCAACACGGTCACCCTGCAGATCAGTCCATTTATCGCCTCCCTCGAACAATTGCGGAAGGGACAGCTCATCGTTGAAAGCCTGTAGACTTAAATTTGTGCCTTCATGGACAGGCTGGCTTTTATACCCCTCTGTTTTATACCACCCCGCATCGAGCCAGGTCTGCCGCAGCAGGGCGATGCTTCCCATCAAGCTGCTGGGATAACTTTGCGTGGATGTACCCTTGTTAAGAGAATAATTCGCAGACGATTTTTCTTTGACGATGACCAGGTTCTCATTTTCATTGGCCAGTGTTACCACTGCGCCGGTGCCTCTGGCGATGCCGTCCCGCTGAAGGGTTTGCACCGTACCAAAGCCTGCTTCACGCAAAGGCTTGGCTTTTGCATCATCGACTGTAAAAAGATGGGCGGCTTCCGTCTCCGGATGGATCGCCTGGTTCCAGTTATAGGCGCCCTTTGTATTGGAGGTCAGCTGCGCCGGAGCCCTGAAATCAAAGGTCCTTGTCTGTCTTTCACCCTGTGGCATACCGTAGTCGCTGAAGGCGTCGATAAAGGAGGGATAGATATATTTACCGCTGCAGTCGATGACGACTGCATCCTTTGGAATAGCGACACCCGTGCCTGCGCCAATGACAAGCCCGTCGCGGATCACCAGGGTGGCGTCAGCCATCGTTGTCTGACCATCTTTTACGATGGTGGCATGGGTAAAGGCATAACACCCTTCCCGCTGATCAGCAACGCCATTGACGGGAAAAGTAGTTTGAGCGATGGAAATAATGGAACAGATAAGGAACGCCGCCAGTAAAAAGAATATTCTACCCCGCGGACGATGTCGGAAGTTTCTCATGTTTGAAAATTAGTTTTAGTCCCTAAAAATGGTCCTCAAGTTAGGTAAATGGGCTAATTTTAACGTTTAAATATTGTATCAGCGGTAAATTAAACATGCCAATTCGGTGACTAACATTTCATCCTATATTGATCATACCATTCTAAAGCCCACTACCACACATATGGACATAAAAAAAATATGTGAGGAAGCGATACAATATGACTTCAAAGCTGTTTGTATACCTCCATCATTGGTAACTACAGCCCGCAGGGAGCTACAGGTCGCGCGTTCCCCTCTTGTAGCTACGGTGATTGGGTTCCCCTTTGGTTATTCTGTGCTGAAGGCCAAGCTGTCCGAGGTGGAGCAGGCCCTCACCGACGGCGCTGATGAGCTTGACATGGTCATCGATCTTACGGCATTGCGCAATGGGGATTGGTCATATATTGAAAAAGAAATATCTGCTCTCACGGATACGATCCATGACCAGCGCCGGGTTATAAAGGTCATCATCGAGAGTGGTATCCTTACGGATGACGAGATCATCCGCTGCTGCGGGATCTGTAGCAAGGCAGGCGTGGATTTTGTAAAGACATCCACAGGATATGCCGAAAAGGGCGCTACCATCGAGGCTGTGCAACTGATACGCAAACATCTCCCTGCCGGCATAAAAATAAAAGCCTCCGGCGGCATCCGAACCTATGAATTCGCCCGTCAATTAATTGACGCCGGAGCCGACCGGCTGGGCTGCAGCGCCAGCGTAGAGATCGTAAAAGGGGAGAAAGTTGCCGGAAAAGGCTATTAATTGAAATAAATTTTTTATGTATAAATATCTAATCATCCTATCGTTACTCACTCCGGCTGGAGTTATGGCTCAGGCTGATACCGCCGGCATCGTTGTCCATAAGGACCCGCGCATCGACCAGTTGATCCACAGGCAGATGGAGATCAATGAAGAAACTACCCGGGACAGCCGCCGGAGCATGCCGGGTTTCCGGATACAGGTGATCAGCGCGACTGACCGCAATAAGGTCTTTGCCGCCAAAACAAAGATCTACCAGCAATTCCCCGATCTGAAGCCTTATGTGCTCTACCAACCTCCTTATTATAAATTGAGGGTAGGCAATTTCAAGACGCAGACGGAGGCAGAAGAATTCGAAAAACAGCTATCCTCCTTATTCCCCAGCGGGCTATATGTCATCAGGGATACCATCGAGGTCACGCCCGAGCGGCTAAAAGAGGAGGGTCCCCAATGAAAGATAAGATACAACAGCTGGTCAGCCGGTACACCCCCGCGTTTATCGCCACCCGTCATCATCTGCATGCCCATCCGGAGCTGAGCTACAAGGAATTTGAAACCTCCAGATACGTACAACAGCAACTGGAAGAGGCCGGTATCCCTCACCAGGTAATGGCGGAGACAGGGGTCGTGGGTCTTATCAAAGGCAAAAATCCGGACAAACGCGTCATCGCATTGAGGGCGGATATGGACGCCCTGCCCATCAAAGAGGAAAATGACGTCCCTTACAAGTCCCGAAATGAAGGGGTCATGCACGCCTGTGGACATGATGTCCACACCACTATATTATTGGGCGCCTCCCGTATCCTGCAGGAGCTGAAGGACGAATGGGAAGGGACGGTAAAGCTCATCTTCCAGCCTGGAGAGGAAAAGAACCCCGGCGGGGCCAGTCTGATGATCAGGGAAGGGGTACTGAAAGACCCTGTACCCCAGGCCATCTTCGGACTGCATGTACATCCCGGGCTTGAGACGGGAAAGCTCAGCTTCCGGGGTGGAATGGTTATGGCCAGCGCCGATGAGCTGTACATCACGATCAAGGGCAAGGGAGGTCATGCGGCAGCCCCGCATCTGACGGTGGATACCATACTGGTAGCCTCTCACCTCGTGGTGGCCCTCCAGCAGATCATCAGCAGGAACAGGAACCCGTTGTCTCCCTCCGTCCTGTCCATCACCTCCGTACAGGGTGGTTATACGACAAACGTGATCCCCAGCGAAGTAAAACTGATGGGGACCTTCCGGGCTATGGACGAAGAATGGCGTTTCAAAGCCCATGAGCTCATCCGGCGGCAGGCGACAGAGTTGGTGCATAGCATGGGGGCCGAGATCGATCTCCACATCGATGTGGGTTATCCCATGGTATATAATAATGAAGCGCTGGATAAAGTGGCCAGGGGCGTTGCCGGGCAATTCATTGGGAAAGACAACGTTTTGGAGACGGAAGTGCGGTTGGGAGCCGAGGATTTTGGCTATTACACCCGTCAGATCCCGGGGTGTTTTTACCGTCTTGGGGTCATGAACGTAGAAAAAGGCATCACTTCCGGCGTACACACGCCGACCTTCAATATCGACGAATCTGCCATCGCCATCGGGGTGGGGATGATGGCCTGGCTAGGCAGCCAGGTTTCCTTTCCCGCATGATTAACAGCATTTTCGTATTTTGCACCGAATCTCACCTGCCGTATGATCCGACGGCCGGGAGATAAATTTCCAATATGCAAAAAAAACAGCTCCGCAAAGAGCAGGCGCTTGAATACCATTCCAAAGGGCGACCGGGCAAGATCGAGGTCGTACCTACCAAGGAGGCAAAGACGCAAAGGGATCTTTCCCTGGCCTATTCTCCCGGCGTAGCAGAACCCTGCAAGGAGATCCACAAGCATCCCGACGATGTTTATAAATATACCGCCAAGGGCAACCTGGTGGCCGTGATCAGTAATGGTACGGCCGTGCTGGGTCTGGGTGATATCGGCCCCGAGGCCTCCAAACCCGTCATGGAAGGCAAGGGCGTACTATTCAAGATCTTCGCCGACATCGATGTTTTCGACATAGAGATCAATGAGAAAGACCCTGAAAAATTCGTTCAGATCGTAAAGGCCCTGGAGCCCACTTTTGGGGGTATCAACCTGGAAGATATCAAGGCGCCGGAATGCTTCTATATAGAACAAAAGCTAAGGGATCAGCTCAAGATCCCCGTGATGCATGATGACCAGCACGGCACCGCCATCATCAGCAGCGCCGCCCTGCTGAATGCCCTGGAATTACAGAAAAAAAAGATCGACAGGGTCCGGTTTGTCGTCAACGGTGCCGGGGCGGCGGCCATGGCCTGTGTAAAGCTGTACGTAGCACTGGGCGCCAAATATGAGCACTTCATCTTATTTGATAAGGACGGGGTCCTTCATGACGGTCGTACGGATCTGGACGAGGTCAAACGGAAGTTTGCCGTCAAATCCGGGGATCAGACGCTGGAAAAAGCCATGAAGGATGCCGATGTCTTCGTAGGGCTTAGCGTCGGCAACGTGGTGACCGCCGACATGGTAAAGAGCATGGCCCGAAAGCCCATCATCTTTGCCCTGGCCAATCCCGACCCCGAGATCGGGTATGAGGTGGCCACCGAGGTACGGGATGATGTCATTATGGCTACGGGCCGCAGCGACTATCCCAACCAGGTGAATAATGTGCTGGGGTTTCCTTTTATATTCAGGGGCGCTTTGGATGTCCGGGCCACCCAGATCAATGAGGCTATGAAGCTGGCTGCCGTACACTCCCTGGCCGACCTGGCCAAGACGGCTGTCCCGGACATTGTGAATATGGCCTACAACGAGAAGAACATCGTATTCGGCCCCACTTATATCATCCCCAAACCGCTGGACCCCCGGCTGCTGTCTACCGTAGCGCCAGCTGTAGCCCGTGCTGCCATGGACAGTGGTGTCGCACAGACCTCCATCGACAATTGGGATGCCTATGCGATCGAGCTGAACAGGCGGTTGGGTTTGGACAACCAGCTTGTCCGTGTGTTGGGGAGCAAGGCCCGTAACGAGCCCAAACGGCTGGTATTTGCCGAGGCGGATAACCTGAAGATCCTGAAAGTGGCCCAAATACTCTATGATGAGGGGGTGGCTTACCCCATGCTGCTGGGCGATGAAAAGAAGATCCGGCATATGGCCGCCGCCAACCAGATAGACCTGGAAGGACTACCCATCATCAATCCCCATAGCGATCAGTTCGAAGAACAGCGCCGGCGTTACAGTGAAGTCTTTTTCACCAAGCGGGGGCGCAGGGGTTATAATAAGTATGAGTCCATGAAGGTCATGCGCGATCGGAACTATTTCGGTTGCATGATGGTAGAGATGGGAGACGCCGACGCCATGATCTCGGGTCTTACCAAGAACTATCCCGACACGATCCGGCCCGCACTGCAGGCCATCGGCACAGAGGAAGGCGTACAAAAGATCGCGGGCATGTACCTGCTGCTGACAAAGAAAGGCCCCTTGTTCATGGCCGACACTACCGTAAACTTCAACCCCACGGCCACGGAACTGGCCGACATCACATTGCTGACGGCCAAGGCTGTGCAGAACTTCAATCTCACACCCAGGATCGCCATGCTGAGCTACTCCAACTTCGGCACCAGCGATTCGCCCGAAGCAAGATTGGTGGCGGAAGCACGAAAGATCGTAAAAGAGCGGAACCCTTCCCTCATCGTGGATGGGGAGATGCAGGCCAGCGTAGCCCTGAACAACGAATTGATAAAAGAAAATTATCCGTTCAGCGAGTTGGTGGATCAGGAGGTCAATACCCTTATCTTCCCCAACCTGGCAGCGGGTAACGTGGCGTATAATCTATTAAAAGAAGTCGGCGGCGCCGATGCCATCGGCCCCATCCTGCTGGGTTTGAAAAAACCCGTGCATGTGCTGCAACTGGGCAGCTCCGTAAGAAGCATTTACAATATGGCGCTGGTGGCAGTAGTGGATGCGCAGATCAAATGTAAGGGTAGCGTCACGACGGAAGAAATGGCAAAAGCGCCCTGGTGGAAAAGGAAAAAACAGTAAATAATTTATACTTTCATTCATGCATTTTTTTACAGAGTTTGGCCAATACCTGCTGATGCTGAAAGGAATGTTCTCCAAGCCGGAGAATGGCAAGATGTACTGGAAAGAGTTTATGCATCAATGTTCGGAGATAGGCATTGGCTCGCTGGGCATTGTGGTGATCATTTCCATCTTCATGGGTGCGGTGTCTACCCTGCAAACCGCCTATCAGCTGGTAAGCCCCCTGATCCCCTTGTCTACCATCGCACAGATCGTCCGGGATACCGTGATCCTGGAATTTTCTCCTACCCTCGTCTGTATCGTACTGGCAGGCGTCGTCGGCAGTAAGATCGCCAGCGAGCTGGGCAATATGCGGGTGAGTGAACAGATCGATGCCCTGGAAATCATGGGCATCAATACCAAGACCTACCTGATCCTCCCCAAACTGCTGGCGTCCATCGTCGTCATTCCCATGCTGGTGGTGATCTCCGCAGTGTTGGGCATCTGGGGTGGCCGGCTGGCGGGGACCATGACAGGCATCCTGTCCGGGGCGGCCTTTGACAAAGGGCTGCATCAGTATTTCAAGCCATACAATGTATTTTTCGCCCTCGCAAAGGCCTATACATTTGCTTTTATCATCTCCAGCATCCCCGCCTTTTATGGTTATTATGTCCGTGGAGGCGCCCTGGAGATCGGAAGGGCAAGCACCAGGTCCGTAGTGGTCAGCTGCGTTCTTGTGCTATTTGCGGACTACCTGTTATCGGCCTTATTGCTCTAACCCTCAACCATCGCAATGATCGAAGTAAAAAATATAAAAAAAGGTTTCGGCGAGAAAATTGTCATCAACGACGTAAGCGCTGTCTTTGAGACAGGAAAATGCAACCTGATCATCGGCACCAGCGGCAGCGGCAAGACCGTACTGATGAAATGCCTGGTCGGTCTTTTTGAGCCGGACAGCGGAGAGATATTCTACAACGGGCAGTCTTTTTCCGAAATGACGGAAGAGCATCGCAAAGAGCTGCGTCAGCGAATAGGTATGCTCTTTCAGGGCTCGGCGCTGTTCGATAGTATGACCGTTGAACAGAATGTGATGTTCCCCCTGGATATGTTCACCAAGGACACTTATGCTGTCAAACTGAAAAGGGTCAACGAGGTGCTGGACCGCGTCAACCTGAAGGACGCCAATAAAAAATTCCCCGCCGAGATCTCCGGGGGGATGAAAAAAAGGGTGGGTATTGCACGCGCCATCGTGCTCAACCCCAAATACCTCTTCTGCGATGAACCTAACTCCGGCCTCGACCCCCAGACCTCCCTGCTGATAGACAAGCTGATCAAGGAGATCACGACCGAATACAATATCACCACCGTGGTGAACACACATGATATGAACAGCGTGATGGAAATAGGGGACAACATCATCTATATGTACCAGGGGCTGAAAGAATGGGAAGGCAGCAACAAGGAGATCATATTCAGCAAGAACAAGCTCCTAAACGAGTTTATCTTCGCCTCCGAGTTCCTCCAGGATGCCAAGGACATGCGGATGTTGGAGATGAAAGGGAAGATCGACAACAACAGGAACATGGATGAGCTTTTAAAATAGGCTGTTTGCCAGATATATTAGCATCACATTAAAAAAGGGGGCATTTCCCATTTTACCCTTATTTTTGCCCACCGAATCACTGAATAGAATCACCGAATTATAACCTATTCTCCCATGGCAATCTTAGTTGACAAAAACTCCAGGATCATTGTACAGGGCTTTACAGGAACAGAAGGGACTTTCCATGCTACGCAAATGATAGACTACGGCACTCAGGTGGTCGGTGGTGTGACGCCCGGCAAAGGCGGCAGTACCCATATCGATCGGCCTGTGTTCAACACCGTGTCTGACGCAGTTAAGGCCACGCAGGCCAATGTATCCATCATCTTCGTACCCCCGGCATTTGCCGCGGATGCGATCATGGAGGCTACGGAAGCAGGCATCGGGCTGGTGGTATGTATCACGGAAGGTATTCCTGTACAGGACATGGTGAAGGCTAAGAACTATTTGACGGGTAAAAAGACGCGTCTCATCGGCCCCAATTGCCCCGGTGTCATTACAGCAGGGGAATGCAAGGTAGGCATCATGCCGGGCTTTGTCTTCAAAAAGGGGAATATCGGTATTGTTTCCAAATCCGGGACATTGACCTATGAGGCGGCCGACCAGGTAGCCAAGGCAGGACTGGGCATTTCCACTGCGGTAGGTATCGGTGGCGACCCCATCATCGGGACCCCGACAAAGGAAGCGGTGGAGCTGTTGATGAATGACCCGGGGACGGAAGGCATCGTCATGATAGGAGAGATTGGCGGTAGTATGGAGGCTGAGGCCGCTCAATGGATCAAGGCCAACAGTAAAAAGCCCGTGGTAGGTTTTATCGCCGGCCAGACAGCCCCTCCCGGAAGAAGAATGGGACATGCCGGCGCCATCATCGGCGGCGCGGACGATACAGCCGCCGCCAAAATGAAGATCATGGCGGAATGCGGCATCCATGTGGTACAAAGCCCTGCAGACATCGGCGCTACGATGGCAAAAGTTATCAAATAATCATAGAAAAAAAGGCCCGCTCTCACGGGCCTTTTTTATTTATTGTATCGATGGCCTAAAACTTTCTGTGATGGTGACGCTTCATCATTTTGTGATGATGGTGTATTCTATGCCGGTCGCGTTTAATTTCCCTGCGATCATTTCTGATCTCGCGACGGTCACTCCTGATCTCATGACGATCATTTAATATAGCCCTGTGCTCACTTGCCATCGCATGACGGGGATTGTTGAAGTCTACGTTGGAGGCAATAGTACCCTGGGCTTGTGAAACACCGGCGATCAGAAGGCCGGCAGCAACAAGTATTGTAAATTTGGTGTTCATGATCTTTCTTTTTTAATTGTGTTGTACAAATCGTACTTGTATATAAGAAGGATATAGGAAATTCCCGTTTAAGTACAATAAGTTATACCTATGTTAAAAGGAATTTTACTTATGTAGTCGCTTTATTTCCTGCATCTTCCAATAGATGTCTCTGACATCTTTTATTTAACTTTAAAAAAGTTTTCTCCTATGACCACCCAATTGCGTATCCGGATCATCGCCTGCCTGTTACTGACACCCTTTTTATCCTTCGCCCAGGTAAAGCCGGACAATTACACCGCCCGTTGGAAGACAGTGGATTCCCTGATCAATATAAAAGGATTGCCACAGTCCGCGCTGACACAGGTAAATCTTATCTACGAACGCGCGCGCCAGGAAAAAAATGAGCCGCAGCTATTAAAGGCGCTGCTTTATCGCATCCGATTGCAGAATGGAGATCAGGAGGATGCCGGCATCAGGAACATCGCCGACCTGGAAAAACAGATACCCGGAGCGCAACAGCCAGCCCGGTCCATCCTGCAAAATATATTAGCAGGATTATACCGGAACTATTACCAGCAGCATCGCTATCAACTGTATGATCGTACCAGGACCGTTGATCTTATAAAGGACAGCATCGCTACCTGGGGGGCGGATGACTTTCATAAAAAGATAGGAGAGTTGTATCTCGCTTCCCTTGCAGAAGATCGGCTGCTGCAGACCACCCGGCTGGATACTTATGATCCCATTATCATAAAGGGTAACATGCGTGCCTTACGCCCAACCCTATTCGATCTGTTGGCCCATTACGCAATGGATTATTTCCAGTCTGACGAACGGGATCTGAATCGCCCCGCATATGCTTTTGAACTGAATGATCCCGCTATTTTTGCCGACGCGGCCGCTTTTATAAAACACACTTTTGTCACCACCGACTCCCTGTCCCTCCATTATAAAGCCCTCATCCTGTTCCAACGCCTGATAGGGCTCCACTTAGCCGACGCGAAACCCGATGCATTGCTGGACGTGGATATTGAAAGGCTGAATTTTGTACATAGCTATGCCGTGATGGAAAATAAAGACGAGCTGTATACAGCCGCGCTGGCAAACATTACAAACAAATGGCCTGATGCTTCCGCCGCCGCCGAAGCCTGGTACCTGCAGGCCCTGCAACATTCCAACAAAGCCGGCAGATACAATCCCCCACAGGACACCAGCGGGCGTTATGAGTATGCTGCCGCCAAGACCATCTGTGAAAAGGTGATAGCGCAAAAGGACAGCAGCGAAGGTAAGGTACACTGTATAGGGCTGCTCAGACAGATCCTCTATAAATCACTGGAGCTAAAAACAGAGACGGTCAACGTCCCGGGTCAGCCTTTTCGCAGCCTGGTAAAATGGCGCAATCTTTCACGATTATACATCAGGATCGTGCGTCTGGATCATGCCACCCGGGAAAACCTGGGTAACAATACCTACCAGGACGACTATTGGCAAAAGCTATTGCAACTGTCTGCGGTGCGAACTTTTACGCAGTCTTTGCCAAAGACGGACGACAATCAAACCCACGGAGCGGAGATCAGCATCGAGGGTTTGCCCGTGGGAGCATATGCCCTCATCGCCAGCGAAGACTCCGCTTTTCGGCTGGGTCAGCATGTCATGGCATTGGCAAGCCTTTACATAAGCAATATCGCCTACATCAGTAATGGACAGGACTATTTTGTTGTCGATAGGACCAGCGGACAGCCCATCTCCGCAGCCGGCGTGCAGGTGTGGGAGAAGACCTATGATTATAAGGTCAGCCGGTTTGTCTTTACAAAAGCAGAAACCTATCGCACCGACGGACATGGTCACTTCCAGATAAAAAAAAGGGAGAATAAGCGCAACAACAACGCACAAATCGCGCTAGAGATCACCGCTGGCCAGGATCATCTTTTCACCGACGACGAAGCTTACTATGTTTACTACAGACTGCCGTATCCCGATGGGACGAATACTGTCGACAGAGGGAAGTATGAGAAAGACAACCTGCGTACTTATTTCTTTACGGACAGGTCGATCTACCGGCCGGGGCAAACCCTGTATTTCAAAGGCATTCTCGTGACCCGGGATTTCGATACACATAAGGCCAGGATACTCTCGCAATACAAGACCAGGGTGGTCCTCTACGATGTCAATGGGACAAAAGTGGATTCGCTGAATGTCACCACCAATGATTTTGGCTCTTATCACGGACAATTCAGGCTGCCGGAAAACCTTTTAAATGGATCATTCCGGATACAGGATGATTCTTCAAGACAGCAGCAATCCTTTTCGGTAGAGGAGTACAAACGCCCGAAGTTTTACGTATCGTATGATACCCTTAAAGGCGGCTACCGTGTAGGCGATACCATCCGGGTACAAGGAACGGCCAAGGCATACGCGGGCAATGTCATCGATGGAGCGCTGGTGAAATATACGGTCAGGCGGGAGACACGTTATCCCATCTTCTGTTTTGACTGCTGGTCCCGCCCCATTTCCAATCCGCAGATGATCGCCCACGGCACGATAAAGACTGACGCCAAGGGTAGATTTAGCGTGACCTTTCCAGCCATTCCGGACCAGATGACCGGCAGATCGGCAGATCCTACCTTTGAATATATCTTATCCGCCGACATAACGGATATCAATGGAGAAACCCGCAGCGGAAGCACCACCGTCCGGGCGGGTTATAAGGCATTGGAATTGTCCATTCAGCAACCTACGGAAAACAGGCTTGCCGCCGACAGTCTGAAGACGATATTTGTACGTGCCGGTAATCTCAGCGGTACGCCTGAGCCGGCCGCCATAAATGTAGCGATCTATCCTCTGAAAGCGCCCGACCGTCTCATTCGAAACAGGTATTGGGAAGCCCCGGATCAATTCGTATTATCCCGCGAAGAATACCTTCGTCTGTTCCCTCACGACGAATACAGCGATGAAACCGACAAGACAAAATGGGAAAAAGGCGACAAGGTATGGCAAACAGCTGATTCGGCGGGCAGACCTTTGACCATTGGTAAACGCTTATCACCGGGATGGTATCTCATCGAAGTACAGTCGAAAGATAAGTATGGTCAGCCGGTGAAGGCCTTGCAGTATATCAACCTGTACGATGGACAGACGGGCAGACCGTCAGAGGCCCAATATAACTGGGCGTTGGGAAGTCAACAAACATTGGAGCCGGGGAACAAGGCCACGGTAGGCATCGGAACCTCTGCGGAAAATGTCTTTGTCATCCGGAAAGTATCCCATAATGATTCCGCTGCGGCCTTTAGCTTCCTCACATTGAACAAAGAAAAGAAAAGCGCCGACTTCCCTGTAACAGAGGCCGACAGAGGCGGATTTGGCGTGCTGGATGCGTTTGTAAAGGACAATCGCGTCTATTCCAGTCTTTTTACCGTACATGTACCCTGGACCAATAAAGAACTGAGCATCCGCTACGACACCTATCGCGATAAGGTCCTGCCGGGCAATGAGGAAAAATGGAAGGTGACCATCAAAGGCCGTCAGACGGATAAGGTCGCCGCCGAAATCCTGGCCGGTATGTACGACGCTTCGCTGGATCAGTTCAAAAAGCATGATTGGTCCGTCCCCGATGTGTATCCTGTGTACAGCCCGGGCAATGGTTGGGAAGGGCGTTCCAATTTCGGCGACATCACTTCACAGCAACGATACATACAGGAAAAAGATTATCCCTATTTCGATAAGAGGTATGACCAGCTGGTGACCATCAGTCATGATGGAAGAATGTATGGAGAAGTAATCTATAAGTCAGCGTCGGGACGCACAAGGGCAATGCCGCAGGCATTGGCTGCACCTGTATTTAACTATTCAACGGCTAACCGTGACCAACTTGGCGCGGCAAAGATCGTACAAGTACCAGACCCAAATAGCGATCCGGACGGGTCCAAAGGAATGATGCTGGATAGCGTTATTTTAGAGGGCGTCGAAGCTATTCCGCCGGGAGCCGCCCCCGTCCAGGTACGCAAAAACTTCAACGAGACTGCCTTCTTCTTCCCCGACCTGAGGACCGACGATTCCGGCAGTGTCACGTTCTCCTTTACCATGCCCGAGGCGCTCACCCAATGGAAATGGATGCTGCTGGCCCATACACAAGACCTTTCCTTGGGCTATTCAGAAAGGACCGTGGTCTCACAAAAGAAATTGATGGTACAGCCCAATGTTCCCCGCTTTCTCCGTGAAGGGGACAGGATGGAGTTGGGTGTAAAAGTGGTCAATCTCACTGATTCTGAAATGACAGGACAGATGGGGCTGCAGCTGATAGACCCCGCCACGGGACAGACAGCGGACGGCGTATTAAGCAACCGGCAGGCCAACCAATATTTTACCGTAGCCGCGGGACAAAGCGCCGTAATAGGCTTCCCTATCGACATCCCCTATCAATACAATCGCCCCCTGACCTACAGGATCGTGGCCCGAGCAAAGGAATACAGCGACGGGGAAGAAGCCGTGCTGCCCGTGGTGAGCAACAGGATGCTGGTGACCGAAAGCCTCCCGCTAAATATGAACGGAGACGGTACAAAACAATTCCGCTTTGAAAAACTTTTACAGAGCGGCGCCAGCGAAACATTGAATCATCATGCCCTGACGATGGAGTTCACCAGCAATCCCGCCTGGTATGCTGTACAGGCTCTGCCCTATCTGATGGAATATCCTTATGAATGCGTCGAACAAACCTTTAATAAATTTTATGCCAATGCCCTGGCCAGCCGGATCGCGGGCAGCTCACCCCGTATACAGGAGATCTTTTCCAAATGGAAGACATCCGATACCGCAGCCCTGTTAAGCAACCTGGAAAAGAACCAGGAGCTGAAGTCCGTACTGCTGCAGGAAACCCCCTGGGTATTACAGGGAAAAAACGAGTCGCAGCAACGACAACACATCGCTCTGCTCTTCGATATGGTACGGATGAGCCGGGAGCTGGAGTCATCCCTGACGAAACTGAAGGATATGCAGGCTCCCAATGGCGGGTTCGTATGGTTCAAGGGTGGTCCTGATGACCGGTACATGACCCAATATATCCTCACCGGCATCGGTCATCTGCAAAAGTTGAATGCCATTCCTCCTTCCATGACAGGAAAGATAAAAGATATTGTGTCAGCCGCCCTGCCCTACCTGGACGGTAAGATCAAAAAGGACTACCAGGACATCATACAAAGACAAAAGAACAAAAGACCACAACCCCTGGGTAAAACGGCCGGCCCCGTATGGATCGGGGAGACACCGGCGCAGTATTTATACATGCGGAGCTTCTTTAACGATTACGGTATACCGGGAGATGTGTTCCCGGCTGTCAATTATTTCCGTAAACAGGCACGTGAAGCATGGATACAGGGTGGCAAATATATGCAGGGCATGATCGCCCTGGCGCTTTTCCGTACAGGGGATGTGCAGACGGGAAAAGATATCATCGCTTCCCTGAAACAGACGGCCATCCGGGACGAAGAAAGGGGCATGTACTGGAAAGGCATGGAGGGCGGCTACTATTGGTGGCAGGCCCCTATCGAGACACAATCGCTGTTGATAGAAGCCTTCCGCGAGATCGCACCCAATACAGGCACAGACAACGCTCTCAAGACCTGGCTGCTAAAACAAAAGCAGACACACAACTGGCCCACCACCAAGGCCACGGCAGACGCCTGCTATGCCTTGCTCGCCCCCTCTCCTTCCCAACCGGCATTATCCGCCAATGACTGGCTGAACACGGAAAGGAACGTCGACATCCAGCTGGGAAACCGCACCTTTTCTTCATCCGCTGTGGCCACCGAAGCCGGCACAGGCTACTTCAAACAAGTGGTCGATGGCGCCCGTGTCCAACCTTCCATGGGTAATATCACGGTGACCATGAAGACCACCGGCTCCGGTCAGACTGCCCCGGCCGGCAGCGGGTCACCCGCGTGGGGCGCCATCTACTGGCAATACTTTGAGAACCTGGACAAGATCACCGCCGCCTCCAACGCCAAAGCGCCCTTAAAGCTGACAAAAAAACTATTTATAGAAAAGAATACGGATCGCGGCCCCGTGCTGGAGCCCGTAGCCGACAACGGTGTACTCCATCCGGGGGACAAGGTAAAAGTGCGTATCGAGCTACAGTCGGACCGTGACCTGGAATATGTACACATGAAGGACATGCGCGCTGCCTGTATGGAACCCGTGAACGTGCTGAGCAGTTACAAATGGCAAGGCGGTCTGGGATATTATGAAAGCACCCGTGACGCCAGTACGGATTTCTTCTTCTCCCATGTACCCCGGGGTACATTCATCTTTGAATATCCCCTGTTTGTCGGTCAATCGGGGAACTTTAGCAATGGTGTGACAAACATCGAATGCATGTATGCTCCCGAGTTTGGATTCCACAGCGAAGGCATACGGGTGAACGTGGAGGAGGCCACGCCATGAGGAAGGATGTATTGATCATTGGTCAGGGCATTTGCGGTACCTTTCTCGGTTGGTGGCTGGAACAAAAGGGGCTATCCTATATCGTCATCGACGAACAGCGTCCACATACTGCTTCCAGGGCAGCGGCGGGACTCATCAATCCTGTTACGGGCCGGCGCATCGTAAAGACCTGGATGATCGACGATCTGTTGTCTTTTGCCGGGGAAGCTTATGGCGATCTTGGTGCAGCTTTGCAGGTGGACTGTCTTACACAAACCCGGGTCGTCGACTTCTTTCCCACGGCACAGATGCGGCTGGCATTTTTACAGCGCTATGAGGAAGATCCCCAATACCTGCAGCTGCCGTCGGACGAACAGCATTACAGAGAGCTATTCCACTATGATCTCGGCTATGGCATCATCACCCCCTGTTACCTTGCAGACCTTCCCCGGCTCCTGCCTGCCTTTCGTAAACGCCTGTTGCAACAAAATACCCTAATCGAAGCCGCTTTCGATCATCAATCTCTTATCGTCGAAGCACAAGGCATAACATACAAGGACATCACTGCAGACAGGATCATCTTCTGCGACGGTATTCAAAGCGCAGACAGTCCATATTTCTCCCGCATCCCCTTCGCCCCGAACAAAGGCGAAGCACTGATAATAGATATCCCCGATCTGCCGCTGTCTGCCACCGTCTTTAAAAAAGGTATGACGCTTGCCCCCTGGAAAGATGGCTTGTATTGGGTCGGCTCATCCTACGAATGGTCCTTCACCGACGCTGGTCCTACAGAAATATTCAAACAAAAGACCGAAGCCCTCCTGAAAGACTGGCTAAAAGTGCCTTTCCGGATCATTGACCATGTCGCTTCCATACGCCCCGCCACCCTGGAACGACGCCCCTTTGTAGGCTTCCATCCCATATACCCTGCCATAGGCATCCTCAATGGTATGGGAACCAAGGGATGTTCATTAGCGCCCTATTTTGCGCATCAGTTGGTGGAGCATATTGTTCATGGAGGAGCTATCCGGCCGGACGCAGATGTAAGAAGATTTACAAAAATTTTGAGTAGGTGAATCGGTAAATTTACTTCCTTAAACCAAAATACTATGGAAGTAATATTTATCAGAGATAAGATATATGAGATACGGGGGCAACGGGTGATGTTGGATTTTGACCTGGCGGCGTTGTATGAGGTGCCCACCAAGGTTCTTAATCAGGCAGTAAAACGTAATGCCGAGCGTTTCCCGGAAGATTTTATGTTCAGGCTGACGGAAGAAGAATGGGTACGGATGTGGTCACAAATTGTGATCACATCAGGCAAGGGCCAGACAAACATTCAAATACTTGACGGTCAATCGAATACCAAAAAGAGAACGGATTGCAAAGAGTAATTAGCTCGGGTCAGGGTACTATGCGGTCACAATTTGTGACCGCATCATCTGAAAAAAGAAACAAGAGCCACCTCCCCTACGCCTTCACCGAACACGGTGTCACCATGCTGGCCAGCGTCCTCAGAAGCGACAAAGCCGTAAAAATGAGCATCGAGGTAGTCCGGGCTTTTATAGCCCTGAAGCAATATGCCATCGAGCAGAACAATATCGCTGTTCAATTCCAGGAGATCAGGGATAGATTGGGTGAGCACGACGTTCAGCTCAACGCTATCTATGACGCCATACCCAGCCCTTATTGTGCCGCCACCTTGCGGGGGGGCGCTGGTTCCAATCGCCGGATGATCGTCGTATTGCCCGAAATAAAACTGAGGGGGTCCTGGTTGAGCACACGGCTCATAGCCTCATACAGCTCTGGAAGCTCGTGTCTGAACTGTACTGTATTCTCAAAGAACAGTTCGACAGCCACTGCCCAGAACTCGTGGTAGTTGGTGGCTGCATAGTCGCCCAGTAAATTCTTGGCGCCGCTCTGCATAGCCGTAAAGATGGGACGGGCTACCTTGGAAAAATTATGGAATTCCTTTTTAAAGTGTTTGTCTTCTTCCGTCTGGGTGACAAAATTGACATAGGCAAGTGCGTGCCCCATTTCATGTAAGCCCACATTGCAGTTGGGTGTTTGACCGGACATTCCTTTGACAAAATTATCCCAGGAGAGATAAATGCCCGATTGATCAACATGCCCCATAAAAGGCCGGGAATAAAATCCATAATGATAGTCGTCCCTTAAAATGAAGATATCATCAAAATAGTTGAGTCTGAACTTCTCCAGACCAAAAGTAAGCTGGACGGCGACCGCGCTGACCAGGATAGGCATTTCGGCGGTCTGTTCCACCTCTATATAATGAAAGTTCTTCGAATGTTGGAACTGGTAGGTACGAAAAAGGAATTTCCGTTGTTCTTCCAGACCCAGCCGGTTGTAATACTTTAGGTGGCGAGATATGATCGAGTGATAAAAAGTCTCCGCCGCGATAAAACGTTTGTATTGATGTTTAGTGTAGAGACGTTGAAAAAGCAAGGTCACCGGGCGGTTGAGTAGAAGTATTCCCAGTACCAATGCAATTATGACGACAATTTCCATAAGGTTCCATTTTTCTTTGTGATTCAAAAGAAAACGATTGGTTGTTACAATCGGGCCTTACATTGGTCTTGGATACGGTACTATGGTTTTCAGTGTAGTATTGCCCGCAATTGTACTTTGGGAAAATTTAGTCCAATTGCGGCAAAGATCTAATATCTGTCCTTCTCCTAACGAACCTACGGTTCGTTAGGAGAAGAAAACCTAGGTAGGTTAATCAAGAGGAAATGAATCATTACGGATTGCAGACAAGATAGAAATAATATTTAAAAATCAAAAGCCTTGTGGAGATGTTTTCGTTAAAATTTCTTTACAAATTGACAATCAATTTATTAGAAATCGATTCCTCCAGAAGCTCCGGATCAATGACCTTGCGGGGGGTCAGCGGGTCCTGGTTGAGAAGTACACACAGCGAGTCATAGAGTTCCGGCAGCTGCCGCTTAAAAGCATGGGACTTTTCAAAAAAAGTTTCTATACTGACGGCCCAGAACTCCTGGTAATTGGTGGCTGCGTAGGGGTCCAGGAGAGTGGTTTCGCCTGCCTGCATACGCTCGAATATGGGCCGGGCCGTTTTTGAGAAATCCCTGAACTTGTCATGGAAGGTATCGTCCTTTCCCTCTTCCACCGTAAAATTGACGTAGACCAGCGCATGGGCCATTTCATGTAAGCCGACATTCTGTCCATCGGAATAATCGCTGAATTCCCTAATAAAATTGGACCAGGAAAGGTAAATACCGTCTTCACTGACATGACCTTCAAAGGGCATATTGTATAATCCAAACCGGTAATTCTCTTTTAACAGGTAAATAGTCTTAAAATAGTCGAGAAGATAGTGTTCAAGGCCAAATGTGAGCTGGACGGCAGCGGCACTGATCAGCAGGGGCATCCGTTCCTCTTTTTCAAGGTCGATATATTCAAAATCCTTGTCCTCCATAAAATTGAGCACCCGGCGTAGAAAACGGTCCCTTACCGTGTCATCCAGGCTCTTATAGTAGGGATTATATTGCGATAGGATATTGTCATAATCCCAATGTCTGTCATCATATATGCGGGTGACCTTCACCGCCCTGATCCTTTTAAGGACCAGGCGGCTCAGCCTGGCGATAATAAAAACAGCTATTACCAGGCCTATGATAAGGGCAATTTCGGTCAACAGGCGCATACATCCGAAAAATACAGTTTTTTCCTGCTTTTACAACGATAAGAGAGGGGCTCCCGCTGTCATTGTGCATAATTTTTAAATTACCTTTGCCCCTCATGAAAAAACATCAGGATGTATAGAACTCATACTTGCGGGGAATTAAGACAACAACATGTCGGGGTCGCCGTGACCCTGGCCGGCTGGGTACAGACAGTACGTAAATTTGGTAGCATTACTTTTGTCGACCTCCGAGATCGCTATGGCATTACACAGCTGCTTTTTGGAGAAGAATTGAATCGGCAGCTTACGGAGGATCCTCCCGGGCGTGAGTTCGTCCTGCAGGTCATCGGGACGGTGACTGAGCGGACAAATAAGAACCCTAATATACCCACCGGGGACATCGAGATAAAGGTAGATTCATTTAAAACCCTCAATAGATCCGTAACGCCTCCCTTTACTATCCAGGATGACACGGACGGGGGAGACGACCTGCGTATGAAATACAGGTATCTGGACCTCCGGCGTAATGCTGTGAAAAAGAACCTTGAGCTGCGATATGCCGTGGGCAGAGCCGCCCGCAACTACCTGCATGAGCAGCAGTTTATGGATATCGAGACGCCCTTCCTTATCAAGTCCACTCCTGAAGGGGCACGGGACTTTGTTGTCCCCTCCCGTATGAACCAAGGGCAGTTCTATGCTCTCCCTCAATCCCCGCAGACCTTCAAACAGCTGTTGATGGTCAGTGGTTATGACAGGTATTACCAGATCGTAAAATGCTTCCGTGACGAGGACCTTCGGGCCGACAGACAGCCGGAATTCACGCAGATAGACTGTGAGATGAGCTTTGTTGAGCAAGAGGACATCCTCAACATGTTTGAAGGCATGATCAAACATATCTTTAAGGCCGTAAAGAACATCGATTATACGGAGAAAGTAGAGCGCATGACCTGGGAGCAGGCCATGTGGAACTATGGCAATGACAAGCCCGATATCAGATTTGGCATGAAATTGCTGAACCTGAAGTCGGCCTTTACCCGCAGCGAAAGGATAAATTCCCAACTGGAAGCTGTCCTGGACGAGGGCAATGCCTCCCTGATCTCCGGGGCAGGTTTTGGCGTATTCGACAATGCTGAGACAGTGCTGGCCATTGCCGTGCCGGGGTGCAGCGAATACACCCGCAAACAGACGGATGAGCTCACCGAATGGGTCAAACGTCCCCAGATAGGCATGCAGGGTCTGGTATTTATCAAATACAACACGGATGGTAGTCTGAAAAGCAGCGTAGACAAATTTTACAATGAAGAAAAGCTAAAAGCCATTGCTACCGCAGCCGGCGCCGTCCCTGGCGACCTGATACTGATACTTGCAGGCAGGGAAGAACGCACCCGCAAAGCCATCAGCGAGCTGCGGCTGGAAATGGGCCGGCGCCTGGGTCTTCGAAAAGACAATGAGTTCAAGCTCCTCTGGGTGCTGGACTTCCCGTTGTTCGAATATGCCGAGGAGGAGAATCGTTGGGTAGCCCGCCATCATCCCTTTACTTCCCCCAAACCTTCGGACATCAGCGTAATGATCAACAATAGTCCTGTGATAGAGAACCCGGAAAAATACCTGGAACATCCCTATTCCAATATCAAGGCTAATGCCTATGACATGGTACTCAACGGGAATGAGATCGGGGGCGGCTCCATCCGGATCTTCCAACGGGAGTTGCAGGAGAAGATGTTTGCGGCCCTGGGGATGAGCCAGGAAGAAGCCCTCCATAAATTCGGGTTCCTGCTGGGCGCTTTTGAATATGGCGCTCCTCCCCATGGAGGCATCGCCTTTGGGTTCGACAGACTATGCGCCATCCTTGGAGGCAGCGAAAGCATCCGTGACTTTATCGCCTTCCCCAAGAACAACAGCGGAAGGGATGTGATGTTGGATGCTCCCAGCGCCATCGATGACCAACAGTTGGAAGAATTGTCCATTGCTTTGAAAGTAGAAAGCCGATGAAAAAACTAGTGCCTATATCCACCATATTGTCATGGATCAACCTGGTGTTCGGAAGCTTCATATGTCTGTCCATGCTGCTGGCGACATCTGTCTTTGGTGCAGTAGTACTGATCATGGCTTTCTTTTTCAGCGCCATACCGCTGCATAGCTATGCCGCTCTTCAGTTCCATAAAAGCATCCGGGACCCAAGCCTGCCGCTGAAAAGACAGACTGCCACCGGACTGCGTTTTATGGGTTTTGTGGTATTGTTCTTTGGGGTTATGATCATCGCCAACAGCATAGCGATCCTCCAGCATACAAAAGAATGGCTACAAATGGAACAGTCCATGATGCCGGAGTCCAAACAACAGTTCAATGAAAAGACGGTACGCCTGTCGGGTGTCCTGGCCCTGTTGTTGGGACTAAGCCTCACGGTCAACGTCATTTTGAATTTCAGGCTGCTGCGCTGGTATATTATGTCGAAGGGCAACCAGGATAATCCATGAAAGAAGTTCGGGGCATAAGAACTTTTTCCGTCTGCACGATCATTCTTGGAAGCGTTGTCTCTCTGGTGCTATTCAGCGCATGGCTTCAGCCGGGCGGGCTCGCCTCCAACAGGGAAATCAACCTGATGCTGACCGCAGTATTGCTCAGTCTGTTAACGCTGGGATATCCGGCACTGCTGCTGCTGATACGGGATAGATATTACCGGCATTTTCCCATCTCTTATCGCGCCAGGGTTTTCACCCACATCTTCCGGGTAATACAATTGATATTTATCGTTCTGCTCACCGGCTTGCTGACGGTGGCGATATATAATGTATCCGGAAAGTTCAATGCAGGAAATAGTTTTCGCCTTAACGTAATTCAGTCGGGAACACTTTTGATCTTACTTGTGACCATCGTATTGAACCTGACCCTTTTCTTCAAAGGCTGGCGCCTCTTAAAACAAACCCGAAAACCCTACATTGACGAAGTCATGTCTACTTTCGACCCCGCAAACCTACCCCAACAACAGCTCCCCCCAAAATCAACAGGACAACACTGATGAGCAACATCCGTTCCACCGGCGCCAAACCATGGTCTATTCCTTTTTTGATCTTCTCCCGGCAATCGTTTATATAAACGTATAACCCGGGGTAAAAATGGTTGACTTGCCGCACTGCTTCGAACTTATGAAGGGCTGCTTTATAATGCCCCTTATCATAGAATGCCACTGCCCGTGCAAAGAGACGGGAAGAGCTGCTGACCCGGGGGGTGATCCCCGCCGCATCCAGGAATTCGTCCAATATGGCCACCGGTACGGCAAAATTAAGTCCCGCTGCCAGCCCTCCCGTATTTTCTATACTGCCAAAGGTAGTAAGCCCCACCACTTCTCCCATTTCATTACACACAGGCCCCCCGCTGCTGCCATGATTGATATTGGCGTCCATCTGGATCAGCGGCCATCCTCCCGCGGATTTCTTGATAGCGCTGACAATACCTGTGGTCAGGGTGGGTTCGATGGCCGACTCGGCGGCCAGGAAGTCGTTGTTGGTTACAGGACCGGGATAACCATATACAAACAGCTGTTCCCCCACCCTGGGCAGCGTGTTGCCGCCAACAGCCACGACAGGCATTTCCTCCTTGCCCGTCTCGATCTTGAGGATCGCAATATCCTTTCCGGGCATCGGCTGCCCCTTTGCGACTACGGCCGCCAGGGCCTTTTCGGTACTAGGTCCCTTGTCCTCCCTGTCACTGCGATATACCACATAAATATCCTTTTTAAGACCGTACAGGATCATAGAGAACAGGCGGGAGTACACCGAAGCATAGGTATTGTATAGAAGACTACGCTGCTGCTCGTTAAAAGTAGTGGCCCAGGAGCTTTCCAGGGCGGCAATGCTGGCGTCTGTAATAGCCTGAAAGGCGGAGAGAATGAACTGCCGGCGTATAAAAGCGTTATCTCTTTCAATAAGATGGCAGTTGGTAGCCACATATCCGTCCCCTGTGAGGAAAAAGCCCGTGCCGGTGGCCGTGATCTGTTCTGGCTGTTTGATATAGTCGAAAGTAGTCTGGAAAAATCGGGCAGGGTGATTATTCATTTCCCGGAGGACGATGTCCAGTTTCTGCTCGGCAGAGACGCCGCCGGCCTGGTCCAGGCCTTGAATGGAGTCCAGCAGGGCATTAAAGGCCCTGTTGTCCATCTTCATGCTGTTGACATAGACATTGGCGGAATATTCCGTCCGTATCATGACCACCCCCGGTCTGTTGACAGCATAATTCTCCATCCCGGATATTTTCTGTCCGTGGACAATGGCGACAGGGAAAAGTAAAAGGATCAACAGGGGGTATTTACCGATGCTGTTCATGAAGTGCCATTCATTCCACAAATAAAACAGGAAAAAGGCTAACTTGTTGTACTATTGACGTTTAAATTTTATTATGTCGTCTCCACAAGCTCCGTTGGCCGAGCGGCTCCGGCCACAATCGCTCGACCAACTGGTCGGGCAAAAGCATTTGACGGGTAAGGGCAGCGTTCTGCGGACTGCCATCGAGCATGGGAAACCGCCCTCCATGATCCTTTGGGGTCCTCCGGGGACAGGAAAGACCACTATTGCCGGCATTATCGCTAACTCCCTGCAGGTCCCCTTTTATACGTTGAGCGCCATCTCAGCCGGGGTAAAGGAAGTACGGGAGGTTATCGCGGAAGCCCGGGAAAAGGAAAAAGCCATTCTTTTTATAGATGAGATCCACCGGTTTAACAAGGGACAACAGGACGCCCTGTTGGGAGCCGTGGAAAAAGGCGTCATCACCCTTATCGGCGCTACTACGGAAAATCCTTCCTTTGAAGTGAACAGCGCTTTGCTTAGCCGTTGTCAGGTGTATGTCCTAAAACCCCTGGATGAGCAGGATCTCGTAAAACTGTTGCACCATGCCATCAAAGATGACCTCCTACTCAGCGGGCAGCAGATTCGGTTAAAGGAGACTACCGCGCTCATCAATATTTCCGGAGGGGACGCGCGCAAGCTGCTGAACCTACTGGAAGTAGTCTGCGATGCAGCTGGTGAAGGGGCTGTGATCACGGATGAAATGGTCATGGAGATCGCACAGCAGCGGATAGCCTTGTACGATAAAAAAGGCGAGCAGCATTACGACATCATCTCGGCTTTTATAAAGAGCATTCGTGGCAGTGATCCCAATGCAGCCGTCTATTGGCTGGCCCGGATGATAGAAGGAGGCGAAGATGTGAAGTTCATTGCCCGCAGGCTATTGATCCTGGCAAGTGAAGACATCGGCAATGCCAACCCAAATGCATTGCTGCTCGCCAACGCCTGTTTCGAGGCAGTCAATAAGATCGGCTATCCTGAATCCAACCTCATTCTCTCTCAGTGCGCCACCTATCTGGCATCATCCCCCAAGAGCAATTCGGCCACCACTGCCATCGGATCCGCGCAGGCCGCGGTACGCGCCAAGGGTGATCTCTCCGTCCCCCTGCATATCCGGAATGCTCCCACAAGGTTGATGAAAAACCTGGATTATGGGAAAGGCTATCAATACAGCCATAGTTATGAAAATAATTTTTCTCCCCAGGAATATCTTCCCGAAGGATTACAAGGCACAAAATTCTATGACCCGGGTAACAATGCCAGGGAAGAAGAACTGCGCAAATTCCTGCGGGGGCTTTGGAAAGATAAATATGGGTACTGAAAATCGACACTGCTATGACAAATTGGACTGACAAAAAATTCGAGGACCTGAAACCCGGTGAATTATACGCTATCCTGCAATTGAGAAGCGAGGTCTTTGTCGTGGAGCAGAATTGCGCATTCCAGGACATGGATGGCAAAGACAAGGTGTCCCATCACCTAATGGGGTGGCAGGGAGATAAACTGGTGGCTTATTCACGGATAGTGCCCGCGGGTATTTCCTATGTGGAATTTTCTATCGGTCGTATCGTAAGTTCACCCGCTGTGCGCAGACAGGGTATAGGAAGAGTACTGGTAGACAAGAGTATCCAACTAGCGTATAGCCTTCACGGAAAGGGCGTTATACGCATCGGCGCGCAATACTATTTACGGGATTTTTACGAATCTTTCGGCTTCCGCACAGTGGGTGATATCTATTTAGAAGATGATATTGAACACATTGAAATGCTTTTACTTACGAAAGACTAAGTATAATTCCTCAATCTGCGATCCCGTGGATAAAATAGTTGTGTTTTCATACACAATTATTAATAAATAATTCGTTTCTTGTAAGAGAACCCGTCATCAATTCATTTGAAGGGGGAATCCAAACCATCGGAAAACTAAAATCTAATATTCATGAAACAGAGTTTACACTCCTTGTCCCGGAAGTGTTTGTTCTTGCTGGCAATAACTCTATCCCTGCATCTTTCTTCTTACTGTCAGGATGAGCTCAGAAACACGACTGAAGCAGGTATTACCATTGGTCCCATGGTCTTTCTTGGTGACTTAGGCGGTCACGCTGGTAAAGGCACCACCTTTATCAAGGACTACAATATGAACCAAACCAAAATAGCCATCGGCGCCTATATAACTGCCTACCCCGCACAATGGTTGGGATTCAGATTCTCTCTTAATTATGGTAAGATCGAAGGTAGTGATGGTGATATCACTGGTAAAGGCGGCTGGGAAGAAGCCCGCAAAGCCCGTAACCTGGATTTCCGCAGCAAGATACTGGAAGGCACCGTCATGGCGGAATTTTATCCGACTGTGTTCCTGGAAGAAGACCCTGAAGACGTCACAGCAAGGTTTCGTCCTTATGGCGTGATTGGTTTGGGAGCCTTCCACTTCAATCCCCAGGGTACCTATAGAAATCAATATGGCGACGTAGTATGGGTTGATCTGAAGCCGCTGCATACAGAAGGTGAAGGCTGGGCCGAGTATCCTGACAGGAAGAATTATTCGCTTACCCAGTTGAATATTCCCATGGGCGCTGGTATAAAATACTTTTTTAGCGAAAACCTGAATGTCTCGTTTGAGATCATCCACCGTAAAACATTCACCGACTATATCGATGACGTGAGCACCCGATATGTAGACCCAGCTTTGTTTGACAAGTATCTGTCGCCATCCCAGGCCGTCATTGCAAAGTACATGTCTAACAAGGCTGCGCAGGGATATAATACACCTGGTTATCGGAAGAACGATAAAAGGGGTGACCCCAAACAGAATGACGCTTATTTTACAGCCCAGTTCAAGATCGGGTTTCGCATCGGCGGCGGCAGCGAGCAACGCTGGAGGAATTCCACTCACTGTCCGTTGTTAAGGTTCTAAAAAATGCCCGCTGGTCATTGCCGGAAAGTTATTATTCGTTGTTGATCGTATAAAAGTTGTTGATCCGTACCCTATTTTTTTTATTGATTGCAAAATATCAATAGGTAATCTATGAGTAAAACCTCTACCCTTCAGAAAACATGCCGTCGTCTGCATCTATTCACCGGCGTTGCGGTGACCGGTCTTTTATTCACCGCGCTGCAGCCGGCTTTTGCATCCGATATTCCTACGGGGGTGCACCTCCATCCAAAGGAGTTTGATGTCTGTCCTTCGGACAACGAACCTCCGGTTCGTTTGGATACTATCCACAGTATCCAGGTAAATAAGTCTCTGGTTAGTAAAAAGAACAAGATACGGCTCTTCCCTGATGCCAGACAGCAGGTGCTGTTCTTCTCTGCCAATGGCGAAGATAAAAGAGTATATCAACTGTATTTATTCGATATGGATGGCAGACTTGTCAATCAGGCCAGTATCCGCAATCGGGAGACGACTGTACTGACTTCCCTGTCCGAAGGGAATTATTTGTTTGAGATATTCACGGATGATGAAAGAATAGAGAATGGCCATCTGGTCATTCGGTAATACTTTACAGCTCTTTAAAACTTTATTAATGTACAACCAATAAGCAAGCAGGGAAATTGGTAAAATCCTAATATCCGAAGGTTAAGTAAAACCTGATCCGTTCCCTATTTTTATAGTACCCTTTACAAACAAAGATTTTATTAATCACTCCCTGCTATCGCTTGTTGGCCGACCACAGGTCGGCCGCGCGAAGCATAACCGGGTGTAGCGAAGGTTACGACCGAGGTATCCGAGGAAGGGTCCAACAGTGTTGGAACCAACGAAGGATACGGGCGCAGCCCTCGTGTCGAAGCAGCTCCGACGAAGGCCTGTTTAGATTCTAAACAATCCCGGACCGTCAGGTCCGGAACAAAACTGAATACCTACTTCAAAAAAATATTTGCCGCCTCTTTCCAATTGTTGATCCTGTCATAACCCGTGATCTCCAGGTTATGCGCAGCAGTAAAGATATATGGCTTCCCTTTGAATCCCTTCAGGTTCTTCACATGGTCGTCGATCATATAATCCCCATGCACCAGGTCCTTGCTTCCACAGAGAGCTATTTGCCGCCAGGAGAAGAAGGGAAAGTATTCTTGCAACCAGTCATATTTATCTTTGAGGGAGTTGGGGAACTCCATGGCTGCCGACACGATAAAGACTTCGTACTTATCATTCAATTCCCGAAGCACTTCTACTGCATCCTCCATCACAGGAAGATGGCGGAAAAAGCCCGGGGCCTTCAGTCTATCCATTACCAGGCTCTGATGTTCTTCCGGAAAGCCCTTTAACCAGGAACCCACCAGCATCTTATCCCAGTCCACGTCCTTGTCATATTTCTTTTTATACCAGTCGATCATTTCTCCCATCGGGTCTGCAATGACCTCGTCCATATCAATGATAATTCTTTCCATAATACTGTATTAACCCTTTAGCTCGTCTTTTAAATATTTTGCCGTAAAACTTTCTTTACTCTTAACCAGGTCTTCCGGAACTCCTTCAAAAAGGATCCTGCCGCCCCCATCGCCCCCTTCGGGGCCCAGGTCGATGATATGATCGGCCACTTTGATCACGTCCAGGTTATGTTCGATGACCAGGACAGTGTTACCCCTGTCCACCAGTTTGTTCAGTACATCCAGCAGATGCCGTATGTCTTCAAAGTGCAGCCCCGTGGTCGGCTCATCCAGGATATAGAAGGTCTTGCCGGTGTCCTTCTTCCCCAGCTCTGTCCCCAGTTTTACCCGCTGGGCCTCGCCGCCGCTGAGCGTGACGGCCGACTGACCTAAGGTGATGTATCCCAGTCCTACTTCCTGAAGCACCTTGATCTTGCGATAGAGATAAGGCACATTCTGGAAGAACTCCACCGCCTCATCCACTGTCATATCCAGCACATCGCTGATGGATTTTCCTTTATAGCGGATCTCAAGCGTCTCCCGATTATACCGGCGCCCATTGCATTTTTCGCAGTGCACATATACGTCAGGGAGGAAGTTCATTTCGATGACGCGCATTCCCCCGCCTTCACAGACATCGCAACGGCCGCTTTTTACATTAAAGGAGAATCGGCCCGCATTATAACCCCGGATCTTTGCTTCAGGCACAGAAGCAAACAGCGTGCGGATATCCGTAAAAAAACCGCAATAGGTGGCAGGATTGCTGCGGGGTGTACGGCCGATGGGCGACTGGTCGATCTCGATGACCTTATCAATATGCTCAAGCCCCTTAATGTTCTTATATTCCAGGGGCGTCATCTTCGAGCCGTACGCATGTTTGCTAAGAATAGGGTACAATGTCTCGTTGATGAGTGTGGACTTGCCGCTGCCGCTGACACCTGTGACGACGATCAGCTTACCCAAAGGGAATTTTACGTCTACGTTCTTTAGGTTATTGCCTTTGGCGCCTTTTAGCTCCAAGAACTTTCCGGATCCTTTTCTTCTTTCGGAGGGGATCTCGATCTTTTTATGTCCGTTGAGGTATGCTGCCGTAAGGGTGTCCAGCTTCAGCAGACCGGCCGGCTTGCCTTGCGCCACGATCCGCCCCCCGTGAAAGCCCGCTTTTGGACCTATGTCCACCACATAATCCGCCGCCATCATGATGTCCTTATCATGCTCTACCACCAGCACGCTGTTACCGATGTCCCGGAGGTTCTTCAAAGCTTCGATGAGACGCTGGTTGTCCCGCTGGTGAAGACCGATGCTGGGTTCGTCCAGGACGTAAGTGATACCCTGCAGCTGCGAGCCTATTTGTGTCGCCAGCCGTATCCGTTGGGACTCCCCGCCGCTGAGGGTACGGCTGCTGCGGTCCAGGGTCAGATAAGTAAGTCCCACGTCCGCCAGGAATTGCAGCCGCTCACGTATCTCTTTCAGAATGTCTTTGGCGATGATGTTCTGTTTGTTATTCAGTCGCTTCTCCACTCCCGAGAACCAATCCACCAGTCTGTTGAGGTTCATGGCGCTGAGCTCCGCAATATTTTTGTCCCCTACCCTGAAGTACAGGCTTTCTTTCCGCAGCCGGGCCCCATGACAGGTGTCACAGGTCTTCAGCTCCATGTACTTCTCTACCCATTCCCGCAGACTGTCGGAAGTACCACCGGCAAACCAGCGTTTCAGGGCATTCACCACCCCTTCGTATTCTGTCGTATAGACCTGACTTTCGGAAGATGCATTCTCGTCAAAGTCGATTTCTCTGCTATCCCCCGCCTCATTGCCATACAACACCAGGTTCAGCGCTTTTTTGGGCATGTCCTTGATGGCCACATCCAGGCTAAACTTATTTTTCTTTGCCAGTTGCTGCACCTGCTGGAACATATAAGCCTCCCGCTCGCCTCCCAGGGGCGCGATACCGCCTTCGTTGATACTTTTGGAAGGGTCGGGAATGATGGCGTCCATGCTGATCTGGTACACCGCACCAAGTCCCTTGCAGGTAGGGCAGGCGCCATAGGGTGAGTTGAAGGAAAAGCTGTTGGGGGAAGGCTCTTCATAACTGATGCCCGTATCCTCGCACATCAGCTGCTTGCTGTACTGGAATAGCCTGTTGTCGTCATTGAGCAGCAGGAACAACAGATCCTTTCCCATCTGGAGCGCCTTCTGTACGCTCTGGCTCAGACGGACCTTCATGTCCTCCGTCACCGCCATCCTGTCGATGACCACTTCGATGTCATGGATTTTGTACCGGTCCACCTGCATTTTGGGCACCAGGTCCTTTACCTCCCCATCCACCCGGACCTTCAGATAGCCTCTCTTCCGGATGTCTTCAAACAGCTCCCGGTAATGCCCCTTCCGGCCCCGGACCAACGGTGCGAGAATGGATATCTTTTTATTCTTAAACTTCTTAAAGACGTTGTCCACAATCTCCTCCTCGCTGAATTTCACCATCATCTTTCCCGTATTGTAAGAATAAGCCGCACCGATACGTGCGTAGAGGAGCCGCAGGAAGTCATAGATCTCCGTGACGGTGCCCACCGTACTGCGGGGGTTCTTGTTGGTGGTCTTCTGTTCGATGGAAATGACGGGACTGAGTCCGGTGATCTTGTCCACATCAGGCCGCTCCATATCCCCAATGAACTGACGGGCATAGGCGCCAAAACTTTCCATATAACGACGCTGCCCCTCGGCATAGATCGTATCAAAGGCAAGCGAGGATTTACCGCTGCCGCTGATACCCGTGATCACCACCAGTTTATTCTTGGGGATACGGATATCTATGTTCTTCAGATTGTGGACCCTGGCTCCGAATACCTCAATAGTCTCTTCTCCGGGCGTAAGGCCGGCATCTGTGTTTGTTTCTACCAATGACATGAATTGTGTTCCGGTTGAGGTGAAAAAAAATAGATGCTAAATGTCCGTCAAACGGGTCATCCCCAAAAATGTAACCCGTTTGCCGGAAAAATCTAATATCTGTCCTTCGGACAACGAACCTTCGGTCCGTTCAAAGATAGGTATAACAATCCAAATGCTAAAAAAGTTGGGGAAAATTCAACAAAACATATCCCTTCCCGACAAATGTCTGGCTCCTCCACGGCATGACGGCAGTCAAGAAATCGCTAAACAATTAATTAATATAGAAAGCGTTATTCCTTGGGCTTTCTTTTTTTTGTTACATTGCCCCCACCGGTTAAGGATATACCTCTATCTGATGAAAGCTGCGCTCGACCTCGTTCTGAAACTACTAGCCCGGCAAAGGGACCGACGGTTTATCCGTCTCTATCTTTTATTGGCCGCCATCATACTTGCCTGTGTCGCCACCTGGTTTCTCGACCTCATCGCTTTCCGGACATCTCTTTACGCATCATCATCCCTTGTACGGATCATTACAGACATGATTAGCTGGGTAGCCGTATTTACCCTCATCCGGCTGCTGCCGTACGCTTTTTCCCTGAGGTCCTCCCGGCTCCTGGAGGAGATCGAAATGCGTAAAAAGATAGAATCAGACCTGCAGGTGAAGAATATTCTTGTAGAAGAAAGCAAGCGGCTTTTTAAGAACGTCTTTGATCATTCAGCCGTAGGGGTAGCGTTGGTGAGCCCTGATGGGCGGTGGCTCAATGTCAATCAATCCATCTGCGATATGCTGGGTTATTCCAAAGACGAGCTGGTGAAAAGCTCTTTTCAGGACATTACTCACCCCGACGACCTGGCTGCCGACCTGGCTTTTGTAAACCAGATGCTGCAAAAGGAACGGGAAACCTACCAGATGGAAAAAAGGTATATCCGCAAGGACGGCGCTACCATCTGGGTGCTTCTATCGGTATCCCTTACCTGGCAGGAAGGAAAGCCCGCCTTTTTTATTTCGCAGCTGGCGGATATTTCGGCCCAACGGCAGTTGCAGACAGAAGTGGAGAGAAAGAATGCCGAGTTGGAAGCCCATATCGTCAAGATCAATGAATTCAACCGGATCGTTGCTCACAACCTTCGGGGCCCTGCCTCCACGCTGATCAATATGGCGGACTTCCTGGAAAAGAACAGGAACGAAGATGACAGGGATTTCATGCTATCAAAAGTAAAGGACACTTCCGTACTGATCATCCATACGTTGAATGATCTGAAAGACCTGCTGGAGATCCAGATCCGCCAGGAAGATCCGTCTACTGCCTACCCTTTTAAAGACGCCCTGTACAACAGCATGCAGATGCTGGAAGGTGAGGTGAAGTGCTCCAACGCGCTTGTCAACGTACAGTTCGACGTGGAAGAAGTGTGCTTCCCCAAGGCATACCTGGACAGCGTCTTTTACAACCTCCTCAGCAACGCCATAAAATATCGTCACATCGGAAAAGCGCCCGTCATCGACGTCGGCACAATGGCGGTAAATGGACATGTGGTACTGACGGTAAAGGACAACGGCATCGGCATCGATATGCAGAAGCACGGGCAGGACATCTTTAAATATAAAAAAGTCTTTCACAAAGGTTATGACAGCAATGGCGTGGGGTTATTCCTAACCAGGAGTCAGCTGGAAGCCAATAATGGGAAGATAGAAGTGGAAAGCGCGGTTGATCAGGGTACTACCTTTCGTGTCTATTTTGAAAAGAATACAATCTCATGAGCTATAAACTATCCATGGCAGGCATTATCGACGACGACGAGATCTACCAACTGGTGATGCGGCGGACTATCGAACAAACAGGAGTGATCGGGTCCATTCTGCAATTTTACGATGGGGAAGAAGCGCTCAATTATTTCAAGGAAAAACAGGATACGCCGGAAGGGTTGCCTGATCTGATCCTGCTGGATATCAACATGCCTTTTATGGATGGATGGCAGTTCCTGGATGAATTTGTAAAGATCCCTTTCAAAGAAGGTTACCGGAGAAAGATCCATATCATCTCTTCTTCCTCAACCTCCGAGGATATCAATAAGGCAAAGGGATACAGCATTGTGTCGGGCTATCATGTAAAACCCATTACAAAAGATAAATTTGAAGAGATACTGCGGTCGATCGGGAGTGCGGCATAAATTTCTGTTTTTTTATTAGGGCGTGCCCCTTCGGGTCGGGCCATTCGCTGTAGTCCTCGCCCTGCGGGCTGTGGGCTGCCGCAGAACTTCGTCGGAGCTGCTTCGACACGCTCCTCCTCGTTCGTAACCTTCGCTTCGCTCGGTTATCCCTCACGCGAGGTTTGATAATAGGCTGAATTGATCTTTTCCTTTATTTTAATTCCTCTGTGCAACTTTGCTTTTTATCGGGCGGGGCAGCCTCAACCGTTCCGCCGCTGTATTTGCCGTAACGCCATGCCATATTACATTACCCGGCCTGCTATCTTCCCAACAGCGGGGACCTATCACCCACGGCAACTAAGGCGGCTCCACGGAGGGCTGCCCCTCACATACATTTCTTGCAAATATGATAATAAAAGGAAAGATCAATCTAAACCGTTATATCTTTTCCAATCCGGTCAAAAAGCGCCAGTCCGCCGCCGCATTTCTTTCAATTTCGATTTAGGCGGGCTCCGCTGTATTTGCCCGTGCATCCCGCCGGTCATTCCACTCCCTGCAAGCATGTATCTTTCTCTTATCGCGGCAAGCATTCGGGCAAATAAGGCTCCGCAGACCAAGGTTATATTAAAGCCATCCAAGGACAGAGAAGTTTGAAAGTTCTCCTTAAGCCCGCAAGGCGTGCATTTCCTTTTTTGACGTATAACCAGGGTTTGTGAAAAAATAAACCCCTCCATTCAATTTGAGAGGGGATTTATTTTTTCACCACAAAGCCATATTTTATGTTATACTTTCTCGTCAAAAAAGGAAATGAATTGCACGTTATGCCAGTGCTTCCAAAGGAAGAGGAAACCTTTCGTCTCTTTTATCATGAGTTCATATTGGCAGAAGGAGCTTCATATGGCGATGTGCTTACGCAATTCTACAGCCTTCCTGTTGTACTCGATAAAGAAGCCTGCTAGATTAATATTCCTCCCTGGGGCGGCTCATTCGGCCGCCCCGGAGACGGTTTTATTTAAAAAATAATTATAACGTTCATATATAGTTGCATTAAACATTTTATTGTTTAAACCGTCATACAAGAATAGTAATCCTTTAAAATTTTTACCTATGTTATACTTTCTTATCAAAATAGAAAATGAGTTACAGGTGCGGTCGGTCATGCCGGAGGATGAATTGTTGTTCAGGCTCTTGTATGGCCAGAAAATCCTTGTCGAAGGAGGCAGCATTCCGGATGTGCTGCAGCAATTCGACGAACTTCCATTGATCATTAGTAACGGGGTTTAGCCCGTCACTTTTATAAAGCTTACGCTCCTGAAGAGATCCTGCATTGAAGACTATCGGCGTTACAAAAAAATAAATATTGGCACAGCTATGGTTTTTTAAAAAAATTTTCCCTTATTTCGTTGTAGGCATTTCTCCGTATTCTTGCATCTTATTCAAACCCATTCTCTGATTAGTTAACAACGATTAGTCTACTGACCGTAGACGTATGGCATTGCCGTGCGTAATTCCCTAAACTGGCTTCTCATGAAAGGACACCAGACTGCAATCCTATTGCTGTGCTGTATACTGACACTTTCCTGTTTTGCTCAGGACCAGCCTGACAAGGTTACGGCCATTATTAATCTTCCTTCCAAATTCTTCAACCGGGTACAACACAAGACAGCCAATCTTGATGCACAGCTCACCCGTCAGACAGAAAAATATTTACAAAAGATGGCCCGGCGGGARGAACGKYTGCGYAGGAAATTATRCAAAGTCGATTCCAGCGCAGCAAAGACGCTGTTTGCAGGCTCGGCAGCGCGTTATGCTGCATTGACTCAAAAACTGGCTGGWGATACGGGYAGCGGCAGTAGYYTTGGCTTGAATGGCGAATACCAGGCCTATACRGATTCSTTGCAGGGTATGCTCAAATTCATGAGCAACAAYCCRAAAGCCCTCGCCTCACTCAAACAATTGCAATCCCTGCAGGCGAAGATGCAGGACGCGGAACAGGTCAAGGAATACATCCGCGAACGGAAGCAACAGATATCCCAATATGTTCAGCAGCATRCGAATTTGAGCGGATTATTAGGSAAGGATTACCAGGGGTTTAACCAGGATGTTTACTATTATTCMCAGCAGGTCCGGGCGTATAAGGAAATGCTAAACGACCCGGACAGGCTGACAAAGGAGGCGCTCACCATTCTTAACAAGCTACCTATCTTCCAGACATTCATGACAAAAAACTCACAACTCGCCGGATTGTTCAGTCTCCCTGCCAATTACCAAAACCCCGCCACCCTGGCCGGACTGCAGACTCGTGACCAGGTAGCCGCATTGATCAACCAGCAAGTTGCCGCTGGTGGCGCAGGCGGACAAGCTGCCTTGCAGGCCAATCTTCAGTCGGCCCAGTCGCAGTTGGATGGATACAAGGATAAGCTGAGCAAGCTCGGCGCCGGCAGCGGGGACATCGATATGCCGGATTTTAAGCCGAATAATCAAARGACGAAAAGCTTCTGGCGCCGGCTGGAATATGGTACAAAYTTYCAAACCACTCGAAACAGCTACTATTTCCCCACCGTATCAGACTTCGGGCTCTCGGTGGGGTATAAACTCACGAATCGCAGCACCATTGGATTAGGTGCGAGTTATAAGCTGGGATGGGGCAATGGTATTCAGCATATTGCCTTTTCCAGCCAGGGGGCAGGGCTAAGGTCGTTTGTGGACGTAAAGATCAAGGGTAGTTTTTCTTTTTCGGGCGGCTATGAGATCAACCGGACTCTGCCTTTTTCCACTTATCAGCAATTGCGGAATTGGGACACCTGGACAAAGAGTGGGCTGATAGGTTTGACCAAAACGGTGTCGATGAAGAGCCGGGTGTTTAAAAAGACCAAGGTCCAATTAATGTGGGATTTCCTCAGCTACCAGCAGGTGCCGAGGACGCAGGCGGTGATCTTTAGGGTTGGATACAATTTTTAATTAATACTGGATAAAGTATAAAAAGCTCCTTATAATGAGTCATTTTGGAAAGAAAGTTGCTGCTGCGTTGATTATCACATTTTTTTTCAAGGCAACCTATTCGCAAACTATACCTGCAGTCGTCGACATCAAGTCGCCCGAAGTTGCTGCATTTAATAGGAATATCGAAACCCCCGTTTCCTACTATACGGGTGTGCCAAGTATTAGCATACCGTTATATCAAATCAACATGAAAGGCGTTACGGTACCTATATCTTTAAACTATCATGCCGGCGGAATACGGGTAGACCAGGAAGCAACCTGGGTAGGCCTGGGATGGTCTTTAGATTATGGAGGCGAGATTTCCCGGAAGGTTAGAGGTATAAGAGATGAAAGAGCATTTTTTAACTCCGGTTCAATTGACTCTTTTATGGCCATGCCAAAATCTACGGTATCTGATAATCAATTAAGACAAGAGCAGGTTGCGATGGCTAAATACGGTATTCTTCCTGTCGATTTTATGCCGGATGAATTTTACTATTCCTCCCTGGGATATTCAGGACGTTTTATGTTAAATCAATCGACAAAAAAATTTGTTCTGTTTCCTAAAGAAGATATATTAATAACTCCTGGTCCATTCATCGTTGGTTCCGGAGATCCATTCCCATACTGGACATTGCAACTGCCCAACGGAGTTTCGGCAGACTTTGGAAAAGATGCAGTCAGCTCGCAAACCAACCTTAATAATTCCAACACCACTACCAGGTCCAGTTGGCTGATAAAATGTATCCGGAATGGCCGAAATGATAGCGTTACTTATAACTATGAGTCTTACAGTTATACCGCCTGGAAAATCATGGGTGAAACTTACACTATAGGAGGTGCAAGTGGTAGTAGTTCGAACGTGAATACAGCGGTCCAGCAATATTCTTATCAAGACGTAAGAGCGAAAGAGATAGATTTTCCAAATGGTAAAGTGACATTTATTTCTTCCCCTCGCAGTGATATGCCTACCAATGCATTATCCGAAATAGACGTTATGGATAATACAGGGATACAAATAAAAAGGATCCTATTCTATTATAGCTATTTTACAGGCTCTTCCTTAGACATACTGCCGACGCTTAATTCTGTTGTAAATAATTATGTTCCCAGTGCATATAAATACCAGCGATTAAGATTAGACAGTGTACAGATCACGGGGATATCTGTACAGCCGGCTACATATAGATTCGACTATTATACCAATAGTCAAATGCCATCAAAATATTCCTTTGCCCAGGATCATTTTGGGTTTTACAACGGGCAACCCAACACTGGAATATACACCTTCCTCCCCAATCTCCTTCCTCCCTCTCCTACGTCTTCAAACCAGGGGTTCCAAGGTGGAGACAGGAGAGTTAATCCTACGCTGAGCAACACTTTCTCTCTCCATGCTGTCACCTATCCCGAGGGGGGTAAAACCGAATATGTATACGAAAACAATACTGCAAACCTGGGCGGGATTCCCAGCCAATTGCTGGATGGCTACCAAGATGATAATATTAAGGATGCATCCGCAGGTATAAGCTTCAGTGGCTGGAGCCGGAATTCTTTTTATCCTTCTCCGACCAGTGTTGACCCTGATGGCACAAAGTATTTTACTCAAGATTTTACAATACCTAAAAACAGTTACCCTTCAATGGGATTGGGGTGGTATCTCTCTACAGACTATGGTATTTCCACAGCGGAAAACAACACACCTTATTCTGCAGATAATGTCTACTTCAAGCTGGAGTCCATTGATGCTGCCGGGAACGCTACCTTGCTTAAGGATTTTTCTACAGCAGGGGGTATTTCCGGGCCTGGCAACCCATATCCGAGGACCGGTTACGACAATAGTGACTTACATTTACACGAGGGGAAATATAGGATGACTGTAAAAATTGTTTACCTTAATCCTGTAGGTTCACCTGCTGAAAACCAAAGGTACAGCACCTCATTTCACGTTTATTGGAGGGAACTTGATACTACTAAAATGACGGTGAATGTCGGAGGCTTGCGAATAAAAAGAATAAACCATTATACTCAAGACGGGAAGTTGGCGCTGAAAAAAAGTTTCTCTTATAATTATACGACCTCTAATGTTTACAATATCCCCAACCTTACTTCAGGAAGGATAGTTTCTTTGCCGAAATATTATCAGTTTCAAAATTTGATCAGATTCAATCTCCAAAACCCGACTACATGTTTCGGGAGTTTTTATTTAAGCTTTTTTTCAAGTTCTATTTTGCCGATGGAGACTACGGCAGGGTCTTATGCAGGATACGAAAGCGTAGATGAGTTCGATGTAAATACAGAGGATACTACGCAAGTGCTGAGAACCAATTATTCCTTTTCGTTCATGCCTTCGTATTTCGCACAGCTAAACCCTTCGGAAAATTTAGCCATGTGGGAACCACAGGAATGGATGCGGGGGAAGTTGTTGTCTAAAAAATATTTTAAAGGGACCGACATCATAAAGAAAGAAGACTACTCCTATTATTATCTGTCTCCTAATCAGTCGGCGGAAGATAACGTACCTGAAATTAATACCGATTTTATAAGCTGGCAGTCTCTTATTGCCAATAACCCACAATGGGTTTGGGACTATAATCTAAATCCAGATAATCCCAACTGGGGGCCATATAATCCCAATGATTATCCGCCTGATTTTTATGACAACAGTCCCAGTTCTATTCCCAATTCTAATATTACAAATACTCCGACATCCAGCAATGTCGATTGCCCAACCTATTATTACGATAATAGTTGGCATGTTCCTTATTTTCTACATTACACCGGCTTTGATAAGCCAATGGCAAAAACTATAACCTTATTTGACGATTATGGTGGTGTTTTGTCGACCGTAGACAGCTTTTTCTACGAAGCATCCCCTGCCTTGTATCAACTCACAAAAACAAAGACTTTCAGCAGTAAAGGTGATACGTTAGAGACAACGTACAGATACCCATATGATTATTCAACAATTTCGCCTTATGATAAAATGATCGCAAAACACAACCTTAATGCAGTCGTTGAAACAAAAAAGAATAAAAATGGCCAGTTTTTAGAATTACAGCACACAAATTATGCAGATTGGGGAAATGATATCTTATCCACATCATCCATACAAACACAGACGGGAAGTAATAATGTATTAGATACCAGGGGAGTGGCTTACGGGTATGATGCCAAGGGAAACATCCTGGAAGAATCGAAAAGCAACGACGCACACATTTCCTATATATGGGATTTTAACCAGCAATATCCCATAGCGGAGGTGAAAAATGCGTCGCAAACGTACATTGCCTATACAAGTTTTGAGGCCGATGGCTCCGGCAACTGGAATATTGGCTCTCCAACAAGAGATTCCGGCAATGCCATCACCGGAAACAAATGGTACACGCTCGCCAGCAATGTCTATAAATCAGGGCTCTCTGTTTCATCCAGCTATATAGTTTCTTATTGGACAAAAAATAGTTCTGCTTTTTCTATTACCGGCACTATCACTGGGTATCCCATAAAAGGCAAAACCATCAACGGATGGACTTTATACGTACATAAGGTCACCGGACAATCTACTGTTACACTCAGCGGAAATGGACCAATAGATGAACTCCGGTTATATCCTGCAGAGGCCCAGATGACCACCTATACCTATCAACCCTTGGTGGGGATGACTAGCCAATGCGATGTGGGCAACAGGATCACTTACTATGAGTACGACGGTCTGCAACGGCTGAAATACATCCGCGACCAGGACGGGAACATCTTAAAATCATACGACTACCAGTACCAGGCAACCACCCCTACATTACCTTAATCATTTAATACAACACTATCATAACTACAGCCCTAAACATGACATATATGAAGCAATTACTTTGGCTCCTGTTACTTTTGACCTGCCTCGGCGCCGGCCGCCTCTCTGCACAAACCACCAGCTTTAATTTTTCTTCCGCCCCGCGTGCCGCATCGGGTTGGATCAATGTGTATGGCAATCCGGCCCTGGCCAGCACCCCGATCACCGCAACAGACCCTTCGACGGGTATCACCATCAGCTCTGTTGCCGCCGCCAATTGGGCAGGCTTCGGCGCCGGCCATACTACTTCCGCCGATGGCGGCGGTGCTGCCGGGGGTACTTTCTTTCCGGCTGCCGTTATGATGAACGAGTGGTTCCAGTACGGTGATTATCTGGCCGTCTATAATGCTGTAGTGCCCCAGTTGGAGATCCGGGGCCTTAATAAAGACAGCGTCTATACGCTGAAGATGACCGGCAGCTTTTCCCTCAATGTCCCCAATACCTATAATTTGAACCCCACCCGGTATACCGTGGCGGGGGCTGTCCTKTATGGATACAGGGACGTGAATGGTAATTTTAATACCGCCGATGGCGCCGTCTTTACCAATATCTCGCCCGATACCAACGGAAAAATAAGGGTGTATGTGAATACCTACAACGGCTCTAATCTGGCCGGCATCAGCGGCCTGCAGATCATCCGCGGCAGCTCCTCCTCGCCTACGCCCAATGTAACGATCACCCACCCCATGAACAATGATGTACTCGTGGAAGACGGCAACTTTGTTTTCTCGGCCACGGCGTCGGAAACCAATGGCACCATTACCAAAGTGCAGTTTTATATCAACGATACAAAAATGGGTGAAGATTCCACGGCGCCTTATGCTTATACCTGGGTAAACCCCGATGAGGGGCATTATACCCTGATGGCACGGGCCTTTGACAGCCAGGGCAACAGCAGCTCGGCTTCTATCAATGTCAGCGTGGAATCCCTTTCCTCTTTCTGGAGCATGACCGGTAATATCGCCGCCAACGCAGACAGCAATTTTGTGGGCACGGTCGATACCAACCGCCTGGCTTTCCGCACCAACAACCTCGAGCGCATGAGCATACTCGGTGACGGGTCCGTGGGCATCGGTACCAAAAACACCTATGGCTATAAGCTGGCTGTCAACGGCAGCGCCATCTTTACCAAGGTAAAGGTAAAGACCGCGGGCACCTGGCCGGACTATGTATTTGACAAAGGGTATAAGTTACCGGACCTGGCATCGCTGGAGCGCTACCTGGCCGAGCACAGGCACCTGCCGGAGATAACGCCGGCAGCTGAGGCAGAGCGGGAAGGCATCGATGTAGCCGCGCAGCAGGCGGCGCTCTTGAAAAAAGTGGAAGAGTTGACGCTTTATCTCATTGAAGAGAATAAGCAATTAAAAGCACAGCTGAAAAAGAATGCGGAACAAAACACCAGGATCCAACAGCTCGAGCAGCAGCTCAACACGCTGGAAAAACTGATCCGTCGGGAAAAATAGGCTTTTATCAATCATCATGACCAATGCTCAATAAACATGTTGTTATAGCAGGGCTGATCGCCGGATGCATGATTGGACCGCTGTTCCTGGTTGCACAGGCACAGCCTTCCAATAAACCTACGACCGCCACCCAGGCGCCGGCGCCGACCCTGCCCGTAGCGCCAGTCCCCGGCAGTTACCTCGTGAACGGACAGGCCCCCCTGATAAATTATGTAAGGGAGCGGGCTGGGCTGGGAAGGATCACCGATACGGCGGTCTTTGCAGCGGCGCCTTACACCGATGTAAAAGAAACAACCCAATATATTGACGGGCTGGGACGACCCCTGCAGACCGTGAGCCGCCAGGCGACACCGGGCAGCAACCCTAATGACCTGGTCGCCCCTGTGCTGTACGATGCGTTTGGAAGGGAAACCTATAAATACCTGCCCTATGTACCCACTACGGGCAACACCAGTGACGGCGGGTTTAAGCTGGACCCTTTCAACGCCCAACAGCAGTTTTACCAGAACGTATATCCCACCGAACAGCCGGCCTACACAGGAGAGCAGGTGTACTACAGCCAGGTGCAGTATGAAGCCTCGCCGCTGAACAGGGTGCTCCAAACCCTGGCCCCGGGTAACAGCTGGGCAGGCAGCGGCAAGGGCGTCTCCCAGGGGTACCTGGTCAATGCTGCCACCGACAGCGTGGTGATCTGGAGCATCACCAGTGACACCCTGACCTATATGGGTAATGATATCACCCGGAATATCCCTACCGCAGCTGGATACTACCTGGCCGGACAGCTGTACAAAAACCTGACGGTGGATGAGCAAGGGCATGCTGTAGTGGAATACAAGGATAAGGAAGGACAGACCGTACTCAAGAAAGTACAGCTGGGTACCGTAGCTACGGACTACACCGGCTACCAGGGATGGCTCTGTACCTATTATGTATATGACGACCTGAACCAGCTGCGTTTTGTCCTCTCCCCTAAGGCCGTGACCATTGCCTATGGCAATGGCTGGAACCTGGCAGCTGATACGACAACGATCAATGAACTTTGTTTCCGGTACGAATATGACTTTCGCCGACGGATGAGCGCTAAAAAAGTACCTGGTACAGCCTGGACCTATATGATCTATGACCAGCGGGACAGATTGGTATACACTCAGGATGGTAATATGCGGGCAAGGAACCAATGGATGGCCACCCTGTATGATGTGCTGAACCGGCCCACCACCACCGGGATGATCAGCTATAGCGGTACGCCCGGTCAATTGCAGGCATATGTCACCACAGTCACCGACAGCAGTTCTACCAGTTCCCTTACGGTGAGTGGTGTCGGGGTAGCCGCCCTGCCACAGACATTGAGCCTTGCTACGCTCTACAATGGCGATCAACAGGCGCAAAGTGAGATCACCCTGGACAATGGTTTTGCCACGCCCGATACCGTGGACTTCACCGCTGAGATTGTCACTGGCAATGGCAGCGGCAACTCCTTCAGCAATACGGTGCAGGTTGCAAGCAATCCTTTACCTGCAGGATCGGGTTTTATCCCGCTGACCCTCACTTTTTATGATGACTACAGCCAGGTGACGGATAGACAATATACAGCTGCCTATAATGGGCTGCTGGATCCAGGCGCCAACCTGCATCCGGAAACCTTGCCTGCTGTAAATGAACAGCAGGGCATCCCCACCACCGGCCAGGTCACCGCCACCCGGGTACGGGTRATCGAAGATCCTGCCGATCTCACCAAAGGACAGTGGTTGACCACGGCCTCTTTCTATGATGACCGCCTGCGGGTGATACAGACCCAAAGCGATAATTACAGGGGGGGAAGGGATACGCTGACCAATAGGTATAATTTCCCCGGGCAGGTGATCGCCACCTACCTGGCCCATGCCGACCCGCAGGCTGCGGCCGGTGGGCGTACACGGGTAAAGACTACCCAAAACTACGACCCTGCCGGCCGGTTGCTGGACGTGTACAAGACCCTTAACGATGCCGACAGCACCAGACGACTGATCGCCCATAACGATTATGACCAGCTGGGACAGTTGAAGCAAAAGCATCTCGGGCAGCTTCCCACCGGCGGCAGCTTCCTGGAAACCCTGGACTACAGCTACAATATCCGGGGCTGGTTAAAGGGGATCAATAAGRACTATGCAAATAATGACAACAGCCAGGGGGCGAATAACCGCTGGTTCGGGATGGAGCTGAGTTATGATTGGGGATTTAACGCTACTCAATTAAACGGCAATATATCCGGCAACAAATGGCGCAGCAAGGGAGATGGTCAGCAACGGGCGTATGGTTTTGGATATGACGGGGTAAACCGGCTGCTATATGGGGACTTTAACCAGTACAGCAGCGGCGGATGGGACCGTTCGGCGGGGATCGATTTTTCYACGGTCATGGGTAATGGGGTGGACCCCTCTACGGCCTATGATGAGAATGGCAATATCCTGGGGATGCTGCAGTCCGGCTGGCAGCTGGGTGGTAGCCATCCCATCGACTCTCTGCGTTATACCTATTATGATCACAGCAACAAGCTGCAAAATGTCATCGATGGCAGGGACGATGCCCTGACGACCCTGGGTGACTTCCGGACCTCGGCTCTCAGCCCCTACCATACCGGTAAGACCACCACGGCCATCGACTACGCCTACGACGTAAATGGCAATATCACCCGTGACCTGAACAAGGACATCGGCAGCTCATCGGCAGATGGCATTATCTATAATCACCTCAATCTACCCTGGCAGGTCAAAATGCGAAGTGCGACAGGCACCAAGGGAACGATCACCTATATCTACGATGCAGCAGGCAGCAAGCTGGAAAAAAGGACGGTGGACAGTGCCGGAGGCAGCCAGACGTCCACCGCCTATATCGGTCCTTTCCAATACCAGGGCAGGCGTACCCTGGGTAATGGCAGCCCCGCCGACACCCTGCAGTTCCTGGGACAGGAAGAGGGAAGGGTACGGATAGTGTCCGACACCACGGGCGGACAAGTAAAAACTTCCTTTAAATACGACTACTTTATCAAGGACCACCTGGGCAATACCCGGATGGTGCTCACCGAAGAGCAGCAGGTGGACCGCTACCCGGCAGCCACGATGGAGCTGGCCGATGATGCGGTGGATACTTTATTCTACAGCAAGATTGCTGCCACCCGTGCTGATCTGCCACCGGGCTATCCCACAGATACCACCACCAACCCCAATAATAAGGTAGCACGGCTCAATGGCGCCGCCGGACAGCCAAAGCTCGGGCCCGGTATTACCCTCAAGGTGATGGCCGGTGACCAGTTCAGCATCCGGGCCAGCAGCTGGTACCGGCTGAACGGCACTACCCCCGGAACACCGGCCAGTCCC
>BFBZ01000019.1_pt27 | contig 98690 bp, 101 predicted proteins | sample 1888401 | NCBI WGS metagenome assembly BFBZ01 (sample SAMD00112614, study PRJDB3348) | symbiont metagenome | host: Chara braunii
GTGTCGGGCAGGTTGGCGATGTCGCGATCGACCTTGTTCATCACTATCAACGTCTCCACGGGCGAAACGCCGCGTTTCGCCGGCAATCGATTTTGTTCGGGGGCGGTCTTAGAGCCTTTTCCAACCTTATGAAAGTTGGAAAACGACACCGACCGTAGGGTCGCTCAGCATAATCCTGCTTGCTTGAGCACGCGATAGGCCTGCAGCACATCGCGGAACCGGTCTTCCGAACCCCTGTCGCCGCCATTCGCATCCGGATGGTGGCGCTTCACGAGTTCCTTATAGCGCGCCTTGATATCCTGACCAGTCGCCTTTGTATCAAGGCCAAGCGTTTCCAGTGCCTTGGCCTCAAGCGGCTTTGCCTTGCGCTCGCGCGCCTCGCGCGGCCCCCCACCGAACAGGTTGAAGGGGTCGCGCATGCGATTGTAGTAGCCGGCGCGCCCCGAACGCTGCTGTGCGAAATCGGGCGCCGAACGCATCCCGCCGCCATTGGCGCCCATGCGCCAAGTCGGCCGGTGGCCGGTCATCGCCTCCTTCTGGAAGCGGGCGATCTCGCTGTCCGACACGCCGGAGAAATAATTGAAACTCTTGTTGTATTCGCGCACGTGCTCGAAACAGAAGCGGAAATACTCGCCCTCTTTCAGGCGACCGACCGGGGCGCGATGCGTGCCGGCCTCGTTGCAGCCGTCCCACTGGCAGATCGGCGCGCGCGATTTCAGCTCCGCGTCCTTTTCCGGCCGGATGCGGATTTTCTCGAAATATTTGGGATAGGGTTTCATCTCACCCATTTATGGGCTGTTCGCTATTGCGAAACAAGAATTGACATTTCGCCGATGATCGCCCTAACCGCTGAATCGCGGCTTAAAAGCGGTCGAAAACTCGGATTTTGCGGCTGTGCCGTAGATGTGGTGAAGGGAAGCTCCGATGTCCATACAGTCGACGATGGAAGAAAAGCTTAAGGCGGCGTTTTCGCCGGAAAGGCTCGCCGTCATCAATGAAAGCCACCTCCACGCCGGCCATCACCACGCCGAATCCGGTCACCACGCCACCTTTGACGGCACCGGCGAGACGCATTTCCGCGTCCGCATCGTCTCGCCCGACTTTGCCGGCATGAGCCGCATCGACCGCCACCGCGCCGTCAACGAATTGCTTGCCGACGAACTGAAGGCCGGCGTGCATGCGCTGGCGATCGAACCGGCCGCTCCCGGCGAAAAGACGCGCTGGTAGTCCAGACCGGCAGGCAGCGCTTTGCGCGAAGTCAGGCGATCGCGGCCTTCAGAAAGGCCAGCACGGCGGTGCTCAGCGCATCGCCGTCCTTGCCGAGCCGCCGGTCGATGGACATGTGCGTATAGGCGCTGCCGTCGAACAGCGTGACCTTGGTGCCCGCCGCGCGCAGCCGTTCGGCGAAGGCCGTCGAATCCGCCCCTCGGCCGGACCCGCCGGAGTAGGTGATGAAGGTCGGCGGATGTTTGCGGCCGTCCACATAGCTGGCCGGCGACAGCGCATGCCACTGCGCCCGATCCGGGAAGGCGCGGGCATAGGCGCGCGCCATGCCGCCGCTTTTCGCCAGCGCCTCCAGATCGTAGGCCCTGGTATCGTCGAGCACCAGCGCGGCAACGCCCGGCAGATCGCCGCGCATGCCGGTCAGCGCGACGAGATGGCAACCGGACGAATGCCCCATCGCCGCGATACGGGCGGGATCGCCGCCATGGCCGGCGATGTTGGCTTGGACATAGGCATAAGCCTTGGCGACGTCGCTTGCCTGCGTGGCGACGTCGACGCCGGGCAGCATGCGATAGTCGATCGACACGAAACAGAAGCCGTTGTCGAGCAGGAAGCCGGGCTTGGCATGGACCTGGGCCCGGTTGCCGAGCCGCCASGCGCCGCCATGGACGAAGAAGACGACCGGCAGGCCGTGCGCACCGTCCGGCGCGTAGATATCGAGTTTTGCCGGGCCGTAGTCGAAAGTACGCGGCGTGGGCCTGCTCGGCCACCAGGCCGCCGACGCGCGCGCCGGCAGCAGGGCCGTAAGCGATGCCACCAACAGGCTGCGTCGATCGATCATGATCATCTCCGACAGGTCCGGATCGGCACAGTGCACATGTGAACCACCGGCGTCCAGTTAAGGATCGGTAACGGCCGGGGTTTTGGCCACCCGGCAGCTGGGGACGGGCATGGAAAATCCGCCCGGCACCCGGCGCCAGACCCGGCGGCGAGGTGACGGCCGGGCATTCGCTTGCCCTTTGGATGCCCGACAACGACACACGGATGCGAAACCCCCAGATTTACCCTTGAAGGTCCACTGGCAATCACCACGTATTTCTTCAGGCGGGCATTTTCGAATACAACGAATGCCTTCCCGGAGGTCAATGTGGATTGCGTGCGCTCTCCTTCATGTGAAGGGAACCACAATGCTCTCCGGCAGTTGAATGTATGATGAGCCGACTGGCAGCGAGATCGGGCTCTGAGAGCAAACATCATGCGCGAGAATCAATCCGACGTCTTCGATCTGTTTTCCGAGATTTATTCCAACGCGGCCCAGGAAGAGACCAGCCTCCAGCAATATCTGTTAGCCTGCCGCGAAGACAAATCCTTGTATGCGTCGGCCGCCGAGCGAATGCTCGCGGCGATCGGAGAGCCAAACCTGGTCGACACCAGCAAGGACGAACGGCTCGGCCGCATTTTCTCGAACCGCACCATCAAGGTCTATCCGTCCTTTTCCGACTTTTACGGCATGGAGGATACGATCGAGCGCATAGCCGGATATTTCCGCTATGCCTCCCAGGGCCTCGAGGAACGCAAGCAGATCCTCTACCTGCTGGGCCCGGTCGGCGGCGGCAAATCCTCCCTCGCCGAGCGGCTGAAGAAGCTGATGGAACAACGTCCGATCTATACGCTGAAGGTCGGCAACCAGATCAGCCCGATCTTCGAATCCCCGCTCGGCCTTTTCCATCCCGAYCGCATGGGCGATYTGCTKGAGGAAAAATACGGGATTGCCCGGCGTCGCCTGAACGGGCTCATTTCGCCYTGGGCGGCCAAGCGGCTCGACGAAYTGTCCGGCGACATMTCCAAATTCAGCGTCGTCAAGCTCATGCCCTCGCGACTGCGCCAGATCGCCATCGCCAAGACCGAGCCCGGCGACGAGAACAACCAGGATGTCTCCGCCCTCGTCGGCAAGGTCGACATCAGGCAGCTGGAGCATTTCAGCCAGTCAGACCCGGACGCCTATTCCTACAGCGGCGGACTGAACCGGACCACGCAGGGCCTGCTCGAATTCGTCGAGATGTTCAAGGCGCCCATCAAGGTACTGCATCCATTGCTGACCGCGACGCAGGAAGGCAGCTACAACGGCACCGAGAATTTTGGAGGCTTCCCCTACCAGGGCATCGTCGTTGCCCATTCCAATGAATCGGAATGGCAGCAGTTCAAGAACAACAAGAACAACGAGGCCTTCCTCGACCGCATCCTCGTGGTCAAGGTCCCGTATTGCCTTCGCGTGACGGARGAACGGCACATCTACGAGAAGCTGCTGCGCGAGAGCGAGCTGTCCGGCAGCCCYTGCGCCCCCGAAGTGYTGGACATCCTYAGCCGTTTCACCGTCTCGACRCGCCTTGCCGAGCACGACAATTCGCCGCTTTACACCAAGATGCGCGCCTATGACGGCGAGAACCTCAAGGAGATCGACCCCAAGGCGAAATCGGTCCAGGAATATCGCGACGCCGCCGGCGTTGACGAAGGCATGACCGGCGTCAGCACGCGCTTCGCCTTCAAGATCCTGTCTCAGACGTTCAATTACGACACCAAGGAGGTGGCCGCCGATCCGGTGCATCTGATGTACATCCTGGAGGAGGCGATCAAGCGCGAGCAATTCCCGAAGGAGAACGAAGCCGCGTATCTCGACTTCATCAAGTCGGAACTCGCCGCCCGCTATGCCGAGTTCATCGGCCACGAAATCCAGAAGGCCTATCTGGAATCGTACAGCGAGTACGGCCAGAACCTCTTCGACCGCTACATCGCTTATGCCGATGCCTGGATCGAGGACCAGGACTACAAGGACCCCGATACCGGACAGATTCTCAACCGCGACGTGCTGGAGAAGGAACTGTCGCAGGTCGAAAAACCCGCCGGCATCGCCAACCCCAAGGACTTCCGCAACGAAGTGGTGAAGTTCACGCTGCGTGCCCGGGCTCGCAACCATGGCCGCAACCCGTCGTGGACCAGCTATGAAAAGCTTCGCGAGGTCATCGAGAAGCGCATGTTCGGGCAGGTCGAGGACCTGCTGCCGGTGATCAGCTTCGGCTCCAAGCAGGACAGCGTCACGGAAAAGCGGCACAACGAGTTCGTGCAGCGGATGGTTGAGCGCGGCTACACCGAGCGGCAGGTGCGCCGTCTGGTCGACTGGTACATGCGCGTGAACAAGGCGGGTTGAGGCAACGCTGGTCCCATGCCGATCTTCATCGACCGACGCCTGAACCCCAAGGACAAGAGCCTGGGCAATCGTCAGCGCTTCCTCAAGCGCGCCCGGGAAGAGCTCAAGCGCAGCATTCGCGACCAGRTSAGGACMGGCCGCATCGCCGACGTGGACCGGGAGCATGCGGTTCCCCTGCCGCGACAGGGCACCAGCGAACCGGCCTTCAGCGAGGCCAAGGACAGCGGCCGCCGMCAGCATATCCTGCCCGGCAACCGGACGTTCAGCACCGGCGACCTGATTCCGAAGCCCGATCACGGCGGCGCGGATTTYTCATCTCCGGGAAAGACGGCATCCGAGGACGACTTYCGCTTCGTCTTGTCGCGCGAGGAGGTGCTCGACCTCTTTTTCGAGGATCTCGAGCTGCCCGATCTGGTCAAGCTCAACCTCAAGCAGATACTCGCATTCAARCCCAGGCGGGCGGGCTTCACTGCGGCCGGCTCTCCRGTCAACATCAATGTCGGCCGCACCATGCGCAACAGCCACGGTMGGCGGATTGCGCTCCGGCGTCCGAAGCAGGCCGAGCTGGACGCGATCCTCCGGCAGCTCGCGCAACTCGAGTTGGAGCCGGCAAGCGCCTCGGTATACGCGCGCATCATGGGCCTGCGCGAGGAGCTTGAGCGGCTGGAGCGCCGGCGCAAGCGGATCGCCTATGTCGATCCGGTCGACATCCGCTTCAACCGCTTCGACCCTCAGCCGCTGCCGAACGCCAATGCCGTGATGTTCTGCCTGATGGACGTCTCCGGCTCCATGGGCGAGCGGGAAAAGGACTTGGCCAAACGTTTCTTCGTGCTTCTGCACCTCTTCCTGACACGGCGTTACGAACGCACCGAGATCGTCTTCATCCGTCACACCCACGAAGCCCAGGAGGTGGACGAGCATACGTTCTTCTACCACACCCAAAGCGGCGGCACCGTCGTCTCGACGGCGCTGGAGGAAATGCACCGCGTCATCGAACGACGCTATCCGGCCGCCGAATGGAACATCTATGCCGCCCAGGCTTCGGACGGAGACAATTTCGTCACCGATTCCGAGCGCTGCATCGAGCTGCTCGACCGCAAGCTCATGCGGCTGTGCCAGTATTTCGCCTATGTGGAGATCATCGACCAGCGCGAAAGCCATATTTTCGGCAAGACCGACAACGGAACCTCGCTCTGGCGCGCCTACCGGGCCGTCGAGGAGAAGTGGCCAAACTTCCAGATGAAGCGGATCGCGGCGCCGGCCGACATCTATCCGGTCTTTCGCCAGCTCTTCTCCCGCCAGTCGGCCGCTGTCCGCAAGAGTGCGTGAGGGTATTGCGGATGGTTGGTCGCACCAGCAAGTCCGCGCTGCTTTTCTCCGGCTCGGACTGGGATTTCGCAAAGCTGTCGCGGGTCTATGACGAGATCGAAGCGATCGGGATCGAAGAGCTTCATCTCGACGTCTATCCGGTGCAGATGGAGGTCATCTCCTCGGAGCAGATGCTCGACGCCTATTCGTCGGTCGGCATGCCGTTGATGTATCGGCATTGGTCGTTCGGCAAGCATTTCCTACTCGACAGGCTGCTCTACCGCAAAGGCCGGCGCGGGCTGGCCTATGAGCTGGTCATCAATTCCAACCCCTGCATCGTCTACCTGATGGAGGAGAACACCATGGCCCTGCAGGCCCTGGTGACCGCCCACGCCGCGCTGGGGCACAACCATTTCTTCAAGAACAATCATCTGTTCAGGCAGTGGACGGACGCCGGAGGGATTCTGAGCTACCTGGACTTCGCCAAGGGATACATTGCCCATTGCGAGGAGCGACACGGCCTGGCTGCCGTGGAGGCGATGCTCGATTCCGCCCATGCGCTGATGGAGCAAGGCGTGTTCCGCTACCATCGGCCGCCGAAACTGTCGTCCGAGCAACAGCGCGAAGGGCTCCGCGACCGCCTCGAATACGAGGAGCGTTCCTACAACGATCTTTGGCGGACGCTGCCGCATGCGCGGGGAAAGAACAAGACGGAAGAACGGGACGAAACCCTTGCKGAGCGCAAGAAGGCGCTCAATCTGCCCGAGGAAAACCTGCTTTACTTCCTCGAGAAGAACAGCCTCGTCCTCGAGCCCTGGCAGCGCGAGATCGTCAGGATCGTCCGGGTCATTGCCCAGTATTTCTATCCGCAGCGGCAGACGCAGGTGATGAACGAGGGCTGCGCCACCTTCGTCCACTACACGCTCATGAACATGCTGTTCGACCGTGGCCGGATCGGCGAAGGCGCCATGCTCGAAATCCTGCGCAACCACTCGAATGTGGTCTTCCAGCCGGCTTTCGACGATCCGCGGTATTCCGGCATCAACCCCTATGCGCTCGGGCTCGACATGATGCAGGACATAAAACGCATCGCGACCGAGCCGACGGCGGAGGACCGCGACTGGTTCCCGGATATCGCGGGCACTGGCGACTGGCGGGAGGCCTTGCTGGACGCCTGGGCCAATCATCGCGACGAATCCTTCATCCGCCAGTTCCTCAGCCCGGCCCTGATCCGGAAATGGCGCCTGTTCGTGCTGGCCGACGGGGCCGACAAAGCTCATTACGAAGTGGCCTCGATCCACAACGAGCGCGGCTACAAGAAGGTCCGGACCGCGTTGGCCGACAGCTACGACATGCGAACGACTCGGCCCGACATCCAGGTGGTCGACGTGGATCTGCTTGGAGACAGGCATTTGCGCCTGCGGCACAACGTGAAAGACGGCGTCACCCTCGAGGGCGAGAGCCGCGACGCGACCCTTCGCCACATCCGAAGCCTGTGGGGATACGACGTCAGCCTGGCGGCGATCGATGCCGAAACGGGCGCCATGGTCAGCGAGCGCTCGACCAAGGATTTATAATCTGGACTGCTTCAGCGTTTCTGTGAAACGCTGAAGCAAGCTAGCCCTCGCCGGCCGGCCTGATCCTCAGCCTCGCAATGCGGTTCTTGTCGCGCTTCATCACGACGAAGCGCTTGCCGTGGAAGGTGAAGGCCTGCTTTTCCTCGGGGATCGATTGCGTCTCGTGGATGACGAGGCCGGCGATGGTCGTGGCTTCCTCGTCGGGCAGGTCCCAGTCGAGCGCCCGGTTGAGGTCGCGGATCGGCACCGTGCCGTCGACGACGACCGAGCCGTCCGCCTCCTGCTTGACGCCCTGCATGTCGACATCGTGCTCGTCGGCGATCTCGCCGACGATCTCCTCGATGATGTCCTCCAGCGTCACCAGCCCTTCCATCTCGCCATATTCGTCGACGACGATGGCGAAATGCGCCTTGCGGCGCAGGAAGGCATTGAGCTGATCCTGCAAGGTGGTGGTGTCCGGCACGAACCACGGCTTCGAGGCGATCTTCATCACATCGATCTGGGAAAAGTCGTTGCCGACCTCATTGAGGGCTCTGAGCAGATCCTTGGCATGCAGCACGCCGACGATGTTGTCGAGCGAGCCCTTCCACACTGGCATGCGAGTATGCGGGCTCTGCAGGATCTCGCGCACCACCATTTCCGGCGGGTTGTCGGCATTGACCGATCGCATGTTGGTGCGGTGGACCATAACGTCCGAAACCTCGAGCTCCTCGAGCTCGAACAGATCGCCCAGCCGGTTGCGATCGTCGCGCGCCGCCTGGCCTTCACGGCGGGAATCGTCGCCTTTTTCGTCGGCTTTGCCAGTCTCGGAACGCGCCCGGTCGATCGGCTCGAGCGTGTAGCCGAGGGCGGCGAACAGGTGCGTGCGAAACAGAAACGCCAGCACGATGATGCCCGCGAGGACGGCGGCGACGATCCAGCCGGCGTCGGTCATCCCGGATGGCTCGACTTGAGGAAGGAAAGGACTTCCGAAGGCGGTACGKCCTTGGCGATGAAGGCCTGACCGATGCCGCGCGTCAGGATGAAGGTCAAGGCACCGCGCGAGACCTTCTTGTCCTGCGTGATGAAGCCGAGCAGCGCCTCGGCATCTGGCAGGTCGCCGGCAATGTCGGCCATCCGCCAGGGCAGGCCGACGGCGCGAAGATGCGCCTCGACGCGTTCCGCATCGTCCGGGCTGGCCAGATTGAGACGCGCCGAAAAACGATGCGCCAGCGCCATGCCGATGGCGACGCCCTCGCCATGGACGAGGCGGGCGCCGTCGTATTTCGTGGCGGCTTCCAGCGCATGGCCGAAGGTGTGGCCGAGATTGAGCAGCGCGCGGTCGCCGGTTTCGAACTCGTCGCGGGCGACGACGTCGGCCTTGGCGCGGCAGGCCTCGGCAATGGCCTCAGCCCGCGCCGCGCCGCCTGAGAAGACGTCCTGCCAGTTCTCTTCGAGCCAGGCGAAGAAGGCGGGGCGGTCGATCAGCCCGTATTTGGCAAGCTCGGCATAGCCGGCGCGGAATTCGCGGATCGGCAGCGTGTCGAGCACGCCGGTATCGGCGAGCACCAGCTTGGGCTGGTGGAAGACGCCGACGAGATTCTTGCCRCGCGGACTGTTGATGCCGGTCTTGCCGCCGACGGAAGAATCGACCTGCGCGAGCAGYGAAGTMGGGATCTGCACGAAATTCATGCCGCGCCGCACGATACCGGMGGCGAAGCCGGTGAGATCGCCGATGACGCCGCCGCCGAGCGCTATCACCACGTCCCGGCGYTCGAGCTTGGCGGCAAGCACGCCGTCGACCACCTCTTCGAGATGGGCGAAGCTCTTGGTCTTCTCGCCGGCCGGCAGCGTGATGACGGTGGCCTGGATGCCGCCTCTTTCGAGGCCGGCCCTCAACGTTTCGAGATGGGCGGCGGCGACATTCTCATCGGTGACGACGGCCGCRCGGGTGCCGGGCAAGCGGCGCGAWATCTCGGTYCCGGCGCCGGCGAGCAGCCCGGAGCCGATCAAGATGTCATAAGCRCGGTCGCCGAGSCCGACCTCGACCTTCACSGGTGCGGCGTCATTCACGTTTCCACCTCGTGGCTGGTCTCGATGGCGGCGACGCCGAGATGAGCGCAAAGCGCGCATACAACCTCGTCGGCGATGACTTCCTTGCGGTCGTCGCGGGTTGGCACGGTGATATCGGCCGTCGCATAGACCGGATAGCGCTCGTTCATCAGCCGTTCCAGCACGCCGCGCGGATCGGGGTTCTTGAGCAGCGGCCGGTTCTGCTTCTTGGAGACGCGCTCCATCAGGAGATCGAGATCGGCCTTCAGCCAGACCGACACGCCATGGGTYGCGATCGCCTCACGCGTCTGCGCGTTCATGAAGGCGCCRCCGCCGGTCGACAGCACCTGAGGACCGTTTTCCAGCAGCCGCAGGATCACCCGCTGCTCCAGCGCGCGGAACTCCGGTTCGCCATAGCGTTCGAACAGCTCCGGCACCGTCATGCGCGAGACGGTTTCGATCTCGTGGTCGCTGTCGATGAAAGGCAGCGACAGCATCGTCGCCACCTTGCGGCCGATCGCCGTCTTGCCGGCGCCCATGAGGCCGACAAAGACGATGGAACGGCTGCCGAGTCGGTCGAGCAGCGCGGCGCGGCCTTCGTTCGGCGGATTTGCTGGTGACGCGTTCATGCGGACCTCTTTGCGCCGTATCGACATCAAAAGCCTGTTTGCGTCAAGCGGCGCGCGGAGGGCGCGGCTTCGCGCGTATCGAAGGATTTTCCGACCAGGCCCCATGTGAAAACAAGGGCTTCGTCCTTGAATTGGCCGGATTGGCGTCCCATAAGGGCACAGGGGTTGGAATCGCAGAACGAGAAGACGGGCGACGTTTGAATGCCGACATTGTTTCGCTTCGTCGTGACGCTGGCGGTTCTTGCGGGCATTGCCTATGGCGCGATGTTCGCGCTGGCGATGTTCGTCGAGCCGAAGAAAGCGGAAATGAGCGTGCGCATTCCTCCTGAAAAGCTCAATCCCAAGAAGAACTAGAGCATGATGCCGAAAAGTGTGAAGCGGTTTTCGGGCGACATCATGCTCTATCTCCTTGATTTAGAGCGTAGAAGAGCCGACCCCGCCCGATGAACAGCGCGGCCCGCATCGAAGCCTTCCTGGAGATGATGAGCGCCGAGCGGGGAGCGGCCGGGAACACGCTTTCGTCCTACCGTCGTGACCTGGAGGACGCTTCCGGCGCCATCGACGGCGGACTTGCGGGAGCGGGAGCCGCCGACATCCGCGCCTATCTCGACGACATCGCGGCACGCGGCTTCGCGCCGACCTCGCAAGCGCGCAAACTGTCGGCGATCCGCCAGTTCTTCAAATTCCTCTACGCCGAGGGCCTGCGCGGCGACGACCCGACCGGCACGCTGGACAGCCCGAGAAAGGGCCGGCCGTTGCCGAAGACGATGACAGAGGCCGAGACCGGGCGCCTGCTCGACCGCGCGGCGCGGGAAGCCGGCGAGGCCGGGCCGGACGGCGACAGCTTGGCCTCGCTGCGCCTGCATGCGCTGGTCGAGGTGCTCTACGCCACCGGCCTGCGCGTCTCCGAACTCGTCGGACTGCCGGTGACCGTCGCGCTTCGCGACGACCGCTTCTTCATGGTGCGCGGCAAGGGCGGCAAGGAGCGCATGGTGCCGCTGTCGGCGAAAGCACGCGCCGCGATGCGCGCCTGGCTTGCCGCCAGGGCCGGGCGGCCGGCCTTTGCCGACAGCCCCTTCCTGTTTCCCGCCTCCTCCGATACCGGACACCTCTCCAGGCAGGTCTTCGCGCGCGACCTCAAGGGGCTGGCGTCCAGGGCCGGCATTGCCTCGGCCAAGATCTCGCCGCATGTGCTGCGCCATGCCTTCGCCAGCCATCTCCTGCAGAACGGGGCGGATCTGAGAGCCGTGCAGCAATTGCTTGGCCACGCCGACATCTCGACGACGCAGATCTACACGCATGTGCTGGAGGAGCGGCTGGTGCGGCTGGTCAACGATCATCATCCGCTTGCCGACTAGGCCTCATATCGCTATGTGAGGGCGACGTTCCACCGCCCGGAGCCAGCATTTCCGAGGTTCCGCCTGCCACTGCCTTCCGACGGATCGGTCCGCCCAAGCATGTACAATTACCTCGATTTCGAAAAGCCGGTGCAGGATCTGGAGCTCAAGATCCTTGAGCTCAAGAAGCTTGCCGAGAACGGCGAGGCGGTCGATGTCGCGGACGAGATCGGCAGGCTGGAACGGCGCTCGCGCGATGCGTTGCGCGACCTCTACAGGGCGCTGACCCCCTGGCAGAAGGTGCAGGTCGCGCGCCACCCCGACAGGCCGCACTGCGTCGATTACATCAAGGGCCTGTTCAGCGATTTCACGCCTTTGGCGGGCGACCGCAATTTCGGCGACGACCAGGCAATCGTGGGCGGCTTTGCCCGTTTCCGCGGCGAGCCGGTGGCGGTGATCGGCCAGGAAAAGGGTTCCGACACGGCAAGCCGCATCAAGCACAATTTCGGCTCGGTGCGGCCCGAGGGCTACCGCAAGGCGGTGCGGTTGATGGAATTGGCCGACCGCTTCCAGATCCCGCTGCTCACGCTTGTCGACACCGCCGGCGCCTATCCCGGCGTCGGCGCCGAGGAACGTGGCCAGGCCGAGGCCATCGCCCGTTCGACCTCGGCCTGCCTGGGCCTCAAGGTGCCGTCGATCTCGGTGGTCATCGGCGAAGGCGGCTCGGGCGGCGCGATCGCGATCGCCACCGCCAACCGTGTCTATATGCTCGAGCATGCCATCTATTCGGTGATCTCGCCGGAGGGCGCGGCCTCGATTCTGTGGCGCGACACCACCCGTTCCAAGGATGCGGCGACCAGCATGAAGATCACCGCTCAGGATCTTCTCGACATGAAGATCATCGACGCCATCGTTCCCGAGCCGATAGGCGGCGCGCAGCGCGCTCCCGAAACGGTGATCGCCGCCACGGGCGACCTCATCGCCAAGACGATGAAGGATTTCGCCGGCGCCAACATCGATTTCCGTGAGCAGCGCCGCGAAAAATACCTGGCGATGGGCCGCAGCCTCTGACCGTCCCGCCCGCCGCATTGTGGCGGCAATGCGCCCTTTCGCCACAAAAATGCCGCCGGATTCGGCTCAATGAAAATGCCGTGAGGGGTTTGCCGAGTCTTGCGGTAAGGAATTTTCAAGGTTAACGGGCTTACGGTCCGTCAGTGTTCAGCGTGCGGGCTCGGTCGTGCCGAGGCCTTTGGCCCGAGAGAAAAGACATAGCCGTACTGATGTTTGCCAAGCTTGCCCGCACCGGAGTCCTGATCGCCGCCGTCGGCGTTGCCGGCTGCAATGATTCGTCGATGAAGAATTTCGCGCCGGAGGCCAACAAGCCCCTGCCGGACAAGATCCTTGCCGACATGAAGGCCAAGGGCATGGTGCGCACCTCGTCGGTGATGGCGCGCATCTTCAAGGAGGAAGGCAAGCTGGAGATCTGGAAGGCCAAGACCAACGGCCGCTACGATCTCGTCGCCAGCTACGACATCTGCAAATGGTCGGGCAAGCTCGGGCCCAAATACACCGAGGGCGACCGCCAGGCGCCGGAAGGCTTCTACACGGTACGTCCGTCGCAGATGAACCCGCGCTCGAACTACCATCTCTCCTTCAACATCGGCTTTCCCAACGCCTATGACCGCGCCAACGGCCGCACGGGTCAGAACCTGATGGTGCACGGCGCCTGCTCGTCGTCGGGCTGCTACTCGATGACCGATGCGCAGATCGAGCAGATCTACGCCTTCGGGCGCGACGCCTTTCAGGGCGGCCAGACCGAGTTCCAGATCCAGGCCTTCCCGTTCCGCATGACCGCCGCCAACATGGCGCGCTACCGCAACGACCCGAACTACGAGTTCTGGAAGATGCTGAAGGTCGGTTACGACAATTTCGAGATCACCAAGGTGCCGCCGAAGGTCGACGTCTGCGAGAAGCGCTACGTCTTCAATCAGGTGGCGCCTGACGGCACGTCCTTCGATCCGACCGGCCCCTGCCCGGCGACAACGCAGCCGGATTCGCTGAAGACGGCCTATGCGGACTATGAGAAGGGCTACGACGCGGCCTTCAACTCCGCCGTGAAGTCGAGCACGCCGCCGCCCAAGCCGACCATTGCCGGCGTCAAGGAAGCCGGCATCGTGTCCGACTGGTCGAAGCGCCGCGCCCGCGGCGAGCGCGTGCCGATCGATCCGCCGTCGATGAATGCCGACGGCTCCGTGACCGAGACGGTGCGAATGGGCCGTATCGACTCGCCGCTTGGCCGCAAGATGGCGGCCCTCGATGCGGAGAAGGAAGCCAAGCGCAAGGCCGAGGAGCAGCGGCTGGCGGCGATCGAAGCGGCCAAGGCCGCCAAGGAGGCGGCCAGGGCGCAGGCCTTGGCCGAAAAGGAAGCCGCCAAGCAGGCAGCCCATCAGCCCGTCGTCACCGCCGGCGTCACGCCGGCCCAACCGGCGGCCGAAACGCAGGCGGCGAGCGCCGACGAAGGCACGGTCTCGAAGCTGAAGAAGAAGCTGCTTGGCATGTTCGGCGGCTGAGACCAGCCTTGGCCGACAAGCACGCCACGGTCTACGATCTCAAGGGGCTGAACTGCCCGTTGCCCGTGCTCAAAGCCCGCAAGCGGCTGGCGGCAATGCGGCCGGGCAGCCGGCTGTGGCTCGAAACCACCGATCCGCTCGCGGTCATCGACATTCCGGCCTTCTGCGCCGATGCCGGCCACCAATTGGTCGAGACGGCGGCTGTCGCCGGCGGTCACCGTTTCCTGGTCGAGCGCGGCACGGCCTGAGAAGGCCTAGAGCAATTCCAGGAAAAGTGCGCAGCGGTTTTCCGTCCGGAATTGCGTAAAGACAAATGCTTAGAGCGGATTAGCGATTCTGTGAAAAGCTAAACCGCTCTAGTTTCCCGCTCACATGCCGGCAATCGCCAACGGATTGGCCTCGAGCGCCGCACGATCCGGCGTGTCGATCGAAGGCTTGTTGGTGAACGCGGCGAACAGCCGTCGGATATAGTCTTCCGGCATATCGAGCGTGATCAGCACCAGCCTGGTGCCCCGCTGGCCGTCCGGCCAGGCCGGCAGCCGCGCCGGCGGATGCAGGATCTTCTGCACGCCGTGGATGACCAGCGGCCGTGACGGATCCTCCTGCAATTCAACAACGCCCTTCATGCGCAGCAGCTTTTCGCCATGCGTCGAGCGCAGCAGGTCCAAAAACATCTCGATCGTCGAGAACGGCACCGGGCCGTCATGCACCAGCACATGCGAACGCACGCGTTGGTCATGGCGATGCGTATGATGATGGTGGTGGTCGTCGTGGTGGTCGTGGCCACAGTCACCGTGATCATGATGATGATCATGGACGGCCTCTTCACCAAGCCAACGGCGCACGTCGGCGCTCTTGGTTTCGGGGTTGTAGAGGCCGCAGTTGAACAGCGCGGCCGCTTGCGTGCCGGGATCGTTGGCGTCGAGCACGACCGCGCYCGGGTTGACCTGCCGCAGCCTTGCCCKCAGRGCCTCGATATCCCYGTCTTCGGCGAGGTCGGTCTTGGTGAGAACRATGCGATCGGCCRCCGCCGCCTGCTTCACCGCCTCGATATGGGCGTCGAGCGTCGCCTCGCCGTTGACGGCRTCGACCAGCGTGATGACGCCGTCCAGCCGGAAAGCSTGCACCAGCGCCGGATGGGCCATGATCGACTGCAGCACCGGTGCCGGATCGGCAAGGCCGGTGGTTTCGACGACGACGCGCGCCARCCTGGCGATCCGGCCGGTCTGCAGCCGGTCGACGAGGTCGGCCAGYGTATCGACAAGGTCGCCGCGCACCGTGCAGCAGAGGCAGCCGTCGGAAAGCTGGATGATGCCGTCTGAAGCCTGTTCGACCAGAAGATGATCGATCGCGACCTCGCCGAACTCGTTGATGATCACCGCCGTGTCGGTAAGCTGCGGGTCCTTGAGCAGGCGATTGAGCAGCGTCGTCTTGCCGGCGCCGAGAAAGCCGGTAAGCACCGAGACGGGTATGGGAAAGCCACTCATTGTGCTGGCCTAGTTCGCAACTTTGACGGGCTGGTCGCCCTGCGCGGCGGTCGCGGCCGTTCCGGTTGCCAGCGGCTCGGCGCCGGCCGGTATCGGCTTGTCCGGGCGCCAGCTCGGCACAGGCACGTCGGCATATTGCTGGCTGCCCGGATCGATATAGGCTTTTGGACTGGGTCCGGTGGCGCCGCCGAGGCCGACCGCGACCAGCGTCGGATGCACGAGCTTCACCTGATAGGGCGATTTCGGCTTGTCCTTGGCGGCGACGGTGGGCGCGGCCTCGGACTGCTCTTCCTTCGTCTTCTTCTTGCAGATTTCGTCATGCATGTCGTTGGGCGACAGCGTATCGCCGTAAGGCTTGAGCGCCGCGAGCGTGGTCGAGCCTGCTCCCGAGGTGTCGAACCCCTGGTCGAGGAGCTTCGCCGCCGCCTCGGCGCGGCTGACGGCGGATTTCTCGCCAAGCACCACGGCAACCAGCGTGCGGCCGTTGCGCGTGGCGGAACCGATCATGTTGAAACCCGAGTTGCAGACGAAGCCGGTCTTCATGCCGTCCGCGCCGGGATAGCGGCCGATCAGCAGATTGTAGTTCGGGAGCGCCTTCTTGCCGACGGCAAGCCCTTCGATCGAGAACCAGGGAGCGTATTGCGGAAAGTCGGTGCGAAGCGCCGTCACCAGCACTGCAAGATCGCGCGCGGTCGTGTACTGGTCCGGCGAATAGAGTCCGTTCGGATTGACGAAATGCGTTCCGGCCATGCCGAGCCGCGCGGCCTCCGCGTTCATGCGGTCGGCGAAGGCCGCCTGCGAGCCGCCGATGTTCTCGCCGACGGCCATGGCGATGTCGTTGGCCGATTTGACCAGCATCATCTTCAGCGCATTGTCGAGCCGCATCACCGAGCCGGGCTTGAAGCCCATCTTGCTCGGCGGCTCGCCGGCCGAATGCTTCGTCACCTTGATCGGCGAATCGAGCGCCACCTCGCCGGCCTGGATTGCCCGGAACGTGACATAAGCGGTCATCAGCTTGCTGAGCGAGGCCGGGTACCAGCGCTTGAAGGCGTCCTGGTGCTCCAGCACCTGGCCGCTCTTCAAATCGAACAGGACCACCGGATTGGCGCGGGCGGCGCCCGCAAACACCGGCAGCGCCAGCGCGCCCGCCAGCAACAGGTTGAGGAAATGCCTAWGCCGCATGATCTATTCCGAAATCGCCTCTTGCCGTGATCGCCGCTGGCTCCGTAAGATTTCATTACCCATGGCCAGCATAATGCGGCCCGACCCTCGACCCCGGACCGCATTTGTTGCGGTGCTATTTACCCTATGTGACGCCAAAATGGCAAAACACAGGACGATCACAATTGACGAGCAGCGGTTCTGAATTCTGAACCGCCTGCCCAACCAGGAAATGGATCCAAATGCCGATTCTGAACCGCGCCGCGGAAATGCAGGAAGAAGTCGCCGGCTGGCGGCGGCATCTGCACCAGACCCCCGAGCTCAACTTCGACGTCTTCCAGACCGCCGCCTTCGTCGACGACAAGCTCAAGGCCTTCGGCTGCGACGAGGTCGTGACCGGCCTCGGCAAGACGGGCATCGTCGGCATCATCCACGGCCGCAGGGGCGACGGCCCGACCATCGGGCTGCGCGCCGACATGGATGCGCTGCCGATCGAGGAGATCTCGGGCAAGCCCTGGACCTCGACAGTGCCCGGCAAGATGCATGCGTGCGGCCATGACGGCCACACCGCCATGCTGCTCGGCGCCGCCAAATATCTGGCCGAGACACGCAATTTCGCCGGCACCGTGGCGGTGATCTTCCAGCCCGCGGAGGAAGGCGGCGGCGGYGGCAACGAAATGGTCAAGGACGGCATGATGGAGCGCTTCGGCATCGCGAAAGTGTTCGGCATGCACAATATGCCTGGCCTCCCAGTCGGCCAGTTCGCCATCAAGCCCGGCCCGATCATGGCCGCGACGGCCGAGTTCACCATCACCGTCAAGGGCCGCGGCGGCCACGCGGCGATGCCGCACGGCACGATCGACCCGATCGTCATTGCCAGCCAGCTGGTCGGCGCGCTGCAGACGATTGCCTCGCGCAGCACCGACCCGGTCGAGGCCGTGGTGGTGTCCGTGACCAAGTTCCACGCCGGAGACGCCTACAACGTCATTCCCGAAAGCGCCGAGATCGCCGGCACCGTGCGCACGTTGAAGAAGGAAGTGGCCAAGAAGTCGGAAGACCGTATCCGCGCCATCTGCTCGGGACTGGCCGCCGCCTTCGGCTCGACGATCGAAGTCGACTACGACGCCAACTATCCCGTGACCTTCAATCACCCGGAAGAGACGATCTTTGCCAGCGATATCGCCGCGGACGTCGCCGGCGACGCCCACGTCCACCGCGCCATCCAGCCGGTGATGGGCGGCGAGGATTTCTCCTACATGCTGGAGGCGCGGCCTGGCGCCTTCATCTTCATCGGCAATGGCGACACAGCCGGCCTCCATCATCCCGCCTACGACTTCAACGACGAGGTCATCCCGCACGGCATGAGCTACTGGGTGAGGCTGGCGGAAACCGCGCTCGCCGCCTGACGTTCAAATGTGTAGAGGCGCCGGAGCGATTTGCCCCGGCGCTTCCTTCGCCTCTTGGCGAACCGGCCCGAAGCGGCTATGTGTCTGGCCGCGTGGTCCCGTAGCTCAGTAGGATAGAGCGGCAGATTCCTAATCTGTAGGTCACAGGTTCGATTCCTGTCGGGATCACCAGCGATTTCAATGGCTTGTGATTGGTTGTCCTCTCTGACCCTTGCAAGGTTCGGTCTGGGTCGTCACCGGCATTGAAAATTCCCACAATAAGCGCTGGGCGATTGATGGCCTGCATCGCCGGACTAACGTCGAGCTGTTCCGCGCAGAAGTTCTCAGTAACCCCGCCGAAAAACGGCGGTGGCGCCTTCACGAAATCGTCCTAACGGCTAACCCCAAATCCTTTGAGGATATCTTCGTTCGTTGCCCGAAAATCCTCATACATCTCACTGGCTATAGGCTTAAGGGGCGTATCGCCATGATCGCGACATACAACGGAAACCATGCCAATAACGGCATTTCGATCTTTGTCCTTTAGGTGTGTAAGACCTCTGGCTCCCCCCTTGCGCCGTAGCTCTTGTCGATGGATTGCATGGTTCTTGAAATATAGTCCTCAATTTCACGAACCTTGCGCATGTTCTGCGACGCAGCATCCATTATCTCTTCCACAACAGAGCATTTGGTGCTGTCTCCGATTGGCTCCGCGTGAGCTATCGAAAACGCCGAGACAAAGCCAAGCGCCATCAAGCTGGCGCTAATCCCCCTCATTATCGGCTCCCCCTAAGCCGTACCGCAGCGAATTTTCGCGCAAGCCCGTTCATTTTTCAGCAGGCGCGACGGATTCGCCCGATCGGCTGAACCGGTCTGCGTTCAGCCGTTTTACCGGTATCTCCAGAACCCCCAGCAAGAACGCCGAGAAGAACGCCTGCAATGAGATGACGATCAGGCTGAGGCCCAGCACGACAAAGCGGGGGATTTCGGCATCGTCCAGGGGGCCGAATCCGAGGCTCGCCCAACGCGACACGGCATAACCGAAGAACAGCGCGCCGCCGACAAAGCAGATGCCGGCATTGGCGGCGAGACGGTCCGTGCTGATGGTYCTGGTCAGCCAATCCGATCGCCGGTTGGGCGGCAGGAGGCCGGTTATCCCGGCATAGTAGCGCGARATGGCRCCGAAGGTGAGGAGCTGGACGCCGGTCACGACCATGAAACAGGCRGCGACGAATGTGTTSAKGTCGAGCGACAGGTTGTTGATCACCCGCAGCGGCCCAAATATCAGCAGCGCCCCAAGCAGCGCGCCAAGGCCGAGCAGCGCCGTGCCCGGTATGAAGAACAACCAGCGGGGACTATAGACCAGCAGGAACTTCAGATGGCGCCAGCCGTCCCGCCAGGTCCGCAGATGCGGTGGCCGGCTGCGGCCGTCGGGCTTGAGGGTGGTGGGGACTTCCTCGATGCGGAGGCCGGCAAGGGCGCTGCGAACCACCATCTCGCTGGCAAACTCCATGCCGCTTGTCTGCAGGTCGAGCTTCCTGATGCTTTCGGCGTTGAACCCGCGCAGGCCGCAATGGAAGTCGCCCGTCTTGATGCGGAAGAACAGCCGGCCGATAAAGCTGAGCACCGGGTTACCGAGATAGCGGTGCAGGACCGGCATGGCGCCGGGTTCGATGCCGCCCTGGAAACGATTGCCCATGACCAGGTCCGCGCCGTCACGCAAGCGCGAGACGAAGGCTTCGAGCGCGCCGAAATCATAGCTGTCGTCCGCATCGCCCATGATGATGTAGCGGCCCCTGGCGGCGGCGATACCGCCGAGAAGCGCGGCGCCATAGCCCTTCTGCGCCACCGGCACGACATCGGCGCCGCTTTCGGCGGCGATCTGCTGCGAGCCGTCCGAGCTGCCGTTGTCGGCGATCAGCACCTCGCCGGCGATACGCGCCCTGTCGAGGAACGCCCTGGCCTTGCGGATGCAAGTGGCCAGCGTCTCGGCCTCGTTGAGGCATGGCATGAGGATGGTGAGTTCGAGCTCTTCGGCCGAGGCGGTGCGGATGGCGTTCATGGTTCTTGTCCCATCGATGGCACCCGTCCGGCGTCGTCCGGTCCAGGGCACTCGACGCTCACCCTTGCACGGCAAGGTTTAAGAAGACGATGACGCGCGGCATCATCTTGTCTCAAACTGGCCGGCGGGAGGAGGGTTTGCCGCGGTCCGACGCCAGCCTGCAAAATGTCGCGATTGGCAGAAGGCGCCGAGTTCCTGATATCGGCTTTGCCCTGACGCAATTCCGGACGGAAAACCGCTTCACACATTTTTTCCCGGAATTGCTTTTAGCCGGCTTGCTTGACGCGATAGATCTCGATCGGGCTGCCTTTGCTTTCCGGGATGAGCTCGAGCCAGTCCGGCACACTGCCCCGCAGCAGGCCGGCAAGGAAGCCCAGCGGCGCCTTTTGGGTTAGTATCGCGCTTTCGCCGCTGCCGCGGCAGACCGCCACCAGACCGACGCGATGCGCCTCCACGATTTTCCGCGCCGCGTCGGGCGAGCCGAGGAAGGCATCCAACGCCAGAAGGTTGCCGGCGACGTTGCGATGGTAGAGACCGGCAAAGACGCGATGTCCGGTATAGGTGAGGATCGGCGATCCGAGATTGGAGATTGCAAGCACCGTGGTATCGGGCATGAGGCCGAGCGGGCTGAACGTAGCCTTTTTCTCGCAGGCTTTGTCGGTGGTGCCTGCGTCGGCGGCGGGCGCATTTTTCTCCAACGCCACGAAGGTGGCGCCTGCGAAGCCTGCCCAGACAGGAGTAGCAGACACCAGCCAGGCAGCGACAAAGCGCAGCACCTCGCCGACAGAGAAATTTGTTGCGGCACGGGCACGCCATTGCGCGATCCAGGCGGATAGCGGGATCACCCCAAACGCGATTGAGAATGTCGTGCCGCGCACCTGCCACGCACTAACAAGGAAAGCGACGACAAGCAGCGCGCCGACGAGGCTGTCCTGCCGGCGCCAGCCGCCCCGGCCCAGGCGCAGCGCCATCAGAACCATGGCGACGGACGGTGTGCCATAGCGGGCCGCGACGGTCACCGGATTGTGGGCAAGAAGCGAGGCCAGCGACTGGACTTCGGCGATGTTATCAAGCCACAGCTCTGTCAATCGCGGATCCAGATTGGCGTAGGGCGCCGCAAGGCATTGCGGGAACAGCGCCACGACGACCACGCCGAGCACGACGGCAAGCAACCCGAGCAAGAGCAGGCGCCGCTGCCAGCTACGAGAGGCGGCGTCGATCGACGCAATTGCCGACAGCCCGGTGCCGGCGATGGCGGCGACGACGAACTGCGCCGTGGAGAAGGCATCGCATTGCGCCTCGCCCCAGGCGGACGCCGGAATGGTGGTGACGAAGACGAGCGCCGAAACGGCGGCGAAGCCGAGACCGAAATCCCGGGCGATCGAGCGCTCGCCGCTGCCGTCGACGATGAAGAGCAGCGACGCGCAGACGCCGATGGCCGCGACATAGGGCACGGTTTCCATGCCGACGGCAAGCGTCAGCGCGGCGCAAAGGCCGGAAAACAGCGCCGCTGTCCGGCGCACCGGTGCCTCGAGCAGCAGACTGAGGCTCGCCATGGTCAGCATCAGCTGGACATTGTGATGGTCGAGCGCGCCAGGCGAATAGATGCTGACGAAATGATAGGCGGCGCCGCCGATCACGATGGAAGGCAGCACCGCGCTGTCGCCGGCGAAAGCCCGCGCGGCGCGGGCGGTGAAGAACAAGGTTGACCAGAACAGCAGCGCCGGCCACAGCACCTGAGCAACATCCTCGGCGAGCGGCATGCTGCCGGTCAGCGCGGAAGCTGCAAGGATGATGGCGGCGATCGGGGCGTCGACCAGCCGCGACCAATGCATGACGAAGCCGCCCTCCAGGCCCATCCTGTACTGGTGCAGGTCGAACCAGCCCTGACCCTTGAGCAGGTCGCGAACCTCGACCAGCCGCTGCAGATTGTCGTTGTCGACGTTGGCATCGAGTAGCGGACGGAGGCCCGTCGCGACATTGACCGCGAGCGCGACCAGGGTGGCGATGAGCGCAAGCGCAACGTCATTGCGCCATGACGGGCGTGGCGTGGCCTTTTCGGACATCATGGCATCAACAATCAACAGGGGTCCCAACGTCAAGTTCATTAGCTGCGTCTGAACTACCAATCAAGGCGACCAGGGGTCTCGTCACGACAAGGCCAAAAGGCAAAGGCCGCGTTGGCGGGCGGCGCGGCACTCTCTTGTCGGGGGAGGACAGTCGGGCACCGGGCCTCATCGGCAGAGGGGCGAAGGGGGGGTCAACGGGGCCCGGCCACCGAAGCAGCCGAGTTCGCGCGGTCGGGCTCGCCCTCGCTGGGTAAGGAAAACGCCCACCACGTTTCGGTAGCGGGCGCTAGTTTCGGGAGGAAATGAAACCGCGTGCGGTCAGAGGTCCCCTTACCCCGTTGACGACGGTACGCCTCGCTTAGCTGGTTAATAAGCGCGCGCCAGTTGAAGCACTGCATATTCGAGTTGCGTGACTTTTCTGCCACAGAGATAAGAATGCCCGGCCACCGAAGCAGCCGGGCCTGCAAGCGACAATTTGTCGTTTGCTGTTTCAGCCTTGATGGAACGCCGGGCAGTCCTGCGACACAAGCGGATTGTGTGACCATTGCACCGGCTCGCCGTCTGTGTCGGGCTCGGCGTCGTGGTCCTCTTCCCGCTCGTGATCGCCCTTGGCGCCGTCAGCCCAATGTACCTGAGAGCAGCGGTCTGGTGCGCCTAGTGTCGGTTCAGCGGAGCCATCGTCCTCGTCGTCGGCAATGTCCCGCTCCCGGTCGATCGTGTCGCCGAACTGAACGCGGTCTGTCCAGCCAAGCCATGGTTCGGCATCGGCGTTGTCTTCCAAGTCGCAATCCATCTCCATGACATCGAGCGCGGTGATGAGCGCCGTCGCCTTGTCGAAGAGCGCGTTCAGCTCCTTTTCGATGGCCTGCCGCCAATATTGTATCGGTGCTGGCCGCGCTTGTACTGATGGGCGGTTGTAGGACAGTTTCGGCCCCGGATGAGATGATCTGGATCAGAACCGACGGCCACCCGCTGTCCGACGACCCGACCTACTACCAGACGAAATTTGAAATCGATCGCGTGGTTTGCGTGAACGAGGTGCGGAAATCGGCTGCCGGGATGTCTCAAGGCGCCCAAGGCCTCGCCGGCGCGATCGATCAGCGATCCTACCAGGACGTTCATGACAGGGCGGCCCTCGACCTCATGAAGCAATGCATGGCCGGCAAGGGCTACGTGCTCGTGCCCAAATCCTCGTCCGAGGCGACATCGGCTGCTTTTCGCAAGCAACGCGCCAAGCCGTAGCGGCCCTTCAGGCGTGCGCGGCCTGGGCTTGCGTCAAATCTTGAACTCCAGGCCGATTTCCATGATCTGCTCGGCCGGGATGTTGAAATAGGCGCCTGGCCGCTGCGCATTGCGGTGCATGAATGCAAAAAGGTGCTTGCGCCAGGGCGCCATCCCTTCCTTCAGTCCGCTGGCGACGATCGTCTCATGCCCGATATAGTAGGTGATCTGAGACAAGTCGCATTTGCCGATCTGCTCGCGTGCGAGCGCCGCCCTCAGACCGTCCGGCACGTCCGGGCTCTCCATGAAGCCGTAGCGCAGTTCGACGCGGGTCACGTTGTCTGAAATCTTTTGGATGGCGGCGCGCTCCTCATCGGTCACACGGGGCGTCTCGGCGACTTCGATCGCGACCAGCAGAATGTTGCGATGCATCACGCGGTTGAGCTTGAGGTTCTGCGACAGGGCAAGCGGAATGCCTTTCGTCAACCGGCCGAGCACGACGGCGGTACCTTCGATGCGGAAAGGCGGGTTCGCCGCTATGCCCGCCTTGAAGTCGGCGACCGTCTGGCGGACGGCCAACCGCGCCTTGTCCAGGATCTCCACGCCGCGGCGCCAGGTCATCATGAGAAACGCGATTACGACGGAGATCGTCAGCGGGAACCAGCCGCCGTCCAGCAGTTTCGTCGAGGCGGACGCGAAATAGAGGAGTTCCAGCAGGAACAGGCTGCCGTTCACGACAAGCACGATCACCGGATTGTGCTTCCAATGCAGCGCCACGAAGGCGGCGAGCACCGTGGTGATCACCATCAGCAACGACACCGCGATGCCATAGGCGCCGGCGAGCGCATCCGAGGAGCGGAAGCCGAGGACCGCGGTGAGCGTCGCGACGGCAAGGGTCCAGTTGACCAGCGGAATGTAGATCTGCCCGCGCTCGTGGCCCGCCGTGTGGATGACGTTCATGCGCGGCAGGAAGCCGAGTTGGACCGCCTGTTGCGTCAGCGAATAGGCGCCTGTGATGATCGCCTGGGATGCGATGACGGTTGCCGCCGTCGCCAACGCGATCAGGCCATAGTGCAACCACTCAGGCGCCAGGCGGTAGAACGGGTTCGACAGAGCCGACGGATCGGCCAGCAGCAACCCGCCCTGCCCGAAGTAATTCAGCGTCAGCGTCGGCAGGGCCACGCCGAACCAGGCGACACGGATCGGAAACGGCCCGAAATGGCCCATGTCCGCATAGAGCGCCTCGCCGCCGGTAACCGCAAGGAAGGCGCTTCCGATCACCGCGAAGGCAAGCGGCCCGGCATGCCACAGATAGCTGATGGCCGGCCACGGGCTGACGGCCGCCAGGATCGCCGGCCCCTTCATGATGCCGCTGACGCCGAGAAGGCCGATGACCACGAACCAGGCCAGCATGATCGGCCCGAAGATGCCGCCGATCCAACTCGTGCCCTTCCTTTGAAATAAGAACAACACGATCAGGATCGCGACAGTCAGCGGAACGACGATATGCTCCGTTTGCGGCGCATAGACCTTGAGGCCTTCGATCGCGCTGAGCACGGACATGGCGGGCGTGATCGCGCCGTCGCCATAGAGCAGCGTCGCGCCGAAGAGGCCGACCAGCACCATCAGGGCGCGCCCGCGATTTTGCTTGGCGCGGCGCGGGCTGACCAGCGCGAGCAGCGCGAGGATGCCGCCTTCGCCGCCATTGTCCGCACGCATGATCAGGATCGCATACTTGATCGAAATGACGATGATCAGCGACCAGAAAATCAGCGAAACGATGCCGATGATCGCCTGCGGGGCCGGACCGCTGCCCGCCGGCGTTGCCGAGTTGATCGCGACTTGCAGGGCGTAAAGGGGACTTGTCCCGATATCGCCGAAGACCACTCCCATGCAGGCAAGAGCTGTCGCCGCCCAGGCGCGGCGCGGCCCATGATCAACACCCGCTTGGGCGGTGGTCGCCATGACGCTCTCCCCTTTTCCCTTTTGGTATTCTTCCCGGCTGCCGCCGACAAGCCGCATCAAGCGGCGCCTGGCGATTAGGGCAGGATTCTGTGGGATAGCCGCGCCCCTGCGATGCAGGGCGAAACTAGAGCATGATGCCGAAAAGTGTGAAGCGGTTTTCGGGCGACATCATGCTCTATCTCCTTGATTTAGAGTCGGATTCAGATTTCAGGTCGAACAGACCTGAAATCTGAATCCGGCTCTAGCGGCGGGTTAGATCGTCAGCCGGGGCTGCCCGCGGCCGGATTGGCAATGATCGCCGCCCGGAAGCGGGCGACGAAATCGTCGAGCGCGGGTCGCTCGGCATCCGAGATCGCCCAGTAGGAGAAGGCGTCGTCGGTCCAATGCACCAGCAGGAAGCCACCGGCCGAAAGATCGTCCGCGACCGGCACGGATGCCGCCTCGTTCTGACGTGGGGCCGCCACCAGCGTGATCAGATGCTCGTGATGGCGGTAGACCAGCGCCGGCATCGGCCTGTCGCCGATCACCTCGACACGTCCGCCGAGCAGCGCGTAGCCGTCCTTGGCCATGTCGGGCGCCGGGGGCGACACGCCGATCCGGCCGTCGAGCCAAGGCTTCACCGTATGCCGGTCGGACGACACGATGTCGACCGGGGATGCCGCTAGCAGGCCACGGCGATGGCCGTTGGCGACGGCGACCGCGAAACTGTCGGGCGCATTCTCCAGCGTCAGCCACTGCGTCGCGCCGCTGGCAAGCAAAGCCGTCAGCACGATCGATGCGGCCATCTGGCGCCAGTCGAAGGAACCGAAGCGGCGCGCCGAGGCGCGGGGCCGCATCTCGATCACCTTGCCTTCCTGCTGTTGTAGCTGCACGGATGGCCGCTGCTCCGCCGGCACGCTATCAGCCTGACCTGCCGGGGTCTCATCGGAGGCTTGCACCTTGCCGATCGCCGCGATGCGCGCCAGGAAATCGTCGCCCACCGTCGGCCGCGGCACGCTGGCGACGGCCATGCGCAGCGCGACGATGCGCGCATGTTCGGCGGCAAGCCCGGGATCGGCGGCGATGCGACGCTCGATGGCGAGCGCGGCGGCGGCGTCCAGCTCGCCGTCGACAAGGGCGTGGATCATCAGCTTCATATCCTGCGGGTCTTCCGGCAATCCGTCGTCAAGCGGGCTCATGGCGCCCTCCAATATCTGCAATCAGCAGGCCACGGGCACGTGCCAGCCGCGACATCACCGTGCCTTGCGGCACGCCGAGCATGGCTGATATCTCGCGGTAGCTGAGGCCGTTTACGTCGCGCAGCACCAGCGTCTCGCGAAAAGCCTGCGGCAGCCTTGCGATCGCCGCCTCCACCGCGGCCGCGTCCGCCTTGGCGATCAGCGCCGCCTCCGGACTGTCGGCGTCGCCGTCGGGCGGCGGCGAGACGTCGTCGAGATCGGCGAGGTCGCCGACGGCCACCACCGCGCGGGGACGGTTGCGCGCCATCCAGGTGTAGGAGGCATTGCGCACGATGGTGAGCAGCCAGGCGCGGGCGTTGCCCCCGGCAAAGCCGGCAATGCCCGCATGCGCCTTGAGACAAGCCTCCTGCACGACATCCTCGGCGTCGGTGGCATTTCCCGTGAGCCAGCGGGCGAGCGACAGCGCATCGCCAAGGTGCGGCAGCACCACTTCGGCAAAACGCGCGGCCAGGATCTTTTCGCTCAACACAGTTCCACCGTCAGGCGCTCCCGCCCGGAGTTTGCGGCCATCCTCACCCGGTGCCGGCGGCTTGTCCCTGTCCTTGCGGGTGAAAACCGCGACCGCAGGCGAAGGCGCCTGCCTTGGAGGAGGTGAAGGCATGGGGGTCACCCGAGTCAAGCGCCTCGGAAGCGAAACGCCGCATCGCTGGCCGCGACGAGCTGCGGGATGTCGCCGCTATCGTCGTCGGTCTCGATCGTCGCGGTTCGCGCGGTCCCGCGCGGAACCGGCCCTCGCCGGTCCCCCGTGTCACTCCGATTGTCATGCTGATCCATGTCGATCTCCCGCGGCGCAACCTGTGCTGCATGCCCTGAAGACCGACGAACCCGGCGGTTTATTCCCGGGATGATCGATGTTTTTCGATCACGCCAATGTGACCGCTTGATCGTGCGGCCTACAGCGCCTGCAGCGCCAGCCCGGCCAGCGCCGATGCCGCCAGCGTCGGCAGCATGCCGACTTTCAGCCTAAGCATGGCGACCATCGCCGCGACGGAGAGCAGCGCGGCGCGCCAGTCGGGCTGACGCCTCACGGGGTCGTCGCGGTGAACCCCTTGTCGGAATGCCGGAACGGTCCCCGCCAATTGTCAAGGAAAGCGTGTATCAGGAGAGCGCGCCCCGCCTTCCTGTTCGCCGACGCTGTCTCGGTTACTGCGCCGTCCAGCCGCCGTCCACCGGCAGGGTCGTGCCGGTCATCTGCTTGGCGGCGTCCGAGCACAGGAACAGCGCCAGCGCCGCGAGCTCCTCGACGGTGACGAATTCCTTCGTCGGCTGCGCGGCGAGCAGCACGTCGTGCTTGACCTGCTCCTCGGTCATGCCGCGCGCCTTCATCGTGTCGGGGATCTGCTTTTCGACCAGCGGCGTCCAGACATAGCCGGGCGCGATCGCGTTCACGGTGATGCCGTCCTGCGCGACCTCCAGCGCCACCGTCTTGGTCAGGCCGGCGATGCCGTGCTTGGCCGAGACATAGGCCGACTTGAACGGCGAGGCGACCAGCGCATGCGCCGACGCCGTGTTGATGATGCGGCCCCATTTGCGCTGCTTCATGCCGGGCAGCGCCGCCTTGATGGCGTAGAAGGCGGCCAGCAGGTTGATGCGGATGATGGCTTCCCATTTGTCGTCGGGGAACTCGTCGATCGGCGCGACATGCTGGATGCCGGCATTGTTGACCAGGATGTCGACACTGCCGAAGGCCTGCTCGGCGTCATGGATCATGGCGGTGACCGCGGCGCCGTCCATCATATTGGCGTCAGAATAGCGGCACTTGACGCCGAAATCCTTCTCGATGCCGGCACGCTCCCGCTCGATCGCCGCGGCATCGCCAAGACCGTTGATGGTGATGTTGGCGCCCTCGGCGGCAAAGGCGCGGGCGAACGCCAAACCGATACCGCTGGTCGAGCCGGTGACGAGCGCATTCTTCGAAGTCAGGGAACCCATGGGAGAATCTCGCGAGAGGAAATGGAGGGACTGTTTGCAGCAGATAGTTTGTGCAGTGCAACACGACAATGCCACCGCGATGTGTCGCCGAGACTACAGCTCTGGCGCGGCGTTTGCGGGCTCGATGAAGATCCGACCTGACAACTTGACGAGCCTGCCCCGGCGACGGTCGCTGCCGCTGCCCGAAACTGGCGGCGGCTCCCTTCTTTGCGTCGGCAAATGCTCGGCCGGATGAACCGCCACCGAGTGAATCTGGCGAGCAAAAGAAAGACGGAGCCGCGAACGGCACTGTCTCGGACTGCTTACAAACTCCTGCTTTTGTGACGCCCGCAGCCTACCCGGCTATCTTCAAAAGCGAGGACACCAGCAGTTTGCGCTCGTCTTCCGAAAGCACGTCGGAATTGAAGAGATTCATGCTGCGCAGGCCTTCGATGGCGAGGAAGCAGACCAGCAGCGAGCCRAGGTCGCCGGTTTCGCCTTTCAGCCTTTCGAACAGCTGCCGCTTGAAGGATTTTATCGGCGCCAGGAAATCCGGATCCTCCGCGATCGCCGAGAATATCCAGGACGCCGAGGGTTGCGGTTCCTCGCATTCATCAGCCGAAAGCCTCACATAGGCCGAGAGCGCATTTTCGTGATCGGCTTCGGCGAGGCGGGCTTCGAACGCCTGCTCGAATTCGTTGAGATAGTTCTCGACCAGTCCTTGCATGAGCTTGGCCTTGGTCGGGAAATTGTAGAGCAGGCCGCCTTTCGACACCCCGGCGCGACTGGCGACGGCGTCCAGCGACAGGCTTCCCGGACCCGCCTCGCGCGCCACATCGGCGGCCGCGGCAAGGATTCTGCTGCGCGAATTTGCCTTGGGAGCTTTCATCACGCCTCCCCTTACATTAGCCTACGTGGAATTGACAAGACCGTCCAGACGGTACAGGAAGGCGCCCGAAATCTGAAACCGGGATCTATCGTCGATAAGTATCCCCGGCACTAAACTTTATGCCGGTCGTCCGGCTCGAGGGATCTGTCCGTGAAGCGCTTCTTCATCATCACCTTCTTCTTGCTTCTGCTCATTGTGGTGTGCGTCGGCATTGTGGGCTTCAACTTCCTGCGCGACAACGGCATCAAGCAGTTTTTYGCCACGATGAAGCCGCCGGCAGCGACGGTATCGACGGTGGTCGTCAAGCCTTCGAGTTGGACACCGGGGGTTGAAGCGATCGGCACCGTCAACGCCGTGCGCGGCGTCGATCTGACCGTAGAAACCACCGGTATCGTCAAGGACATCCTCTTCCACGCCAACCAGAAGGTCGTGGCCGATGCCGTGCTTCTGCAGCTCGACGATGCCGTCGAGAAAGCCGATCTGGCGGCGCAGAAGGCACAGGCCGCGTCCGACCAGGCAGCCTTGACCCGCGCGCTGGAATTGCAGCGGCGCGGCGTCGGCACCGACGCGACGCTCGACGCGGCGCGTGCGGCCGCGACGGCCTCGGCCGCGCAGGTCAACAAGCTGCAAGCCGTGCTCGACCAGAAGCAATTGTCCGCGCCCTTCGCCGGCACTGTGGGCATTCCGAAGATCGACATCGGCCAGTATCTGGCGCCTGGCGCCTCGGTGGTGACGATCCAGGACCTGGACACGATGCGGGTCGACTTTACGGTGCCCGAACAGCAGCTGCCGCTGCTGAAGATCGGCCAGACTGTCCGCATCGGCGGGAGCCTGGCGGATTTGCCGTTTGCCGGCTCCGTCCGCGGCATCGACCCCAAGATCGACCCGGCGAGCCGGCTGGTGTCGATCCGAGGCGAGGTCGCCAATCCCGAAGGCAAGCTGACGCCTGGCCAATTCGTGCAGCTCCGCGTCGAGCTGCCCGAGGAAAACAATGTCATTTCCGTGCCGCAGACGGCGGTGACGTCGAGCCTCTACGGCGACTATGTCTTCGTGGTCGTTCCGGCCAAGCCCGCGAACGCCGGCGCTACCGCCCCCGCAAAACCGGAGGACCAGAAGGCTGGCGCCGACAAGCCGGCCGGTGATCCGGCCAAGCCGCAAGCCGAGGCCTCGAAGCCGGCATCGGACACGGCAAAGCCTGCCGACAACGCCGCCAAGCCCGCCGACAAGACCACGGCAGACCCCGCCAAGGCGGCTGAGGCGGAGCAGAAGCCAGCGCTCGCCCTATCCCAGGTGTTCGTCAAGCTCGGTCGCCGCAACAAGGGCATGGTCGAGGTTGTCGATGGCCTCAAAGCGGATGACGAGGTGGTCACTGCCGGTCAGAACCGGCTCTTCAACGGCATGTCGGTCGCGGTCGACAATACGATCGACCCCAGCAAAACGGCGAACAAGCAGGTTCAGCAATGAGCTTCTCAGACCTCTTCATTCGCCGGCCCGTTCTCTCGACGGTGCTGGCCTGCATGATCCTGCTGCTAGGTTTCCAGGGCATCTTCAACCTGTCGATCCGCCAGTATCCGAAGGTCGACGAGACGGCGATCACCGTCACCACCGCCTATCCCGGCGCCAGCGCCGACCTGATCCAGGGCTTCATCTCAGCACCGATCGCGCGCGCGGTCGCCTCGACGGAAAACATCGACTACGTGACATCGTCCAGCCGCCCGTCTTCGAGCACCGTGACGGTGCAGATGAAGCTCGGCTCCAATCCGGACGTGGCGCTTGCCGAGGTGCTGTCCAAGGTCCAGGGCGTGCGGGGCACCTTGCCGCAAGCCACCAAGGATCCGGTGATCGTCAAGGGCACGGGCCAGCAGTTCGCGATGATGTACATCTCGATGCAGAACCCGAACATGACGAAGGAGCAGCTGACCGAGTATATCGAGCGTGTCGTGCGCCCGCGTATGTCGACGGTGGAAGGCGTCGCCGACGTGCAGATATTTGGCGCCCAAGAATATTCGATGCGCGTCTGGATCGATCCGGTGAGGCTCGCCGCGCGTGGCGTCACAGCCGCGGAAGTGCTGACCGCGATCAATAACTCCAACTTCCTGTCGGCGCCCGGCAGCACCGAGAACGAGTACGTCGTTTCCTCCATCACCGTTCGCTCGACGTTGCAGACGCCCGAGGCATTTGCCCAGCTTCCGCTTCGTTCAACGGACGGCCACGTCGTGCGGCTGCGCGATGTGGCTCATGTCGAGCTCGCCGCGAAGAACACCGACACGCGGGTTACCTTCAACGGCAAGCCCGGCACCTTCCTTGCCATCTTCCCGACCCCGGCGGCCAACCCGCTGACCACGGCTGCGGCGGTCACCAGGCTCGTGCCGCAGATTCAGGAGACGCTGCCGAAAGGCATGACGATCGAGGTCGTCTACGACGCCACCGGGCAGATCAGCGCCTCGATCGACGAGGTGTTCAAGACCATCGGCGAGGCGGTCGCCATCGTCATCGTCGTCATCCTGCTGTTCCTGGGTTCGTTCCGGTCGGTGTTGATGCCGATCGTGACGATCCCGCTGTCGTTGATCGGCGTCTGCTTCGTGCTGTTTGCGGTCGGCTATTCGATCAACCTGTTGTCGCTTCTCGCCATGGTGCTGGCCATCGGCCTGGTCGTCGACGACGCCATCGTGGTGGTGGAGAACATTCACCGCCACATGGAAGAGGACCACATGTCGCCGATGCAGGCGGCCTTCAACGGTATGCGGGAGATTTTTTCCGCCATCGTTGCCATGACGATCACGCTGGCCGCGGTGTTCGCGCCCCTGGCCTTCACCGGTGGCCTGACCGGCGCGTTGTTCCGCGAGTTCGCGGTAACCCTTGCAGGCTCGGTGGTCCTGTCCGGTCTGATCGCCGTCACCATCACGCCGATGATGTCGGCGCGCATCCTCAAGGCGGGATCGCACGGCCGCTTCCAGCGCATCGTCGACGGCACGTTCGCCCGTGTCGAGCACGTCTATGAGCGGATGGTCACGAGCTCGCTGAGGAACCGGCCCGTTACGCTGATCATCGTCGTTGCCCTGGTTGCGCTCACCGGCTTCATGTTCACCAAAACCTCCGGCGAACTGGCGCCTGAGGAAGATCAGGGCTTCCTGCTCTCGATCGTGACGGGACCGCGCTATGCGACGTCGGACTACACCGAGACCTACGTCAACCAGATCCTGGGCCTAGTGAAGGATATCCCCGAAACCAGGGCGCAATTCTCGGCCGTGGCCTTCGGCGGCGCGACCAACAGCGCCTTTGTCGGCTTCGCCTTCAAGGATTGGGCGGAGCGCAAGCGCAATTCCAAACAGCTTCAGGCCGATATCACCGGTCGCCTCGCCAAGGTCGCGGGTGTCCAGGCTTTCGTCTTCGCGCCGCCGACACTGCCCGGATCCGGAGGCGGCCTGCCCATCTCGATGGTGGTGCGTTCGACCGGTGACGCCGCCGAGGTCTACGAGGCTGCCGAGCAGATCAAGAACAAGGCCCAGGCTTCCGGTCGGTTCATCGTCGTGCAGAATTCGATGTCCTATGACGCGCCGCAAACGACCGTCACCATCGACCGCGAACGCGCGGCGGCGTTGAACCTGCCGATCGCCGATATCGGCCGCACGCTGACGCTGCTGGTCGGCGGCGCCGAAGTCGCGCAGTTCGACCGCGACTCCAACAGCTACGACATCATCCCGCAGGTGCCGCAGCAGTTCCGGGACAATCCGGAAAGGCTCGGCGAGTACTTCGTGCGCAGCGTGGACGGCAAGATGGTGCCACTGTCGGCGGTGGTGAAGATTTCGACCAACGCCTCGCCGGCCGCGATCGAACAATTCAACCAGCTGAATTCCGCCACGATCACCGCCCTGCCGCTGCCCGGCGTCACCACCGGCGATGGGCTGAAGGCGCTCGAGGATATAGCCAGGGAGAGCCTGCCCGACACCTTCTTCATMGACTATTCCGGTCAGTCGCGTCAGGAAAAGGAACAGGGCAACACTATTCTTGTCGCCTTCGTGGCSGCCGTGATCGTCATCTACCTGGTGCTYGCGGCCCAGTTCGARAGCTTCCGCGATCCKCTGATCATCATGATGGCSGTGCCGCTCTCGATCTTCGGCGCGATCGTGCCGCTCAATATCGGGCTTGGGACCCTCAACATCTACACACAGGTCGGTCTGATCACGCTGATCGGGCTGATCACCAAGCACGGCATCCTTTTGGTGGAGTTCGCCAACCAGCAGCGGGAGATCCATGGCATGCGCAGGCGCGACGCCATCATCGCCTCGGCGAAGGTGCGCCTGCGGCCGATCTTGATGACGACAGCGGCGATGGCGCTGGGCGTCGTGCCGCTGATCGTCTCCAGCGGCGCCGGCGCAGCGGCCCGCTATTCGATGGGCCTGGTCATCTTCACCGGCATCCTGGTCGGCACCATGTTCACGCTCTTCGTCGTGCCCATGTTCTATACCTTCATCGCCAGCAAGGATCTGCCGCATCTCGCCGAGAAGCCCGACCCGAAGCTAATGCCAGCGCTGCCGACCTGAATTAGCGAATAGCGAGTAGCGAATAGCGGAGAATCCCCTACTCCCTATTCGCTATTCGCTCCAAAAAAAGAGGCCGGGAAAATTCCGGCCTCTTTTTTTGGCAGTCACCTCACAGCTTCGGAGAATTCACCCGAAGGCGGCAACGCGCCAGCTACTTTGCGATGACGATGCTGGTGTTGGCGGGGCCGAACGCCTCGACAAGCTGATAGAAATCAGCGGCGGCATCCGGATGCAACCGCACGCAGCCATGCGAGGCCGGCCGGCCGAGGCGGCTGATGGCATAGGTCGCGTGCACGGCATAGCCGCCGCTGAAGAAGACCGAATGCGGCATCGGCGCGTTGTCATATTTCTTCGAGTACCACATCTCGTGCATGCGGGTCGGCTTGAACGACCCGGTCGGCGTGACATGCGCCTTGTCGCCTGTCGACACCTTCCAGGTGAAGGCCGGCCTGCCGTCGACCGTGACTTGCATGATCTGCTGCCACAGCGAGACCCGCGCCAGCACCTGGCTGGCGTGGGCAGCGTTGCCGCCGGCGTCAAGAAAGAGCACCGCTCCGGCGAGCACGGCGGCTGTGAGATTGATGAGCTTGTCGGAAATGGCGGTATGCATGACGATCCCTCTCTGTTTGCCGGTCGGGCCGGCCTTGTTCGATGGATCGCGTTATCGCTCCCGCTTGTTTCCAGTTAACTTCGGTTAATGTTCGTAATTGTTTCGACTCTGTTTCACCTTCTTGGTTGAGGTTGGCGATGCCACCCCCGCTGTGATGGCGATTGGAGCCGCGGGAAGCTCTGGTTGACCTCAAACGAAAGGCCATATGCCGACCATATGAAAGATATTTGTGCAATCACGAAACTGAATTGAAACGAAACGCGGCTTGCGCGACATGATGCGGATACAAGCTGGCGGCAATGTCGGCTTCACGGGAACAGCAGCAGCAAACGAAAATGAGCAGGAAAACGAAACTACGCTCCTGGCTTTTCGGGATAAGCGTCGCGACCATCGTCCTCGGCGATGCCGGCTCTGTCGCCGGCAACCCGCTGATGGCGCCTGCCGCGATGAATTCCGGCGAGGTTTCGACGCTGCACGCCGCTCTGTTCATCGCCACGGTCTGGATCGTTTCCAGCCTGCGCGTCCACCGGCTGAAGGCCCTCTGGCGGGTCGGCTTTCGGCTGACGAGGATGCGCGGCCCCTCCGGCTACTTGCTGCCGAGAGGACCGAAGGCCCGCGCCGCAGCGGGGGGCTCCGTCGGCGGCGCGGGCGCTTCGGGAGTTTCCTGAAGCACCTGCCGATATCGAGAATTCGGGGATTGAAGATGAAGACGAAACTTGCCGCGTCAGTGCTTTCCGTATTGCTCTACGCGCAGGGCCTGCTCGGCTTTGCCGCGCTTGCGACGGTACTGCTGAAGGACCGCGCGAGTGCCGGCGAGATCGGCGCCGGCGCGCCCGTGCCGGCCGGCCCGTCTATCCTCGTGGTACGCTGAACGGCCAACGCCGGATCCAGACCAGGATTTCGCCAGAGGATCCGATGATGAGCGAACCTGCCTCACTCGCCGCGCGGCGTCGGCGGATCGAAACGGTAGCCGGCGCCCCTGATGGTGGTGATGGTTTCGGTGTCGAGCTTGCGCCGCAGCCGGACGATGCGCGAATCGATCGACCGGTCGAAGGCGTCGGCATTCTCGGCGGGCGCCGCCGCGATGATGTCGTCGCGCGTCAGCACCTTGCGCGGGCTCGCCAGGAACAGGCGCAGCAGCGCCACCTGCCCCGGCGACAGTTGGTCCTCGGCGCCGGAACGGTGCATGACCATGGCCGACCGAAGATCGACGGTGGCGTTCTCCAGCACGATCAGTTCCTGGGTGGCCCGTCCGCGCCGCATCAGCAGGCCGCCGACGCGCGCGGCGAGTTCCCGGATGTTGAGCGGGCTCTCCACCACGTCGGCGGCGCCGAGTTCCAGTGCGAGCACCTTGTCGACCAGATCGGCAGGCCGGCAGATCAAGATGAAGTCGGGACCGCCATCGCGGCCATGCCGCCTCAGCAGCTCGCGGCCTTCCGCCTGGGTCACCTCGTCGCCGATGACGACGACATCGACCCCTCCGGCGACCAGCAGCGACTCCGCCTCCCAGGGCTGGTGCGCCCGGCGTACATCATGGCCGCGCCGATCGAGATGGTCGGCGAGGTCGCCGGCCACCGCTTCGGCAACCGATATGAGCGCGATAACGGACCGTGCGGCCATCTTCTCCACCCGCCACAGACAGCTCGAGATGAGTGCTGGACATCATGTTTATACCCAATCTACTTTCCGCTGAAAGCGGGAGCGACAGCGTGGTGAAGGCGCGCATCATCGTCGTCGAGGACGAGCCTGACCTGAAGGAGGCGGTCGCCGAGTATCTCGGCGCCAACGGCTACGACGTCGCCACGGCCGAGAATGCCGCGGCCGCGCGCGCCATGCTGGAGGCTCAGTCCTTCCACCTCGCCATACTGGACATTGCCATGCCCGGCGAGGACGGCCTGTCGCTTGGCCGCTGGCTGCGCTCCAGGACGCAGATCGGCATCATCTATGCCACCGCCGCCGGCACCGCGCTCGACCGCATCGTCGGGCTGGAGCTCGGCGCCGACGACTACATCGTCAAGCCCTATGAACTGCGCGAGGTGCTGGCGCGGGTTCGCAGCGTGCTGCGCCGTGTGCCGCAGCCGCAGGCGGCCAAAGCCGAGACCGGCGGCCGCCGCTTCATGGCCTTCGGCGGCTTCCAGGCCGACTTCGACGGCCGGCTGGTCACCGGCGCCAATGGCGCGGTCATCGACATGGCCAAGAGCGAGTTCGATGTGCTCGAGGTTTTCCTGACCCGCGCCAACCGGCTTCTGACGCGGGCGGCGATCTCGGAAGCGATCGGTTTCGTCGAGGATCCCGAATCCTCGCGCGCGGTCGACATCCGCATCATGCGGCTCAGGAAGAAGATCGAAGCCGATCCGGCCAATCCGAAATTCCTGCGCACCGTGCGCGGCGAAGGCTATATATTCTCGCTTCCGACCAGCGACGGAAATTGAACCGCGCGCGGGCTCTGAACGACGGGCCTATCCATGATTGCTGACGCAGCACGCACCGACCTGCAGGGCTCCCGTCAAGGGGCAGCGATGGCGGCCGTCCGCGTCGTGCGGCGGCTGCGCGAGGCCGGCGACTGGCAGCGCGAGATGGACGGCATACTCGAAACGCTGTGCCACAGCATGGACTGTCAGCGCGGCATCCTCTTTCGTCTTCGCGAACTGCCGGGCGAAGGCTTCGCCCAATCCGTCGCCGCCTACTGGATCGACCCTGATTTTGGTGGCGAGCTGGCGTCGCCGACGGTCATCATGCAATCGATCATCAATTCCGACCCGCTGCTGGAGCGGCTGCAGGAAGACGAGCGGCAGGGCAAGATCTTCGCCGGCCACACGCGCGACCTGGACGGCTTCCTGCGGGCCGACTTCGAAAAACAGAGCATCAAATCCTTCCTGTCGGTTTCGGTCTTCGCCCATGGCCACCTCTGGGGCACGCTGGCCGTCAACGACTGCGTCGCCGAGCGCAACTGGACCGACGAGGAAGAGGCTACGCTGCACATCGTCGCGCTCGCCATCGGCGACGCGATCGAGCGCTCGCCCTCGGAAGCGCATGCGAGCGAAGTCATCCGCCGCACCATGCTGCAGGCCTCGCTCGACGCCATCATCGTCATCGACGAGGCCGGTTCGATCATCGAATTCAATCCGGCTGCCGAAAGGATGTTCGGCTTCAAGCGCGGSGAAATCCTCGGCAAGGACCTGCTCAACACGGTGGTGCCGGTTTACTACCGCAAGGGCTACGCGTCGGGCGCCGACTATATGTCCGGCCGCGGCGCCCCGATGGTCGGCCACCGGCTGGAGACCGTGACCCAGAACGCCGCCGGCGAGGTATTTCCGATCGAGCTGACGGCGACGGAGATGCGTGTCGCCGACCGCCGCCTGATCTTCGGCTCGATCCGCGACCTGCGCGAAAAGCTGCGCGCCGAGGAAGAGATCAACCGTCAGCGCGAGAAGCTGCACCAGAACGAAAAGATGGCGGCGATGGGCTCGCTGCTGGCCGGCGTGTCGCATGAGCTCAACAACCCGCTGGCGGTGGTCGTGGCGCAATCGACGCTGCTGCACGAGTTTGCCAGCGACCCGCAGACCAAGGTCCGCGCCGAGAAGGTGCGCGCCGCGGCCGAGCGCTGCGGCCGCATCGTCAAGAGCTTCCTGTCGATGGTGCGCCTGCACCCGACCGAGCAGGCCGAGACCGATCTCAACCAGGTGATGCGCGCAGCGCTCGAAGTCACCGCCTACGGCGCGCGTTCCAGCGGCATCGTCGTCGACACCGATTTCGCCGACGGGCCCTTGCTAGCCATGGCCGACGCCGACCATGTCACCCAGGTCGCGGCCAATTTCCTCATCAACAGCCAGCACGCGCTCGCCGTTGTTGCCGGCGAGAAGCACATCAAGGTGCGCACCTTCCGCGGCACGCACGGCAACCCCGGCTTTTCGGTCGAGGACAACGGGCCGGGCATTCCCGACGCAATCCGCTCGCGCATCTTCGAATCCTACTTCACCACCAAGCCGGTCGGCGTCGGCACAGGCATCGGCCTGTCGATCTCGAAATCCATCGTCGAGCGCCACAACGGAACGATATGGTTCGAGGAAGCACAGCCGCACGGCGCGCGTTTCGTCGTCCAACTGCCGGCAATCGCGGGCCATGCCGCCACGGTCGGGGAAGGCCCGGCGCGCTCCAGCGGTTTGCGCCATGCGCTGATCATCGACGACGAGCCCGACGTCGCGGCTTCGCTCTCCGACATATTGGAGTTGATGGGGGTGAAGTCACGYGTCGTCGCAAGCTGGACGTCGGCCGGCGAAGCGTTGAACGGTCACATGCCGCCGGACATCGTCTTTTCCGATCTGCGCATGCCAGGCACCAACGGCATATCCATCTATCGCGAGCTGCTTGTGGAACAGCCGGGGATGGCGCAGCGCTTCGTGCTGGTCACCGGCGACCTGATCGGTGCCAAGGCGGAGATCGAGTCGCTGCCGCCGCAGCAGCGGCCGCACATCCTGGAAAAACCGTTCTCGACGCTCGATGTTCGCGGCATCCTGTCGACCGTTGCCGACGAGACCGCGGTGGAAATCTGAAGTCCTCTTCCTGAACATCGGCGGATCGGAAAAAAGAGGCTCCCGACCGACTGTGCGGTGGGAGCCTGACTTGAGCGCAGGAGGGAGCGCTCTGGGGAGGTCTTGGAGCTGGCGAAGCGTTCTAGAAGATGTTTGGCGTGTTGGTGAGCGGCGCGGCGTTGGCGATCATGCGAACAGCCCGAGCCTTGTGCTGACCGGACTGCTCGGCGATCGCACGCAGGCATTCGGCGTTCTCGGCGCCCCAGTTCTGACCCTTGCAGGCGAAGTCGATCTGCGGCTCCGGAAGGCGCGCGGTCTTCAGCGTGGTCGCCGCGCCCTCAACGACATTGGCCGGCGGATTGAGGGAAGCGAAAGCCGGACCGGCCGCTGGCGCAATCACCATGCTGATGACGGCGCACGCCCCGATCATCTGGAACATCGCCATCGGATGGTCGCTGGCGCGCTGACGCAGCGCCAGCTTCGGCCGGCGATCGTTGCGTTCGGGCCCGTGCACCCGACGGTCTTTACCGGTGGTCTGGACTTTCGAAAACATCGCCTATTCCCTTCGTTATCTTTCTTATTGATCTAAAACGAACATAATCGCGCCACGTAACAGCCGGATGATCGCGCATGACCGCGCGTGTAACAGGATTGAAACAAGGAATCGGGGCATGAGCCTGCCTATCCGGTCATGCTCCGAATTCCGCATTCGTCGCGAAGCAGCCCCATAAGCGAGACCTGAATGGTGGCAGGGCTTCGATGATGTCAGCATGCCAGGGCCCGCCCGCGAGAACTATGAACGGTCTCACACTGCGAAACCGAACGACGGGGAACCTGAGCAAGTGGACCTGACGGGCTCGCGCCACAGTGCCGGCGCCCCTCTGGAGTTTCGAGACGATGCGCCGTCCGCAATCTCCAGAGCCCTGTGCCGGCGAGTGTCCGCCGTGCCTGCGGGCCCTCAAGCTTTGGAAGCGATGGCGGATCGTATCTCGGCGATTATCCGTTTCGCCGCAATGCGGCCCGCCACGATCGCGCCCTCGACATAGCCCGGGAACGACGGCGACAGCTCCGACGCGGCGAAATGGACGAGCGGCGCGCCGGCGAGGATGGTGCGCTCGGCGTCCCTTGCCGTCACGTCGACAATCAGGTCGCTATAGGCGCCGCCGCTCCAGCGGTCGTTTGTCCAGTCGCGCCGGCTGAAATCGATGATGTCGGCCGCGGCCGGCCCGAGCGCTTCGACAAGCTTTGCCGTCACCTTCGCGGTGAGCGCCGCCTCGCCTAGTTCGTGCCAGCGCAGCGCCAGCGGCCCGCCGACGAAGACCACGAGCGCGGCGTGCCCGGCATCCTTGCTGGCGTCGCAGACAAACAGGCCCGGCGGGTCGCGCCACATCACCATGCCGCTCAAGCCGCCATCGCGCCAGAACGGCCCGGAGTAGCGCAAGAGCAGCTTGATCACCGCGCCGCTTTCCCACGCACCCAGCGCGTTCGCCAGGGCGGCCGGCAAGGCCGGSGCGAAATCAAGCCTTGCAGCCGTTGCCGGCGGCAGCGCGACCAGGACTTCGCGCGCCTCGATCRCGGCGYCGGCCGTGACCACGCGGACTCCCTCCGGCCCGCGTTCTATCCGCGTTACGGGTTTATCGGGCCTCAGTCGATCGCCGAGATCGCCGGCCAGATCCTGGGCCAGCGACTGCATGGTCTCACGCAGGGAATATTGCAATTCAGGCACTTCGTTGGTGATGCGGCGATCGTTGTCGATGAGATACCAGAGAGGGACCTTGTCCAGCGCCAGGCACCACAGGCCCTCGATCATGGAACGGAAGGCCAGCTTGCCGTCGGGTGGGTCCTTCTGTCTTTCGAGCCAGGCAGCGACCGTCAGCCCGGCGATCGCTGGATCGTCCGGTTCGATCCCGTTCATCCGTTCGCGGATCGCCATCGCCGCAGAATAGGTCCGGTCGGCCTGCTCGACGGACATCGACGGCTGGGCGATGAAATCGCCCTCGACATAGGTCTCGACAAGTGTCTTGCCGCGTGACCTCGCCAGCGCCATCAGTTCCGGCATGTCCTCGCACAGGAACTGGCCGCCGCTGTCGATCAATTCACCGAGGCCGTTGAGCCTCGACTCCACCCGCCCGCCGACACGGTCGCGTGCTTCGAGCAGCAGGAAATCGATGCCGGCCCTCTTGAGCTCGAGCGCGGCCGAAAGTCCGGTGAAGCCGGCGCCGACAATGACGACAACGGTTCGTTCGGGTTCGCTGCTCAACTGCCGGCCTTGTCCCTGTGACGGTCTCCCGCCTCACCGCTGTCGGCGCACTTGCGCCACTACCCTATGGTTCTCTCGAGAACGCGGAGCCAGTTGCGGTAGGCGATCTTCTCGATCAGCGCGCGTCCGAAACCGCGCGCGGCGAGCGCATCGATGAGCCTGGGCAGGCCGGCGACATCGCCGATGACTGCCGGGATCATGGCGCCGTCGAAATCAGAGCCGAGACCCACGCCATCCTCGCCCAGCGCCTGCAGCAGCGAATCGATATGGCGCACCATGATGTCGAGGCTGGTATCGGCGTTCATGCGGCCGTCCTCGCGCAGGAAGCCGGTGGCGAAGTTCAAACCCACCATGCCGCCCGACCCGCGGATGGCGCCAAGCTGCCAGTTGGTCAGGTTGCGCGAATGGCCGCAGATCGCATGCACGTTGGAATGGGTGGCGACCAGCGGCGCATCGCTGAGCGCCGCCACATCGCGGAAACCCTTCTCGTTGAGATGCGAGAGATCGATCATGATCCTGAGCTGGTTGCACGCCTTGACCAGCGCCTTGCCGGCATCGGTGAGGCCCGGCCCGGTATCCGGCGAGGACGGAAAGCGGAAGGGCACGCCGTTGCCGAAKGCGTTCGGGCGGCTCCAGACGATRCCCAGCGAGCGCAGGCCGGCGGCGTGAAGCACGTCKAGCATGGCAAGCTCGGGATCGATCGCCTCGACGCCCTCGATATGGAAGACCGCGGCGATCGAGCCCTTCGCCATGGCGTCRCGCACGTCGCCGGCGCTGCGGCATATGGTCAGCGCACCGGCGCGTTCCAGCCTGAACAGGATCGAGGCCATGCCGATGGTCGACTTGACCGCTTCRGCCTGCGGCACTTCGGGCGGCATGGGTTCGTTGTCGCTCGGCGCCGGCGGCACCGYGCTGCGCTTGCTCTTCTCGACCGGCGGCGGAAAGATCGCGAACATGCCGCCGGCGAAGCCGCCCTTCCTGGCGCGAGGCAGATCGATATGACCGCCCGGCGTCCCCTCGATGAACAGCTTTTCGACGTCTGCTTCCTTCGACTGGTAGAGCCGCAGGAGCGTGTCGTTGTGTCCGTCGAAAACGGGGATCAGGTCGGTCTCGGTCATCAGGGAAGCCATTCAATTCGGTGACAGGCGGGACGAACATTTCCGTCCGAGCGAACTGTCAACTTAGGCAAGATGACCGAGCCGTGCAAATGCCAGACCGGCTTTTGCATTTGTGGCTGAGCCCTTCGCGAGGGCCCAGCCAATAGGTCAATGCTTCAGCACATCCGCCCATTCCGGGTGGCGGCGGAACTGGGCGTTGGCGAAGGGGCAAAGCGGGATGATCTTCTTGCCGGCAGCGCGTGCGTCCTCGACGGCGCGGGTGACGAGGCGAAGCCCGGCCCCCTGGCCGCGAAAGACGTCCGGCACCTCGGTGTGGTCGATGATGAGCTGGTGCTCGCCGATCTTGGTGAAGGTCATCTCGGCCTCGGCGCCGCCAGGACCRCGCAGCACATAGCGGCCCTTTGAGCCGTGATCTTCCAGTTCGATCTCGGGCAGTTGATCAGCCATTCCTTGCATCTCCTTTAGCCGGCGCGAGGGCAAAGAGCCGCCGCGCCGCTTCGATTTCATTCGGCCGCACCTCGTGCCCGCCGTCGTGCCATTCCACTGTGACATCGGCGCCATCGGCGCGCAAATACGCCTCCAGCCGCGACGTCAGGTTCGGCGGGCAGATCGGGTCGCGCCTGCCGGCCGTGATCAGGACATGGCGGCCGGCAAGGCTGCCCTTCACCTGAGGTTCGAACGGGATCAGCGGGTGCATGAGCGCCGTGGCATTGAACAGGCCTGGTTCGGCAAACATCACCGACGCCAGGATGTTGGCGCCGTTGGAGTAGCCGAGCCCGAGCACCGCCGAGGGCCTTGCCGCCTCGACATGCGCCTTGACGAAGCCTGCCATCCTGGTTGTCGCACGCGCCAGGTCGTCCATGTCGTAGACGCCCTCGCCGGTGCGGCGGAAGAAGCGGGCGGCGCCATGTTCCGAGACATCGCCGCGTGGCGACACGATGGTCGCCGAAGGCACGAGCTCGCGGCCGAACGACAGCAGCTGGTTCTCGTCGGCTCCCGTGCCGTGGAAGACGAAGAGCAGCGGGCTGCCCGGCGAACCGGGCAGCACTTTGTAAATGTAAGCGTCCTTGCTCATCGCTTAGTCTTCCAGCTTCTGCAGGTGCTGTTCGAGATAGGGCCTCAGATGCTGGTGCTGCGAAGGCAGCTTCAGCGCCTCGCCGAGATGGGCGGTATCCTCGTCGCGGTCGAAGCCCGGCTCGTTGGTCGACACCTCGAACAGAACGCCGCCCGGCGTGCGGAAGTAGATCGCCCAGAAGTAGTCGCGATCGATGACAGGCGTGACACCATAGCCGGTATCGACCAGCGCCTTGCGCACCTCCAGTTGCTTGGCGCGATCCTCGACCGCGAAAGCGACGTGATGCACCGAACCGGCGCCGAGATTGGCGAAGCCGGCGCCCGGCAGCGATTCTATGTCGACGACGTCGGCGCCGTTGCCGTTCTTGATTGCCAGCCGGCGGATGCTGCCGGACTTGTCGACTTCCTCATAGCCCATGAACTTCAACAGCTCCTCGGTGGCGCCGCCGTCCTTCAGCCGCAGCGAGACCGAGTGAAAGCCGCGGATCGCTTCGTCGGCGGGAATTCCGCCCTTGACCCAGGGGGCTCTGCTGTCGCCCTTGTCCTCGACGAGAGCGAAACCGTCGCCGTCGGGACCCGTGAAGGTGAGGCGCTTCTCRCCGAAGCTTTCGCCGCGGGCAACATTGGCCACTCCTTCGTCGGCAAAGCGCTTTTCCCAATAGGCAAGCGTGCCTTCGGGCACTGAGAACACCGTCGTGCCGACCTCGCCGACACCATGCCGGCCCTTGCCGATATCGGGGAACGGAAAATAGGTCATCACCGAGCCCGGCGTGCCGAATTCATCGGCATAATAGAGGTGGTAGACGTCGGGGGCGTCGAAATTGACCGTCTTCTTGACCCGGCGCAGGCCGAGCTTCTTCGTGAAGAATGCATTGTTCTGGCGCGCATCGCTGGCCATCGAGGTGACGTGATGCAGGCCCTTGATCTGATTGAGCATGATCGTGCTCCTTCCCTTGTCCTTATGCGGCCCTCGCCGCTGTCGACGCCAATATGAGGATAGCCCCGTCAGCGGCAAAGCGGGCAAACACAGAATGGACTGTGCATTAAAAGTGAACGACACACGGTTTACGTTCACCGTTCGATAGATCAACGTAACTTGCAACGCGCGATAATTTCGGCTCCATGAGCGGCACGCCTTTGCCAGGAGAAGAGTTTGGACAATCAGGTCGGCCGCCCCAATGTTCTTCTCATCACCTGCGACCAATGGCGGGGCGATTGCCTGTCCGCCGCCGGTCATCCGGTGGTGAAAACGCCGAATGCCGACGCGCTTGCCGCGGAAGGGGTGCTGTTCCGGCGCCATTATGGCGGGGCCGCACCTTGCTCGCCGGCACGCGCCTGCCTCTATACCGGCCTCTACCAGATGAACAATCGCGTCTGCCGCAACGGCACGCCGCTCGATGCCCGGCACGGCAACATCGCGCTCGCGGCGCGCGCGGCGGGTTATGACCCGACCCTCTTCGGTTACACCGATGTCTCGCCCGATCCACGCGGATTGGCCGCCGGCGATCCGCGGCTACGCAGCTATGAAGGTGTGCTGCCCGGCTTCACCGCGCGGCAGCTGCTGCCGGAGCATCAGAAGCAGTGGTTGTCCTGGTTGCGGGCGCAAGGCATCGACACCGGCGACGGCTATCCGCAAATCCATTGTCCACCGAACGAGCGAGGCAAGGTCCGGGCTGAGGTGACCGGCGCGCCGCCCGTCTATTCGAAAGACCAGACGCCGACCGCCTTCCTCGCCGGCGAGTTCATCCGCTGGCTCGGCGAGCAAGAGCAAGGCGCGCCCTGGTTTGCGCATATCTCGTTCATCAGCCCTCACCCACCCTTCATCGTGCCGGAGCCCTACAACACCATGTACGATCCGGCCGACGGTCCCGCTTTCCGGCGCGCGGCGGACTGGCAGGCCGAGGCCGGCGGCCACCCCTACCTCGCCTACGACCTTGCGCGGCAGAAACGGACAAGGTTCGTTCCGGGCACCGAGGGCAAGGTGCCGGACTGGAGCGAGGAAACCTTCAGGCGCATCCGCGCGATCTATTGCGGCATGATCTCCGAGGTCGACGCGCAACTCGGCCGTATCTGGCAGGCGATCAAGACGGCCGGCGCGTGGAACGACACGGCGATCGTGCTGACCTCCGACCATGCCGAAATGATGGGCGACCATTTCATGCTGGGCAAGGGTGGCTTCTTCGATGCCAGCTACCACATTCCGCTGGTCATCCGCGATCCGCAGCGAAGCGCGAGCGCGGGCGCATCGGTCGACAAATTCACCGAGGCCGTCGACGTCTTTCCGACCTTGCTCGACCTGATCGGGGCCGCGCCCGCGCCACACCTCGATGGCAGGTCACTTTCACCCTGGCTCGACGCCGAAGAGCCTGCGGACTGGCGCGACGCCGCTCACTGGGAGTTCGATTTCCGCACGATTGCCGAGGGCGAGGCGGAGCGGCACTTCGGCATCGGCTCGCGGGAGTGCAATCTGGCCGTGATCCGCACCGAGGACTTCAAATATGTCCATTTCGGCGGCGGCCTGCCGCCGCTGCTGTTCGACCTCCGGAAGGACCCGGACGAACTGAGCAATGTCGCCAACGACCCGGCCTATTTGCCCGTGCGGTTGGAATTCGCCGAGAGAATGCTTGCCTGGCGCGCCAAGCACCTCGACCAGTCGCTGGCATTGGCGGAACTGACGGCGGGCGGCGTCGCCGGCCATTTCAGTAGGGGAGTAGGGGAGTAGGGGAGTATGTTTTTGGCGAGTGGCGCCGGTATGGCTCCCGATTTTCCTACTGCCCTACTGCCCTACTTCCCTACTTCCCTACTCCCTTACTCACTCACTTCAGCACCATCCGCTGCTTGGCGCGCTGCTGGGCATATGTGCCCTTGTCATAGGCGGCCTGCGCCTGCAGCTGGTCCTTGGTGAAGTTGGTGTGGAGATACTTGTTGCCTTCCTTGTCGGTGGTGAGGTTTAGCTTGTCCGTGCCGACCGCCACTTGCTTGGCGCCGATCCCAAGGAAACCGCCGACGTCGACGACCACCGCATCCGGCTTTTTGTCCGGCGTCAGAACGACGTCGCCGATCTCACCGATCTTGGCGTCGTTGGCCCCGTAGACGGTTGCACCCTTGAGGTCCTCACCGCTGACGTTGCCAATCGGCACTTCGGTCAGCGTCGACTTGTCGATCGAGGCCGTCCTGGTCTGGTCCGTGCCGCCAGCGCCCATATCCGCGGGCTTGTTTTGGGCTGTTGAGGTGGGAGCCGGCGCTGTCGCGTTACTCTCGGCGGTAGTCTGCGCGGGCTGGGCCGGTTTGCTTTCCTTGTCGGCGGTTGTGTTTGACGCCGCCACGGCAGGCGTCGTCGTGGCCGGCGCATTGTTCGACGCCACGTTGGCCGGCGCGGGCGCCGGATCATAAGCCTTGCGGCTGAAGTCTGGCTGGGCCTGCAGTTGCTCCTTGGTTGTCTCGGCGACGAGCCAGCGGCGGCTGCCTTTTTGCGCCCACTCCGCCTTGGCGAAGTCGAAGGTGACGTTCTTCGTGCCCATGCCGAGGAAACCGCCGACACCGATGACGAGCGACTGGGCCTTGCCATCCTTGGCCAGCACGATGTCCTTCACGTCACCGATCTTCTGGGCGTCGTCGGCGGTGCCGTTGTAGACCGAGCCGCCCATGATGTTGCTGGCCAGGTTGCCGTCGGCCTTCTTCGCCGGGGCGGCCGGGGCCGGATCATAGGACTTGCGGTCGAATGCCGGCTGGGCGCTCAACTCGTCCTTGCTCGTCTTTGCCACCAGCCAGCGGTCGCCGTTCTTCTCAGCCCACTCAAGCTTGCCGTAGTCGAAGGCGACGTCCTTCTTTCCGACACCGAGGAACCCGCCGACGCCGATGATTGCGGACTTCGCGATGCCGCTTGCATCGAAGACGATGTCGTCGACCTTGCCGATATTCTGGGCATCGTCGCCGGCACCGTTGTAGACGGAGACACCGATGATGTTGGTCATCAAGGCGCCGTCGGCGACACGCACCGCGGGCGCAGGGTTCTGAGCGGCGGGCGCAGGGTTCTGGGCGGCGGGCGCCGGCGCGGCTGTCTGCGCAAGCGCGCCGCTTGCAATCAGTGTCGCAAGCACGGTCGTTGCAAAAAGAGTGCGGATCATGATCGTCTCTCCTCGTGCCTGATTTCGTGCACGCCTTAGCTGCGGCCAGCTCCTTGGCAGGCCGGTCAGAGGCGGCGTTGTTCGATAGGTTCACAACGTCGTGACCGGTGCGTTGTTCCAAAAAAGCAAGGGGGTTCGGATGCCCGGAAATCCCGGACGCGCCAAAAGCAATCGCGAATCCTCCAGAATCCTGAATGTTCGAGGAACCTTTGGGGTTGCGTTTTCGTTTCAGCCTGCGGCTGAGGGGGCCATTCGCGGCCTGGGAATCGTAGACGGAGCGGGGTATGCGGTTTGCTGCGATGCTGGACCGGGACGGCGGCGAGCCCGCACGGCTGACATTGCCGCCTTTTTGGGAACTGCCGCCTTTTGGGGGGCCGGTTGAGTAGCAGGGCGAACAAGTTGCCGGCCGATGTCGGTCGCGTCGTCGAGGACGCCGGCCGGCTTGCCGTGCTTCACGGCCTCGATGCGCTGGACACGGCCGCTGATCCGGACTTCGACCGCGTCAGCGGCCTTGCCGCGGCGATCCTCGAGGCGCCGACCGCGCTGGTCACCCTGGTGGACACCGATCGCCAATGGTTCAAGTCGCGTATCGGTTTCGATGAGAAGGAGACATCGACCGGGATCTCCTTCTGCGCCCATGCCATCGCCGCCGGCGATGATCCCATGGTGGTCGCCGACGCGACCCTCGACCCGCGCTTTGCCGGCAATCCGCTGGTCACCGGCAAGCAGCATATCCGCTTCTATGCCGGGGCGCCGATAATCGTGGCCGGCGCCAGGATCGGCACGCTTTGCGTCCTCGACCGGGAACCGAGGGGCTTTCCGCCGGTTGAAAAGCTTGCCCAGTTGAAGACCCTTGCCGACCTCGCCGCGAGCCTGTTCACGCTCAAGGACGCCACGCGCAACGGCGCCATCGCCAAGGCCGAGCTGGCGCAGGAGGAGAAGCGCCGCGCTGTTGCGCTCGACGCCGCCTCGCTGGCGAGCTGGGCCTGGGACATCCGCACCGACATGATCGACTGCGATCTGCTTTTGGCGGAGCTGTTCAACCTGCCGCCGTCGAACCGGCTCAAGGCGCGCGATATCATGCGCGCCATCGACCCGCGCGACGTCTATCAGACCGAGACGCGCTTCCGCGATGCTCTGAGCGGCAGCGACGATTATTTTGGCGAGTATCGGGTCAGGGGCTTTCACCCTCCGCGCTGGATCGCCACCCGCGGGCGCGTCATCGAGCGGGATGCCGAGGGCAAGCCGACGCTGATCTTCGGCGTCAACTACGACATCACCGAACGCAAGCTCGGCGACGAGCGGCAGCGCCTGTTGCTGCGCGAGCTCAACCACCGCGTCAAGAACACGCTGGCGACGGTGCAGGCGCTGGCGACGCAGACGGTCCGCCATGCCSGCCACCCGAGCGAGTTCCTGGAGGCCTTCAGCGCCCGGCTGCAGGCCTTGGGCGCCGCCCATAGCCTGCTGTCGGACCGCGAATGGCGCGGCATCGGTATCACCGAGTTGGTGCGGATCGAGGTCAGACCGTTCGATACAGGCGATCAGCCTCGCATAGCGAGCTCCGGTCCCGACATCCTGCTCTCGCCCGACCAGGCCGTCGGGCTCGGGCTGATCCTGCATGAGCTGGCCAGCAACGCGCTGAAATACGGATCCCTTTCGGCCCCATCCGGAAAGGTCGATCTGCAATGGAAGACGCAGGGGCGCAAAGGCGCCCGGCGACTCGTGCTTACCTGGCGCGAGAGCGGCGGGCCGGACGTCGCCCCGCCGGACCGCCATGGCTTCGGCTCGATCCTGATCCGTCGCAGCCTGGCCAAGGTGCTCGACAGCAATGTGAGCCACGAATATCGCCCGGACGGCGTCTTTGCCGAGATATCCATGCCGCTCGAGCAAGTGCTCAAGTGACCGGGCGTTACCGGCCCTCGCCGGAGTCCGGATCGCGAGGCTCGGGCTTCGCGTTCTCGCGGTAGATCGCGTAGGCGGCGAGTGCGATCGCGGGCGCCAGAACCGCAGCCAGGCCGCCCTTGCTCCTGGCGAGCGCCGGGAGCAGCGCGAGCGCCGCGGTGACGCCGACCGCCGTCATGTCGGCCTTTCGCCGGCGCGCGCGCCGCCGCGCCCGAATGCCCGCCATCAACTTGTGGACGGCTAGGATGAGCCCGGCGACCAGCAGGAAGCCGATACCGAAGCCGAGGCTCGTTGCCAGCGGTCCGTAACGCCCGGCCARCCAGATATAGGCCGCGCCGGTGAGAAAGCCCACGCCGCACAGGGCAAGGATACCGGCCAACCCGTAGAGGATTGCCGTCATGCGCGCTCTTTGGAATGCAGCCGTCACCTCGCCCGAGGCCATGGCTGAAATCAGCGAAGCCAATGTCCCCATTGCGGATCAACGGCGGGAGAGGAGCGCAAGAAGGAAACCCACGCCAGCCGCGATGGCCAGGGAGGTGAGAGGCTTTTCGCGAACGCTGGCTATCAGCTGCGCTTCGAGGTCCTGGGCGCTSCCTCGCACGCTTTCGAACGCCGCTTCACCTTGCGTGCGCAACTGCTCGACACCTTCGGCGGCCGCGCGTCTGGCTGCCCCATAGCCATGCTCGCCGGTCTTGGCGAGTTGCTTGGTGAGCTTCTCGATGTCGGCCTTCAATTGCCGGATGTCGGCCTCGAGGTCGGCTGTGGTGGGTTCATCTGACGCGGCTTTTCCTGCAGCGGTCGCCATCGCGTAACTCCTTGCGTTTGCTTCGATTTCAACACCGTACCGGTTTCAGAGGTTCCGGTCAGGACTCAAAGTTGCATTAGATGAGCGGTCGCCGCTCCTCCCCAAGCCCCTCCCAGCGAGCGAGGTTCTTCAGTCCCTCGCCGTCGACGACCTGACAACCGCCATCACGCCACATAATCAGCTTGCGGTCCATCAGCTTGCGGATCGTCTTGTTGGTGTGGACGAGCGAGAGGCCCAGCGTGTCGGCAATGTGTTGCTGCGTGATCGGGATCACCGGCGTCTTGCCGTTGAGCCCGGCGCCGCGGGCACGGCTGGCGATGAAGGCGATGAGGTAGGCCGCGCGCTCGAGCGCCGTGCGCCGGCCGATGCTGAGCAGGTTCTCGTCCAGCATGCGTTCCTCGCGCGCCGCGATCCAAGTGATATCGTAGGCAAGTCCGGGATGGCAGCGATAGAGCTCGTGCAGCTGCTCGCGCTCGAAAACGCAGAGCAGCATCGGCGASAGGGCCTCGACCGAATGCTGCATCTCCCCCATCAGGGAGCCTTGCAGGCCGATGAGGTCGCCCGGCATGGAGTAGTTGAGGATCTGCCGCCGTCCGTCCGGCAACAGCTTGTAGCGGAAGGCCCAGCCCGAAAGCACCGTGTAGAGATGCGCGCTATGGCTGCCCTCGACCAGCACGGTCGCCCCCTTGTCGACGGCAAGTTCGCCCTTCTTGAAAGTGCTGACGAACGAAAGCTCCTGCTTTTCGAGCTCCCTGAAGGCCGGCAAGGGCCGAAGCGGGCACTTCTCGCAGGGGTACTGGCGGCTGGGAACGGAACGCGCGCTATGGCTGGACATTTCGACCCCTCTTCGAAAATCCCTGCCCCGTCAGGCCCTCAGAAACGCTCCAGGCAGGCCGAAGTTCCGCCGATCACGGAGATGCAACCTTGGCCATGTCTTTTTTAAATGACACGAGRCCAAATACCGGGCCAAATACCGGGCATGACTGCCGCCGATYGTAGGAGCCACCGACACGTGCCCCCTTTGCTGAGCGGATTGCGTATCCTGATCCTCGAGGACGAGGTCCTGATCGCGATGGATGTCGAGCAATTGTGCCGTGACAACGGCGCCGCCGACGCCGTCATTGTCCGCGATCTGGCCGAAATCGACAGGCGGGACCGACCGGCGGACTTCGACGCCGCCGTCGTCGATCTGATGCTCGGCGGCGTTTCGACGCTCGACTTCGCCGCGCAACTGCGAAGCGCCGGTGTCCCGTTCGTCTTTGCCTCCGGCTATTCTGACGCGGATGAGATCACGGGCTCCTTCCCGGAGGTCCGGCTGGTCAGCAAGCCCTATTCGGGAGACGACCTGATCGAAGCCCTGGCCATGGCCTGCGGACGCGCCAAGGCGGCTTGACGTGCCGCGTCCTGCCCGCAGGCCTCCGACGGTCAGAGCGATTCCAGGAGAAGTATGAAACGGCTAGAGCATGATGCCGAAAAGTGTGAAGCGGTTTTCGGGTGACATCATGCTCTATCTCTTTGATTTAGAGCCGGATTCAGATTTCAGGTCGAACAGACCTGAGATCATCCGGCTCTAGGCTCGGCGACTTCGCCGTAGCTGCCGTTCGGAATTGCGTCAGGCTGCGTTCGAGCCGGTCACCTGCGCCGAGATCGCATCGGGACCATACTCGTCCTCGCCGGAGATCTTGAGAATTTCCTGCAGCTTGGCGCGAGCCCGGCTGACCCGGCTCTTGATGGTGCCGACCGCGCAGCCGCAGATCTCGGCCGCCTCTTCATAGGAGAAGCCGGACGCGCCGATCAGGATGATGGCTTCACGCTGATCCTCCGGCAGCTGTTCCAGGGCGCCGCGAAAATCCTTGAGGTCGAGTTGGCCATGCTGAGCGGGATGAACGGCGAGCCTCGCGGTCATGATGCCGTCGCTGTCCTGCACCTCGCGGCCGCGTTTGCGCATTTGCGAATAGAATTCGTTGCGCAGGATGGTGAACAGCCAGGCCTTGAGATTGGTGCCGGGCTGGAAGCTCTCATGCTTGTCCCACGCCTTGACCAGCGTTTCCTGGACGAGGTCGTCGGCCTTGTCGGCGTTCTGCGTCAGCGACACCGCGAAGGCGCGCAGGCTCGGTATCGCACCGAGCAACTCGGTCTTGAAGCTCTGGGAGACCGCCGCCATGCCTCAATCCTTTTTCTGGGCGGGTTCGGTCTGTTCCAGTTGGCTGAGCAACTGGGCGAACCGATCCGGCACGTGATCGGAGACCAGTTCGTCATAATACTGCTTGAGCTTGCGGGCGATTTCAGAGTTCGGTCCGAGCGGATTGCCGTCAACAATCCGGTGCCTGTCGACGGCGCCCGCCGTTGTGTTCTTTGCCATTGCTTTCATGTTCGCCCTAATTTCCAGCACCCGAACCGCTTGTGATCACACACCAAAACGCAAGCGATACCCTCGTCTGGTAGCCCATCCCGAGACCCCCAAACGCCCGCCTGCTAATTTAGTTCCACAGCCGGCGGAACTTTTTCCGGAAGCCGGCGTTTGGTTGCCGGGGCTTACAACCGGTCTGGCCTGTAGAACCAACAACGTCATCTGAGGGAGACGTCGAATGAGTTTGTCCGCAACCATCGCTCCGCACCTGCCGTTCCTGCGCCGCTTCTCGCGCGCCGTCTCGGGATCGCAGGAAAGCGGCGACGCGCTGGTCGCGGCGATGCTCGAGGCCATCATCGCCGACACCGCCATCTTCCCCGAAGCGTCGAGCGACCGCATTGCSCTGTACAAGGTTTTCGCCAGGCTGTTCACCTCGATTGCCATCCGCGTGCCGCAGGAACATGCGCAGACCGCCTGGGAGCAGCGCGCGGCCGCCAACCTGAACGCGATCGCCCCCCGGCCGAGGCAGGCTTTCCTGCTTGTGGCCGTCGAAGGTTTCAGCGAGGACGAAGCGGCGGAAATCCTTGACGCCGACGAGGAGGAGTTCTCGGATCTGCTTGCGCAGGCGAGCGGCGAGATTTCCCGCCAGGTCGCGACCGACGTTCTGATCATCGAGGACGAGCCGCTGATTGCCATGGACATCGAGGAGATGGTCGAGAGCCTCGGCCACCGCGTCGTCGGCACCGCGCGCACGCATGCCGAGGCGGTGGCCATGTTCGGCAAGATGCGTCCGAAAATGGTTCTGGCCGATATCCAACTGGCCGACGGCAGTTCCGGCATCGAGGCGGTGAACGAGATCCTGTCCTTGACGCCGGTGCCGGTGATTTTCATCACCGCTTTCCCGGAGCGCCTGCTGACGGGCGAACGTCCGGAGCCGGCGTTCCTGGTGACCAAGCCGTTCAATCCCGACATGGTCAAGGCCCTGATCAGCCAGGCGCTTTTCTTCGACAGGCAGGCAAAGGCGGCGGCCTGATCCGAGACGCGAAACAACCGTGACGGCGAGGCTGTCCGCCCCATGGCGGGCGGCCTCGCTATTTCAGGTCGCAGCGTATCAAGGGGGGATCGTCTTTTTCGGCGAATGGTGGAACAAACGACACCGAGCCACGTTTTTTCCACGGCATTTGAAGGAGACGTATCATGCTGTACTGGGCGCTCGTATTTCTCGTTGTTGCGATCATCGCCGGCGCGCTTGGGTTCGGCGGCATTGCTGGTACTTCGGCCGGCATCGCGCAGATACTGTTCTTCATCTTCCTCGCCTTCCTGATCATTTCGCTCATCGCCGGCCTGTTCAAGCGGGCGTGACGGGCGGGCATGACGGGATCAGCGGCTGAACACTGGAAGCCGCACCCCTCAAACGGTTTCCAGCCACCGCCGGGCGGAGTCCTCAACGGAAGCCGCTCGGCGGACCTTTTAAGGAACCCCATTTCGACCTGAACCGTTCAGCCTATCAGCCTAATTGAGTGGATTGATGCGTTCCGCGGCAGGAGACAAGGGCGAGAACAGGCGAGGCGATGAAGTCATCGCCATGCACCCCGCCGAGAGCGGCCTCCAGCTCGGCCGCGCACTCCTCCACGCGCTTCACAATGCCGGCATTTCAGTCCTCTACCAGGATCGCGAGATGAARACGGTCTGGGCGCGCAACATGCGCGCGCCATGGGCGTCCGAGACGGCCGACGGAAAGGACTTGCTTCCCCCGGCTCAGCTGGAACGCATAAGCATCGCCAAGCGCGGGGTGGTCGAGTCCGGCAACGCGGACCGCTTCGAGCTCAGCATCCCGGCTCATGACGGCGTCCGCTGGTTCCAGGTCTGGATCGACGCGGATCGGGGCGATACAGGCGATGTTCTGGGTGTCGTCACCACCATGGTGGAGACGACCGAGCAGAAACGCCGCGAACAGACGCTGAAGACCTTGCTGCGCGAAGTCAGCCATCGCTCGAAGAATCTTCTGGCCATCATCCAGAGCATCGCCACCCAGACCGGACGCTATTCCGAAACGCTTGGCGACTTCCTGACGCGCTTTCGCGGCCGCCTTCAATCCCTCGCCTCGTCCCAGGATCTGGTGACATCCTCCAACTGGCGGGGGGCGGCGCTTCGCGAACTCGTGTCCGGCCAGGTCGGCCGCTACAGCGCCGATCCGAAACGCAGCCTTCGGTTCGAAGGCGAAAACCCCTACCTCAATCCCAACGCGGCCCTGCATATCGGGCTGGCGATGCATGAGCTTGCCGTCAATTCGGTGAGCTACGGCGCGCTGTCGCGGCCGGACGGCTATGTCGAGGTGAGCGCCAGGCTGGAGGGCGCGGAGGCGCCCGTCCTGTCGTTGATCTGGTCCGAAGCGATCGGCGCCGGCCAGCGTAACGAAAAGCGTTTTGGCAGCGTGGCGCTCGAACGCGTCGTGCCGACATCGCTCAACGGCACCGCCACGCTCGACATCGGTGGAAATCGTCTCGAATACCGGCTTACGATCCCAGGCGGCAACTTCGAAAGCGACTGACCTCGACGCCTCGATCGCGAACATTCGCCGGCAAAGGCTCTTAACCGTCTGTTCACCATAAAGTCCGATCCTGTGTTCCCCGGCTAACGATGCGCCCCAGCCGCGCTCCGCGATTTGGGAGGACCGAACCATGGTTGCCGAGATGAACAGGTTGGAGCAGGCCGCTCGCGTTTCGATGGGCGGTTACCAGGACACCGAGACGCAGCTGTCTTCCCGCCCCTCGCATCTGCCGTTTCGGCCTCGGCGCGGTTGCGCTGCTTGCCGCCGTGGTGCTGGCGGCGGCGTGGCAGTTGACCTAGAGCAATTCCAGGAAAAGTGTGTAAACGGTTTTCCGTCCGGAATTGCGTAAAAACAAAGAGTTAGAGCGGTTCGACGATTCCATGAAACGCTGAACCGCTCTAGCAGGCTGTTGAAAAACTGTTTTGTTCACGGAACGTATCAGAATCAAACCCGGCACAGATCAGAGTCAAAACGGGTATCTCCGAGACTTTTTCAACAGCCTGCTAGAGCATGATGCCGAAAAGTGTGAAGCGGTTTTCGGGCGACATCATGCTCTATCTCCTTGATTGAGAGCCGGATGATTTCAGGTCGAACAGACCTGAAATCATCCGGCTCTAGCTGCAGGCAACCCGCGCCGCTCGGCGGATCGGGCAGCTTGCCACTTGTGCTCTGCAACATCGAAAACAGGTCAGGCGACAGCAACTTTCGAGCGGCCGGCGTCGTTCCTACGGCGAGAGGTTTGTCGCCGTGGAACATATCGCTGCTTTGCTTCTCGTCATCGGCTGCTCGAACGGCATGAGCGAATGCCATGAACTTTCCGTGCCCGTCAGCGTCTTCGAGACGTTCGAGGCCTGCACCGCCGAGCGGCCCTTCGCCTTGAGCGATCTCCAGGGTCAGGCGCCGCATATCGTCGGCCAGTGCCTTGCCGTCGATCCGGCGCTCGAGGACGATTACGATCAGATCGTCTGGAACGTGCGCCCGGACGGAACACTCGACGCATCGCTCGAGGTTTCAGGAGCGCTCATCGCGTCGAACGGCCCGCGCCCCGAAAAAGACTCGCTTCAACGACAATAAGATCGGGCAGGCAAAGCTTGTTTTTCGTGCTAGATGTCTGCCGGCACTGCCGAAAGCGAGGACAAAAGTGAGGAACAATTCTATGCGCAAGATGATCATTGCCATGGTTGCCGTGGTCGCCGTCAGCGGCTGCACCACGACCGAGAAGGATGTCGGCGTGGGTGCCGGTGTCGGCGCTGTGGCCGGCGGTCTTATCGGCGGCACCAAGGGCGCGCTGATCGGCGCCGCGGTCGGCGCCGGCTCGGGTCTGCTGGTCCGCAACCTGCGCAATGGTTATTGCGTGTATCGCCACTCTGACGGCACGCGCTACAAGGCCCGCTGCAACTAATTTCCGCGAGACACAGTCAGTCATCTACCCGGGGGCCGACCAGCGGTCCCCGGGTAGATCGTCGTTAGACCCTGACTGGCAGGCGCTCAGCCTGGCAAGGGTATTCGGATTTCCACCTTAAGCCCGTCGGCGTGGTAGTCGCGCTTGATSGTGCCGCGCAATTCGCGCGTGACATTGAGGTCGATCAGCTTGGTGCCGAAGCCGGTCTTGGCCGGCGCGTCGAGTTTCTTCTGTCCTGTCTCGCGCCAGTTGAACACCAGCGTCCGCTCCCGCCCACGCCCTTCGACCACCCAGTCGACCTTCAGCGCCCAGATTCCTCGCAGGGTATTGGTGGGGCTGCCGGCTTCGCCATATTTCAGCGCGTTGGTGGCGAGCTCGTGGAAGGTGAGGCCGAGCGCCTGCGTCGTCGTCTCGTCGAGCAGCACTTCCGGCCCTGACAATATGCCCTCGGGCAGATCCTTGCCGAACACCTGACCGAGCTCGATACGCAGCAGATCGCCAAGGTCGGCCTTCTGCCAGCGCGAGCGCGTCAGCATGTCCTGCGACGCCGCCATCGCCTGGAGACGCGCCGAGAAGGACGCCGAAAACTCCTTCACATCCGTGGCCTGGGAAGCGGTCTGCCGCGCGATGGCCAGGACGCGGGTGATCGAATTTTTGATGCGGTGCTTCATCTCCTGCAGGATCAGGTCCTTTTCGAGCAGGCTTTTCTCCGTAGCCTCATGCAGCAGCGACTTGGCGTCATAGGCGCGCTCCTGGTAGCGCGCCACCAGGGCGATGGCGCCGGCAAGCAGCAGCCCGAACAGACCGAGCATCATCGGAATGGCGCCCGAGGAGGGTGGCGAGAAGGCGCTCGTCGGGCGAAACAGGATCGTCCATGGCCTGCCGGCCACGACGATGTTGCGACGCGCCACCAGCCTTTCAGCCACAGGCTCGGCCGGCGGAGCTTCCGACCGGAACATCAGRTTTGCGGCATCCGGCTTGCCGTCRTAGATCTCGACGTTGACMGGCAGCAGCGGCACCTGGGCGAGCGCGACCTCGAACAGGTCGCGAGCGCGAAAGGCCGCGTAAAGAAAGCCCGCGGTGGAGGAGCGACTCGCGTTGATGACGTCCGGGGCCGTTTCAACATTAAGCCGGACGAACACCAGGAACCCCGGGAAGGTCTGCGTCACGCCGGCGCCCTGGCCGAGYTGGACAATTCCGCTCGCATGCTGTTGGTCGTCGGCCATTGCCTTTTCGATCGCTTCCCGCCGCACCGGCTCGGTGAACATGTCRAAGCCGATGATCGACTGGTTGGAGGTATCGAGCGGCTCGAACAGCACTATGGGTGTGCGCCATTGCTCGGTGGTGGGGGGATAGACGGGGTGGGCCGAGCCGTGATCGTGCAGGATGTCGCGCTCGACCGCCGCCTCATCGCCGGCCTTTGCGAGTCTCAGGAAGCCGATGCCGCGCAGGCCAGCGAAATTGTCCGCAATGTCCAGCGCCGTGAAGAAGGCCTTGAATTCGCCGCGCTTGACGTCGCCGTTGCGGGCATCGAACAGCGCCTGTGTGGAGCGCAACAGCGACAAATGCAGGTCGACGCGGCTCTCGATGCGGCTGAGCGCATCGTCGGCCGTGCCTTCGAATTTGATGCGCGCCGCCTCCTGGGTGGCGAAATAGGTAAAGCCCGCCATCGTCAAGCTGATCAGCGCGACGGCGACGAAAGCGACGATCGGGAAGAGTTTCTTCAATGGCCGGGGTCCAAAACGGTTGGACCTTTATGGGCAAGTCCAGCCGCCAACACAATGGCGAGGTCAAACCATCATGACGTCTGGCATACCGTCGGTTGCCGGATAACCGGCGCCACCCACGGCCTCAAGCCGCGATCTTCAAGGCGCCTGGACCCGGGACGGCGCCGGGCGGGCACTTGCCGAGGATGATCATGCCGAGAACCTCGTCCTGGGTGACGTCGCTCGTGYGCGCCGTGCCCACGACCTGGCCGTTCTTCATCACGCAGACCCKGTCGGCGAGCTCGAACACGTCRTGGATATCGTGRCTGATCAGGAAGATGCCGATGCCGTCGGCCTTGAGTTGCCGTACCARYTCGCCGACCTGGGCCGTCTCCTGCGGGCCGAGCGCCGCCGTCGGCTCGTCCATGATAAGGATGCGGGCGTTGAACAGGATSGCGCGCGCGATCGCCACYGACTGCCTCTGGCCGCCGGAGAGCTTGATCACYGGGTCCTTGAAACGCTGGAAGCGCGGATTGAGCCTGCCCATCACCTTGCGCGCCTCGGCCTCCATGGCAACGTCGTCGAGCGTGCCCCAMCCCGTCATCAGTTCGCGGCCGAGGAAGAGATTGGCCGCGGCATCGACGTTGTCGGCMAGCGCCAGCGTCTGGTAGATCGTCTCGATGCCGTACTTCTTGGCATCGCGCGGATTGGCGATCGACGCCTCCTGGCCATTGACGAATATCTGGCCGGCATCGCGCTTATAGGCGCCGGACAGGATCTTGATCAGCGTCGACTTGCCGGCGCCGTTATGGCCGAGCAGCGCCATGACTTCGCCTGGGAAAAGGTCGACGGACGCATCGTCGACGGCGCGGATGCCGCCGAAGGCGATCGAGATGTTGCGCATATCGACCAGGGGGACACCCGTGGCAGCGGTTTTCTCAGCCATGATTGCCTCCTCTCAGACCCGCTTGCGGTACACGGTGTCGAGCCAGACCGCGACGACGAGCACGGCGCCCACGACGATGCTTTGCAGCGGCGAGTCGACGCCGAGCAGCACCATGCCGGACTGCAGCGACTGCATCAGAAGCGCCCCAAGCATGGCGCCGAGCACGGTTCCGGAGCCGCCGGCGAGCGACGTGCCGCCGATCACCGCCGCGGCGATGACCAGAAGCTCGTCCAGCGTGCCGAGCACATTGGTCGACGAATTCTGCCTGGCGGACGAGATCGCGGCCGCGATCGTTGCCAGCACGCCCATGATCATGAACACCTTCATGGTGATCCAGCGCGTGTTGATGCCGGCGAGGTTGGCGGCCTCCGGATTGCCGCCGATGGCGAAGACATAGCGGCCGAAGCGCGTGCGCTTGGTGATGAAGGTCATGATCAGCCCGACCGCGACCGCCATCAGCACCGGGATTGCGATGCCGTGGGCGATGAACAGGCCGCCTTCGGGAACGGTGATGTTGTTGGCGGCGGCGTAACGGTTCACGATGCCGACCGGCCACGGGTAGGAATTGGCGAGCCACACGGCGCCCATGATGATCGCGCAGGTGACGACGGCAAGCAGCGTCTCGGCCCAGATCGGGCGCAGCGGAAAACGAAAGCGCTTGCGCTGCACGCGCCCATTGAACAGCGCGAACACCACCGCAAGGCAGGCTATGGCACCGACGACCCAGCTCCATGTGGCGCCGATCGAGCCCGCCGGCCCGCCACCCATCAGCTGGAAGGTGGCGTCGAGCGGCGCCACCGTTTGCCCGGAGGTGACCCACCATGCGGCGCCACGCCATACCAGCAGCCCGCCCAGCGTTACGATGAAGGCCGGCACATCGAGATAGGCTATGATGAAGCCCTGGAAGGCGCCGATCAGCAGGCCGAGCGCAAGGCCGATGGCCAATGCCAGGATCCATAYCCACGGGTTGCCCAGCTCAAGTCCGACGAAGCGCACCAGGAAGTGCACTTGCGCAAACCCCATCACCATGCCGATCAGCCCTTCGGCGGACCCGACCGACAGATCGATGTTGCGCATGACGATGACCAGCACCATGCCGGAGGCCATGATGGCGACGGCTGAAGTCTGCACCGAGAGATTCCAGAGATTGCGCGGCGTAAGAAAGGTGCGGCTGTCGAAATCGAGCGGATTGACGCCGAGCCGGACACTCGAAATGACGTGCAGGCCGACCCAGATGATCAGCAGCGCGCCGACCATGCCGAGCATGCGTGTATCGAGCTCGGTCGCCTTGAGGAACCGGCCGATGAAGCTGAGCTCGGAGGCGCGTGCGCGATCCGCGGCCGGGTTGGCGGCCGGCGTATCAGAGGTCGTATCGGTCATGATATCCTCCCACCGGCCTGCCCGTCTGGCGCGGATGCCGGACCACGATGCTATTTGCTTTCCCGGCTCATTTGAAGCGGAAAACCTTTTGACAAACGCCGCGGCTTTTGGGGCCGCGGCGCAAGCATTTGAACAACGTATGCCGGCTTACTTGCAGACTGCGACGCTGCCGGCGGAAACGCCCGCGCAGACTTCGTCCTTCTTGATCCAGCCGGCGTCGATGACGACGTTGAGGTTGTCCTTGGTGATCGCCACCGGGGTCAGGAACAGCGACTTGACGGTGTTGCCGCCAGGCGTCGTGAAGTCCTTGGCGCCGGCGATGTCGGCCATCTTCTTGCCGTCGGCGAGCTGCGAGGCGATCTCGGCGGCATTCTTGCCGAGCTCGCGGGCGTCCTTCCACACCGACACCGTCTGGGTGCCGAGCGCGATGCGGTTCAGCGCGGCGTGGTCGCCGTCCTGGCCCGACACCGGCACGGTGCCGGCCAGCCCCTGTGCCGTCAGCGCCGCCACGACGCCGCCGGCGGTGCCGTCATTGGCAGCCACCACCGCGTCGACCTTGTTGTCGTTGGCGGTCAGGAACTGTTCCATGTTCTTCTGCGCATTGGCGGGCAGCCAGCCGTCCGTATAGGCCTCGCCGACATTCTTGATCTTGCCGGCGTCGATCGCCGCCTTCAGCACTTCCATCGAGCCCGAGAACAGGAAATCGGCGTTCGGATCGGCGCCCGAGCCCTTGATGAAGACGTAATTGCCCTGCGGCTTGACCTTGAACACCTCGCGGGCCTGCAAGCGGCCGACTTCCTTGTTGTCGAAGGTCAGGTAGAACACGTCCTTGTTCTCGATCAGACGGTCGTAGCCGACCACCGGAATGCCTTCGTCGAGCGCCTTCTGCACCGCGGGACCGATCGCCGAGGCGTCCTGCGCCAAGACGATCAGCGCGTTGGCGCCCTGCGAAATCAGGCTTTCGACGTCGGTCAGCTGCTTGCCGGGATTGGATTGCGCGTCGGCGGAAATATACTTGTCGCCGGCAGCTTCGATCGCCTTCTTCATCGCCGCCTCGTCGGTCTTCCAGCGCTCTTCCTGGAAGTTCGACCACGAAACGCCGATCACCTTACCCTTTGCCTCAGCGACCGACACCAGCGTCAGCGACATGGCGACACCCGCCAGCATGGCGGCTGCGAATCTCTTCATGATATCCTCCCTGCGCCGCGTGTGGCGCGACCAAACTGACCCGAAGGCCGGCACAGAGGCTCTTTTTTTCGAGCCTCGAAAAAAGACTGGTCCAACCGCGCGTTGCTGTCAACCACGATTCTGATGGTTTCTGAGGTGCGCGAACTTTTTTTCGGGTCCCGCAATAAATAATGACATCACTCATCGCTTCTGCCACTATTCCCCAGAGCAATTCCGGGAAAGTGGAAACGGTTTTCCGTACGGAATTGTGACAAAACGGAGAGATGGAGCGGTTCCGCGGTGAACCCGCTCCAACGCGTCGCCGGCGACCCTTGGCATGATCACAAGGCCGCGACGACTGGGAGGAATGTGCGAGCCCATGTCGGTCGGGATCCGTCACGATGACCTGCGCCGGCGCAACCGCGCCATGGTGCTTTCGGCTGTGCGCCGGGCCGGCCAGCCGTCGCGGACGGAAATTGCCGCGACCACCGGCCTCAGCCATTCGACCATTTCCGCGATTTCTTCGGACCTKATCGAGGAAGGCGTCCTGACGGAGAGCAAGACGGGCGAGACCGCTTCGCTGAAGCGTGGCCGGCCGCAGATCGGTCTCGCCCTCAACCCTGAAGCCGCCGCGGTCGTAACGGTGGTGCTGTCGCTGAACTTCCTTTCCGTTGCGGTCATCGACTATGCCGGACAGATAGTCGCCGAAGAACAGTTGCGTCTCGATACGCTGACCATACCGCGCGAGGAACTGATCGGCGAATGCACGGCGATAGTCCGGCGCCGGCTGGAGGATCCGGACCTCGACGTCGGCAGCGTCGCCCGCATAGCCATGGGCATCCAGGGCATCACCGATTCCCGTGCGCGCGCCATGCTATGGTCGCCGATCACCCCGCTGACCGACATTCCGTTCGCCGACATACTGGAGACGGAATTCGGCATCCCCGCCACCATGGAGAACGACTGCAACATGATGGCGGTGGCGCTGCAATGGCGCGATCCCGACCGCTATCGCGACGACTTCATCGCCATCCTGCTCTCGCATGGCATCGGCATGGGCCTTGTGCTGAAAGGCAAGCTGTTCACCGGCACTCATTCTTCCGGCGGCGAGTTCGGCCACATGATCCACCGGCCCGGCGGCGCGCTCTGCCGATGCGGACGGCGCGGCTGTATCGAGGCCTACGCCGGCAACTACGCCATCTGGCGCAGCGCCATGAAGATGAGCGAGGACGCTGAGCCGGTGGATGTCAGCGACGCCGATATGCGCGCGCTGTCGGCAAGGGCGCGCGAGCACGACGGCCCGGAGCGCGAGGCCTACAGGCGCGCCGGAGAAGCGCTTGGCTTCGGTCTCGGCAGCCTGTTCGCGCTGATCGACCCGGCGCCGGTCGCCATGGTCGGTGTCAGCGCCGCCGCCTTCGACCTGATCGAGCCGGCGCTGCGCGAGGCGATCGCCCAGACCGCCGGCGGCCAGCACTCGCAATCGATTTCCTTCGACACCGAGCCGAACGAGCTGCCGTTGATCCGCGAGGGTTGCGCCATGCGGGCATTGACCTTCGTCGACCAAGAGATCTTTGCGCAGGGCGGTCAGGCGCGGGCAGGTTCGGGGAAGAATGTGGCGTAAGGCAGCCTTGAAGTCATCGTTGGTCCCGAGGGTCACCGCAGGCATCGGAGATTAGCGAAGCCCCTCGCGAGGTCGTCATCCCAGGGCGAAGCAGGAGCGAAGCTCCGTCGCGAAGACCCTGGGATCCATTCCGTTACCTCGGACGTAAAGCGCAGCGGAGCAGAACTCTGCATCGTAGTGGCGCGTCGACGTCACGGAATGGATCCTCGGGTCTGCGCTGCGTCGCTACGCTCCTTGCTCCGCCCGTGGATGACGAAGCACAAGGGTCGCCGCGCTGGACCTAGTCCTCGCGGATCGCGTAGCCCGCCCCGCGGATGGTGCGGATCACGTCCGGCATGCGGCCGTTGTTGACCGCCTTGCGCAGGCGACCGACATGCACGTCCACGGTGCGCTCGTCGATATAGATCGTCTCGCCCCAGACATTGTCGAGCAGCTGGCTGCGTGAGAACACCCGCCCGGGATGCCGCATCATGAATTCCAGCAACCGGAACTCGGTCGGTCCGAGCCGGATCTCGCTCTTCTTGCGATAGACACGGTGCGATTCGCGGTCGAGCACGATATCGCCGACCTTGAGCACGCTTGACAGGACTTCCGGCTTGGCACGGCGCAGCAGCGCCTTGACCCTGGCCATGAATTCCGGCGTCGAGAACGGCTTGACCAGATAGTCGTCGGCGCCGGTCGAAAGGCCGCGCACACGGTCGCTTTCCTCGCCGCGCGCCGTCAGCATGATGATCGGCAGCCGCTCGGTGTCGGGCCGCATCCTGAGGCGCCGGCAAAGTTCGATGCCCGAAACCGCAGGCACCATCCAGTCGAGCACGAGGAGATCGGGCACGTTCTCCTGCAGGCGGATCTCGGCTTCGTCGCCGCGGGTCACCACCTCGACCTGATAGCCCTCGGATTCGAGGTTGTAGCGGAGCAGCACCCCCAGCGGCTCCTCGTCTTCCACCACCATAATGCGTGGCGCGATCATTTGGCAGGTTACCTTCGTCGTCAGGCCGCCGGCGCCGTCATTGCCGTCTCGTCCTGCTTCGGACGGTTCGCGGGCAATTGCGTGCCGGTSAGCACGTAGTAGGCGTTTTCGGCGATGTTGGTCACATGGTCGCCGATACGCTCGAGATTCTTGGCGCAGAACAGAAGATGCGTGCAAGCGGTGATATTGCGCGGGTCTTCCATCATGTAGGTCAAGAGCTCGCGGAACACCGACGTGTATTTGACGTCGATGCGCTCGTCGTTGTTCCTGAGCTCGGCGAGCGCGGTAGCGTCGCCCGCCGTATATTCCTCGATGACGCCCTGCACCTGGATCAGCACCATCTGCGCCATCGAGTCGATGGAATGGGTGAGATCGCGCGGCGCCGCGCTGATGCCGACGGAACCGACGCGCTTGGCGATGTTCTTGGCGAGATCGCCGATGCGCTCGAGGTCGCCGGCCATGCGGATCGAGCCGACGACATGGCGCAGGTCGTCCGCCATCGGCTGACGCTTGGCGATCAGCGTGATGGCGCGGTCGTCGAGCTCGCGCTGGCGGGCGTCCATGATGGCGTCATCGGAGACGACGCGCTGGGCCATTGCATTGTCCGATTCCAGCAAAGCCTTGGTCGAAGCTCCGACCATGGAACCGGCAAGGTCGCCCATGTCGTTGATGAGCCGGCTGATCTGCCTTAGATCCTCGTCGAAGGAAGCGACGGTGTGTTCGGCCATAATCCATGTCCTCGTATGAACTCAGCCGAAGCGGCCGGTGATGTAGTCCTGCGTGCGCTTCTCGCGGGGCGAGGTGAAGATCTTTTCGGTCCGGTCGAACTCGATCAGTTCGCCGAGATACATGAACGCCGTCTGCCGCGACACGCGCGCCGCCTGCTGCATGTTGTGGGTGACGATGACGATCGTGTAGTCGGCCTGCAGTTCGTCGATCAGTTCCTCGATCTTGGCGGTCGACAGCGGATCGAGCGCCGAGGCCGGCTCGTCGAGCAGGATGACTTCCGGCTTCACCGCCACGGTGCGCGCGATGCAAAGGCGCTGCTGCTGGCCGCCGGAAAGGCTGAGGCCGCTGGCGTTCAGCTTGTCCTTGACCTCGCTCCACAGCGCGGCGCGCTTCAGCGCCTGCTCGACACGGCCGTCCATCTCGGCCTTGCTGATCTTCTCATACAGCCTGACGCCGAAAGCGATGTTCTCGTAGATCGACATCGGGAACGGCGTCGGCTTCTGGAAGACCATGCCGATCTTGGTCCTGAGCAGGTTGAGRTCCTGCGAGCGATCGAGGATGTTCTTGCCGTCGAGCAGCACCTGGCCCTCGGCGCTCTGCTTCGGATAGAGCTCGTAGATGCGGTTCAGCACGCGCAGCAGCGTCGACTTCCCGCAGCCCGACGGCCCGATGAAGGCGGTGACGCTGCGCTCGGGCAAGGACAGGTTGATGTCCTTCAGCGCCTTGGACTGGCCATAGTAGAAGTTGAGGTTCTTGACCTCGATCTTGGCCTTCTCGACGGTCGTGTCGGCTGCGTTCAGGTCGGTGGACAACATCGGTTTCATCTGTCCTCTCTGCGTCCGGTAAGGCTGCGGGCGAAGATGCTCAGCCCGAGAACCGTCAGGGTGATTATGAGTGCGCCTGTCCAGGCCAGTTGCTGCCATTCCTCGTAGGGGCTGAGGGCGAACTGGAAGATGGTCACCGGCAGGCTGGCCATCGGCGCGTTGAGATTGCTCGACCAGAACTGGTTGTTGAGCGCGGTGAAGAGCAGCGGCGCGGTCTCGCCGGAGATGCGGGCAATCGCCAGCAGCACGCCGGTGACGATGCCGGAGAGCGCCGCGCGGTAGGCGACCGAGCGGATAACCACCCAGCGCGGGGCGCCGATCGCGGTCCCGGCTTCGCGCAGCGCGTTGGGCACGAGGTTGAGCATGTCCTCGGTCGTGCGCACCACGACGGGGATGACCAGGATGGACAGCGCGACCGAGCCGGCGAGCGCGGAGAAGTGGCCCATCGGCCGCACCATCAGCTCGTAGACGAACAGGCCGACGATGATCGACGGCGCCGACAACAGGATGTCGTTGATGAAGCGCACCACGGTGGTGAGACGCGAGAAGCGCCCGTACTCGGCCATGTAGGTTCCGGCAAGGATGCCGATCGGCGTGCCGACGAGGACGCCGATGATGGTCATGACGATGCTGCCGTAGATGGCGTTCAGCAGGCCGCCGGCGTCGCCGGGCGGCGGCGTCATTTGGGTAAAGACGGACAGCGAAACCCCCGACAGGCCCTTATAGATCAGCGCGCCCAGGATCAGCGCCAGCCAGGCAAGGCCGATGCCGGCCGCGATGACGCACAGCGCCATCATCACGCCGTTCTTGCGCTTGCGGCTCTGGTGAAGCGATTGAGCTGTCGCCATCGGTCAGGCCCCCGTGCGCTTGTCCATGCGCAGCAGCATGTAGCGTGCGAGCGCGAGGATCAGGAAGGTTATGATGAAGAGGATCAGGCCGAGCGCCACCAGCGAGGACGTGTAGATCGCGCCGTCGGCCTCGGTGAATTCATTGGCGATGGTCGCCGAGATCGTCGTTCCGGGGGCAAACAGCGAGGCGCTGATGCGGTGGGCGTTGCCGATCACGAAGGTGACCGCCATCGTTTCGCCGAGCGCCCGGCCGAGGCCCAGCATGACGCCGCCCATGATGCCGACACGGGTATAGGGGATGACGACGCGGCGCGTGACTTCCCAGGTCGTGCAGCCGATGCCATAGGCCGATTCCTTCAGCACGGCGGGCACCGTGTCGAAGACGTCCTTGGTGATCGATGTGATGAACGGCAAGACCATGATGGCRAGGATCAGCGCCGAGGTCAGCATGCCGATGCCGTAAGGCGGACCGGCGAACAGGCTGGAGAGCCCGGGTACGCCGTGGAAAGCGTCGATGATGAAGGGCTGTATCGTCGTCTGCAGGAACGGCGCGAAAACAAACAGGCCCCAGATGCCGTAGATGATCGAGGGGATGCCGGCGAGCAGCTCGACCGCAATGGCGATCGGGCGCCTGAGCGGGCGCGGGCAGAGCTCGGTGAGGAAGACGGCGATGCCGATACCGATCGGCACGGCAATGACGATGGCGATGGCCGAGGTGACGACGGTGCCGTAGATGGGCGCCAGGGCGCCGAAACTTTCGGTGACCGGATTCCAGGACTCGGTCGTCAGGAAGGATATGCCGAACTTCGACAGCGCCTCCCACGAGCCGGCGATCAGCGAGATGGCGACGCCGCCAAGAAGGACGAGCACGAGGATGGCGGAAAGACGCGTGGCCGTCCGGAAGATCATGTCGGTGAGGGCGAAGCGCCGCACCGTTGCTTCCCTGGTCCGCACGGCGGCAGACGATGTCACGACCTCGGAAACGGCAGTCATCTGATCCTCGCGATACGAGAGAAGGTCGGGAGGGCGCCCGGAGGCGCCCTCCTCACTCCAGGAAGATTACTTCTTGGTGTAGATCGACTTGCCGTCCTTGCCGACGATGTCCTTGGCCCACATTTCCTCGACGCTCTTCACGACCTTTTCCGGCATCGGAACGTAGTCGAGCTGGGCGGCCATGTCGTGGCCCTTGGCGTAGGACCAGCCGAAGAACTTGAGGGCTTCGCCGGTGGCGGCGGCGTCGTCCGGCTTCTTGTAGACGAGGATCCAGGTCGCGGAGGTCATCGGCCAGGATTCCGCGCCCGCCTGGTTGGCGAGGATCACGCCGTAGCCCGGCTGGGAGTGCCAGTCGGCATTGGCGGCAGCGGCCGAGAACGACTTGGCGGTCGGCTCAACCTTCTTGCCGTCCTTGTTGATCATGTCGGCATAGGTGAGCTTGTTCTGCTTGGCGTAGGCGTATTCGACATAGCCGATCGCGCCGGCGGTCTGCGAGACGTTGTTGGCCACGCCTTCGTTGCCCTTGGCGCCGATGCCCACCGGCCACTCCAGCGCGGTGTTGACACCGACCTTCGACTTCCAGTCGGCGTTGACGTCGGCCAGGTAGTAGCTGAAGTTGAAGGTGGTGCCCGAACCGTCCGAGCGGTGCACGACGGCGATCGCCTGGTCGGGCAACTTGACCTTCGGGTTGAGCTTCTTGATCGCCGCGTCGTTCCAGTTGGTGATCTTGCCCATGAAGATCTCGGCCAGCGTCGGACCGTCGAGAACCAGTTCGCCCGGCTTGACGCCTGCGAGATTGACGACCGGGACGATACCGCCCATCACCATCGGGAACTGAGCGAGCCCGGTGGAATCGAGATCCTCACCCTTCAGCGGCGCGTCGGAAGCGCCGAAAGTCACGGTCTTGGCCTTGATCTGCTTGATGCCGCCGCCGGAGCCGATCGACTGGTAGTTGAGGCCGATACCGGTCTCCTTCTTGTAGGCGTCGGCCCACTTTGCGTAGATCGGATAGGGGAAGGTGGCGCCGGCGCCGGAGATGTCGGCCGCCCAGGCGGCGGAAATGGTGAGAGTGGATGCCGCAGCCATTGCAATCGCAACGACCGCCGAGCGGATGAAGTGTCTCATGTGGCCTGCTCCTGTTCGGAAGATGGGTCTCTCGGCACCCGTTCTATCGGCGCCYGGTGAGCGCAATAGCCTTCGATTATTACAGTCACATGACAGTTTCGTGTCAGCCCGATAACGCCTGCCTGGCGACGCTTGGGACGATCTCGGACGACCGTCGCGGGCCGACCAGAGTTTGCCGCCGGAATCAGCAACTTGTCTGACTTTTGAAATAAAAACGTCCCGGCGGCCGGATCACGGCCGCCGGGAAATAAAATCCGGACGAGAGCGCGTTGCCTGAATGCCAGAGCGGATCATGGCCCAGCTCGTCGCCGAAAACAGGTCCGTTGGGGTAGAGTCGACGCTGTTTCTTGTCGGCGGTCGCCGCTCCCGCCCGTAACCGAAGGCGGAATCGATGAGGTTATTGTCCAGGCTCGGGGATCGGATTGGTATGGTGTGATCGCACCATGCGCTTGCGCAACGCACCACTGACGACGACCTGACGGCGCCTGCCCCGGAACGGCTCGCGAGATCGCGCCGATCTTCCTATAGGCATTTGTTTTTACTTGGATTTCCGGCTCGGATCGCCCCGCGCGCTTCGCCAAATCGTTAGCCGGCGCTGCGCCGGATATCCATKTCGGCGCCGAGCCAGCGTTCGAGTTTCTCGAGCAGCGCCCTCGGGCTGATCGGCTTCGGCAGGTAATCGTCCATGCCGGCTTCCAGGCAGCGTTCCCGGTCTCCCTTCAGCGCATGCGCGGTGACGCCGACGATCGGCACATGCGCTCCGGTCTCCGCTTCGAGCCGGCGAATGGCGCCGGTCGCCTCCAGCCCGTTCATCTCCGGCATCGACACGTCCATCAGGATCATGCGCGGACCGAGCTTGCCGAACGCATCGAGCGCCTTGCGTCCGTTGCCGACGATCTCGAAGCGATAGCCGGTTTCGCCGAGGATCTGCGTGAAGACCAGCTGGTTCACCTCGTTGTCCTCCGCGACGAGGATGTCGAGCCCGAGTTCCTCGCCGGCCGGGCGCGGACGGGCGCGCGTCGGCGGCGGCTGCAGCATGGCGCGATCCATGGCTGCCGTTTGTGCCGGCGATGCCTGCGAAGCGGCGGGTCCGGCGCCGGCGGCCAGGGGCGGATGAGCCGGCGTCGCGCCGTGGCGATGGCGCTGGATGGTGGCGACCAGCGTCTCAAGCAGAATGGAGGAGCGCGCCGGCTTGATCAGCTGCGCATCGATACCGAGATCGCGGTAGCCGGCATTGGCCAGCGACTGATCGACCGAGGTCAGCAGGATGATCGGCGTGTGCGCGAGGCCGTCGGTGTTGCGCACGATACGCGCCATCTCGGCGCCGGTCATGCCGGGCATCTGATAGTCGAGCACCACGCATTCCACGGGCACGCCGTAGGCGGCGGCGGCAATCATCACCTTCAACCCTTCGGCGCCGCTTTCGGCCGCGCAGGAATCGAACATCCACGACGCCATCTGCTCGCGCAGGATCGAGCGGTTGACGGCGTTGTCGTCGACGATCAGCACGCGGGCGCCGGTCACGTCGACCGGCATGATGCGCTGCCCGCCCTGTTCGGCCCTTGGCAACGTCATGGTGAACCAGAAGGTCGAACCCTTGCCCTCGGCGCTGTCGACACCGATTTCACCGCCCATCATCTCGACCAGGCGCGAGGTGATGGCAAGGCCGAGCCCGGTGCCCTCGTGGCGCCTTGTCGAGGACGTGTCGACCTGGCTGAACTTCTCGAACACGAGCTTCAGCTTGTCCTCGGGAATGCCGATGCCGGTGTCGGTGACCGAAATKGTGAGCTTCGTGCCCGCCGGAACCCGTTCGCCGGTCACATCGACCAGCACATGGCCCTCGTCGGTGAAYTTCACCGCATTGCCGAGCAGATTGGTGACGATCTGCCTGATGCGGCCGACATCGCCGACGAACTGGCGGTCGAGGCCCGGCTGGACGCGCACGACGAGTTCGATATCCTTCTCCTTGGCCCGCGTCGACACCAGCGTCGCCACATCCTCGATCGCCTCGGCGAGATTGAAGGGCCCGGGGTCGAGCACCATCTGGCCGGCGTCGATCTTGGAGAAGTCGAGGATGTCGTTGATGATGGTGAGCAGCGCGTTGCCCGACTTGACGATGATGTCGGTGAACGTCTTCTGCTTCGGGTCGAGATCGGACTTGGCGAGCAGCTCGGCCATGCCGAGCACGCCGTTCATCGGCGTGCGGATCTCGTGGCTCATATTGGCGAGGAATTCCGACTTGGCGCGGTCGGCGAGCACGGCGCGCTGRCGCGCCTGGCTGAGCTCKGACTCGCGCTGCTTCAGTTCCGTGATGTCGGTGGTCGAGCCGATCAGGTAAAGCGAGCCGTCGGACGCGATCATCGCGCCCTTGCGCGCGAACTGGTGCCGAACGCTGCCGTCGGGCAGCGTCACCCTCTCCTCGATCTCCTGCGTCTCGCCCGTGCGCAGCACGGCGAGGTCACCGGCCACGAAGGCCTCGCCATCCGGCCCGAAGATCTCGACGTCGGTCCTGCCGATCGCTTCTTCCTGGCTGTAGCCGGTGAGGTCGCACCACCCCTTGTTGACGTAGAACTGCCTGAGGTCGGAGCGCTTGGCGTAGATCGASACCGGCACRTTGTCGATCAAATTGCGGAACACCTCGTTCTCGCGCRTGCTTTCCTCGAGCGCCCGTTCGCGCGCCTTGACGTCGGTGATATCGGTGCTGGAGCCGACCAGATGCACCGATCCGTCGATGGCGACCAGGCGGCTCTTGCGCGTCATCAGCTGCCGCACCGTGCCATCGCGATGCGTCACGGRCTCCTCGACCTCGCRCACCTTGCCGGTGGCGATGACCTCGGCGTCGTCATGGCTGTAGCTTTCGGCGTCCGCGGCGCCGAACAGCTCGCGGTCCGTCTTGCCGAARGCGTCTTCCTTGGCGATGCCGGTCATYGCGCACCAGGCCTTGTTGGCGAATTCCATGCTGAGATCATCGGCCTTGATGAAGGCGGCGACKGGCAGCTCGTCCATGACGTGCCGAAACAGGTCGATCTGGCGCATCGAGTCGCGCAGCGCCTTCTCGCGAGCCTTGATCCTGGTGATGTCGACGCGCACGCCGATGAACGTGCCGTCGCCGGTGCGCATGTCGTAGACCTGGTGCCAGGTGCCGTCCGGATTGACACGCTCGAACGTCGCATTGGGCAGGCGCGACCGCCTGACGACGCCGTCGGCCCAGCCGGCCCTGTCGGTGTCGTGCAGCCTGTCCAGTTCCGGGTCGCCGCTCTGGCGCAAGCAACCGGCCGAATGCCCCAACTCCAGGGCTTCGCGAAACGTTCGGCCGGGTTGCCAGGCCGGCGCCATGTCCGGGAGCGCCTCCTGCATCTTGCGGTTGGCGAAGACGAAGCGATCGTCGCGGTCGTAGATGATGACGCCGGCCGGCAGCGATTCCAGCACTGTGGCGAGGTTCTTGCGCGCGTCCTCGGCCTCGGTCTCGCGATGCTTCATGTCGGTGATGTCGACATAGGAGATCAGCCGTTTGCCTCCGGCAAGCGGCGCCAGCGAGGCGATCAGCGTGCGGCCGTCATTGCGGGGCAGTTGCCTGGAGCCCGCGACGCCCGCCGCGATTTCCGCCTCGCGTTCGGCGATGTGGCGCTGCCATGCAGCCTCGTCGGCGCCATGGGGATCGGCGTTTCGGCTGGCCTCCATCAAGTCGCGGAAGCCGCAACCAACCGCGGCGCGGCGTGGATCGATCTTCCAGAAATCGTAAAAAGCGCGGTTGATGACCTCCGCTTGCATTCCGGCGTTGAGGACGATGACGCCGATCGGCATTGAATCGAACATCATGCGAAGGTCGGGAAGCGCTTCCAAAGCGGCGGCGCCGCCTTGTTTTCCGGCCGGGTCCGGCAACCCGTCGCCACTCGAAGGTGCCCTGTGGGAATGACCCACGCCGCCCGTCCCGACCGTGCCGTTCGTATCCGCCATCCCTACCCCCCGGGCCGAACCCTCCGGTTCGCCGGCGGAATGTGCCCGACAAGCATTAACGTTCCGCTAACCTTAACGSTTTGCAACCGGAYACAACCGGWGCCGTTGGTTGAGACGCCGGTCTGAGGCCGGCTGCGGTAATACGTCCGTTGGCGGGCCCGCGGTCGCTGGGTTATAGAATTGCAGGGGGTTATTGCCGATGTTTGGTAGAATACTGACTTTTGTCCTGTGCCCGGCACTGCTGGCGGCGACCGGCTGCGCCCGCACCGACGACGGCACGGTCGTCATTCCACGGCAGCTCGACGTCAGGCGCGTGTGGGACAAACCGCCAAGGCAAGCGCAGGTGAGCGCGGCGCCGGTGGCCCCAGGGATATTTCCGCCGCCGCCATCCGCGCCCGGGAAAGCCGCCGCACGCAGACGTTCGAAACCCGCGCCGGCGACGCCGTCGATGAACTCACAATTGCCTGATGCCTCTTCCGAACCGGAAAAGGCGCTCGCCTGCAAGAACATCACCGAACCCGGCCGCCGCTTTCGCGTCGTTTGTAACTGAGCGCCGGAATCGCTCCACGATTTTTCCTGGGGTTGCTCTCGCGGTAAAGCCCGCGTGATCGAACGCCGGACGTGAAACTTTTGGCCGTCGCTCGGCGTTGTTGGCGCAGTGCAAAGGAGGGAGACTGAGGATGTCCATTCACTTCACCGTCTCTGGCCTGACCAGGAACCTGATCCATTCGCTCGGACTGGATCACCAACGGGCGCCGAAGCATCTGACGCCTGAGCAAAATCTGTTGCTGGAGTGCTATCTGGCCGGACAGATACCGGAATCCGCCTGGGGCGACTACGTCTTCGAAATGCCGGAGTTGGAAGAGCACGTCAACGCGCGCAGGCACAACCTGGCGTAACGCGACCACAGCCCGAGGTCATTTCTTCGGCGAGTTGAACTGCAGGGCAAAGACATTGCCGGCGATCCCTTGCGCCAAAGCCGGCGAAAAGTTGAGCGGCAGGCAATTGCGCAGGGCTGCCGTGGCCGCGTCGACATAAGCCTGCCGCGCCTTGTCGTCGCCATTGAACTTTATGGCCGTCGGCTTCGGCGGGCCGATCAGCGTGCCGTCCCGCTTGAAGCTGAAACTGAGCGTCACCGACGCGGTACCGGAATTGGCTGGCGGGTTCCAACACGCCTGCAGCGCGGCGCCGACCTCGTTCATGCTGTTGAGTTGCGCGGCGTCCGCGACGACGGGCATGCCGACCAGCAACACGCCGGCCATGGCCGAAAGTCTCGCCAGGCTTCCCATTGGTGATCCTCGTCACCCAGCGCCCGTCGCCATCGTACGACCACCTGCGAGGATGACAACAGGATTTCCGCAGCGCTGACCGGCCGAGATCATACCGACGTGATCTTTAGCGTGACGCGATCGGCGTTACGCCTTGGCCTGCGATTTCACATGGGCGATATAGTCACGCACGTCGCCGGCGGGCTCCGCGTAGGCCTTGCCGAGCTTTTTCTCCAGTGCCGCCATGTATTCCTTCGCCCATTTGGGCAGCGCGTAGTCGATGACCGCCAGGAACTCGAGCGTCGCTCCCAGACGGATATCGGCGATCGACGGGCTCTTGCCGCCGATGAACGGCTTGCCGTCSCGGAAGAAGCTGTGAAAGACCTCCARCGGCTCGGCGATTGCGGCGGCCGCYGCCTTCTGCGCCTCCGATTTCTTGTCGGGATGGGCGTCGCTGTGGCCGACCTCGCCGGCATATTGCGGAAAACCGAGCGCCGGATAGGTTGCGCGCGCYACATARGGGTAGAGCGTGCCGACCAGATAGAACATCGCGCTGTCGATCATCGCCCGCTTGGCCGGCGCCTTGGGATAGAACTTCTCCAGCCCATGCTTGTTYGCAAGGTATTGCATGATGGCGCAGCTTTCCCACAGCACGCCGCGCGGCAGGCCCTTGTCCTCGATCATCGGCGTCAGATGCGCSGGGTTGCGCGCCAGGAATTCGGGYGAGCGCGTGTGCCCCCAGGCATCGGTCTCGGCAGGGTCGAGCCCGGCCGCGCGGGCGAACACCCGAACCGACATGTTGTTGACGCTGGGCCTCARCATGCTGAGCTTGACGCCCGGCTTCTTAGCCGACTTCGCTTTGGCAGCCGGCTTCGCCGTCGCCGACACCTTTGCCGCGGTTTTCCCCGCAGGCTTTGCCGCCGCCTTCGGCGCGGCTTTCGCCGCTGGTTTCCTCGCGCTCTTCGTTGCTGCTTTTGCCATTTCCGCTCCTCCCTCTGGCCTGCTCAATATGGATTTTTCGGCGCTCTGTTTTCCGACAGGGTTTCGCGCGAGCGCTCCGCCAACGCCTGGATGGCGTCGGCGAGATGGACTTCGGCGATGTTGTAGTCGCCACGCGCGACACGGATCTTGTGCGCCTGCATCAGCACGTCGGCGTGGGTGAAGCCGGCCGGCGGCTCGAAGCGGTAGGAGGCAAGCTCGATCAGCAGCCCGAGCGGATCCTCGAAATAGATCGAATCCATGAAGCCGCGATCCTTGACGCCGCTGTGCTTGATGCCGCGCTCGTCGAGCCGCGCRACAGCYTGCAGGAAGGTCACCCGCGACACCGAGAACGCGATATGGTGGACGCAGCCGATATCGGTCGGCGTGCGCCGCTTGACCGGGGTGCGGCTTTCATCSGTGAAGACGGTGATYARCCGSCCGTCGCCGGGATCGAAATAGAGATGGCTYTCGCTCGCCTTGTCGAGATTGGGCTGCTCGAAGATGAACGGCATGCCGAGCACGCCTTCCCAGAAATCGATCGAGGTCTGGCGCCCAGCACCGACCAGCGTGATGTGATGAACGCCTTGCGACTGCAGCTTTTGCATCGGCTCCTCCCTGGGGCGCCTTGCCTTTCTGCCGGACGGATCCTGGAGGCCCGGTCGCGAATTTGCTCGGCGCCCATGCCGCCGTCCGGATCCCCTGCCCGTTTCCCCCACGCTTTTTGAAAACGCGGCCGGACTTGATTGAACCGACGCTAATGCAATCGGCAACGTTGCGCCAGAAGCGCAGCAGTGGGCGCCATACGGTAAAATCGGATCGGCTTGCGGCTGAGGACGGTGAGGGAGAAGACTTTGGTACGCCCAAGGGGAATCGAACCCCTGTTCCCGCCGTGAGAGGGCGGTGTCCTGACCGCTAGACGATGGGCGCGCTCAAGAACCGGCTACATAGGATGAAGGCCGTGAAAAAGCAACTGGGGTTTCGGCCGCTTCGCACAGTTTGCCGAACAGCTTGCTTCAGCCCTGCCGTTTCGGCTCGATCAGGTCCCAGAGATTGCCGTGAAGATCGGCGAACACAGCCACCGTGCCGTAGGCCTCGAAGCGCGGCGCCTCGCGGAATTCGACGCCCCTGGCGAGCATCGCCTGATGGTCGCGGGCAAAGTCGTCGGTTTCGAGGAAGAGGAACACGCGGCCGCCGGTCTGGTTGCCGACACGGCTTTCCTGCGTTTCGTCGGAAGCTTCGGCGAGCAGCAGCCGCGCGCCCTGCCCGTGTCCCGGCTGGACGGTGACCCAACGCTTGCCGCCGCCGAGATCCACGTCGTCGATCAGCACAAAGCCCAGCCGCTCGACATACCAGGCTATGGCCTCGTCGTAATTCCTGACGACCAGCGCGACCGTTGCAATGCGGTGGTTCTCGGCGAAACCGCTCATTTGTCGCGGGCTCATTTGTTACGGATTGGGAACTGGCCGATCATGCGGCGCTCGGCGATGTCGTAGACGAATATGGCGCGGCTGCCGTCGGCAAGCTCGGCGTCGATCGACAGGCGGTTCCCGGACAGCGACTGGCTGACCACCTTGGCGCCGACCGGCAGCACGATGTCGCCGGACAGCGGGGCGCCAGCCGGAACCTGGACATCGCCGGTGGACGGGAGGCCCGCGACCGGTGCGTTGCGGGCTTTGTAGACAAGCGCCCCGATCACCACCATAAGGGCGATGAACAACAGGCTGAGGTTGACGATCATGAAGCGGATAAGCTTCTGGCGCACTTTCTCGGCCGCGGGGTCGAGCGGCTTTTCCCCGCCTTCAACATCTTCTTCGGCGACAGGCCGGGCCATGGCTAAACAATCCGCAACGGGTTTCGATGAGCGCTCATAACCAAGAGGCCCCCATTTTGATAGGGGATGAATCGGCGGAAAGCGATGCCGTCGTGCTGGTGGCTGGCGCCGACGCCGCCGGCCAGCGGCTCGATCAATGGCTTGCCGCCCAACTCGGCCTCGACATGTCACGCAGCCGGGTGCAGGCCCTGATCAGGCAGGGCGCCGTTTCCATCGCCGGCAAGCCGGTCGAGGAGACCAAGCGCAAGATGGCCGCCGGCGAGCGCGTCTCCGTGGTGATGCCGGAGCCAGAGCCGGCCGAGCCGCAGGGCGAGGACATTCCCCTCGACATCCTCTACGAGGACGATGAGCTGATCGTCATCAACAAGCCGGCCGGACTGGTCGTCCACCCCGGCGCCGGCAACTGGACCGGCACCTTGGTCAATGCCCTGATCCATCATTGCGGCGATAGCCTGTCCGGCATCGGCGGCGTCAGGCGGCCGGGCATCGTCCATCGGCTCGACAAGGAAACCAGCGGCGTCATGGTGGTGGCCAAGACCGACCGCGCGCATAAGGCGCTGTCGGAAGCCTTCGCCGACCACGGCCGCACCGGAGACCTCGAACGCGCCTATCTGGCGCTGGTCTGGGGCATCCCGCAGCGACCCACCGGCACGATCGACGCGGCCCTCGGCCGCGCCGCCGACCGCGTCCGCCGCGCTGTGGTTCCCGAAGGCCGCGACGATGCCCGCCACGCAATTACCCATTTCAGCGTCGTCGAGCGCTTCGGCGAGGAACAGCAGGCGTTCGCCACGGCGAGCCTGGTCGAATGCAGGCTCGAGACCGGCCGGACCCACCAGATCCGCGTGCACATGGCCCATATCGGCCATCCTGTGATCGGTGACCCGGACTACGGCCAGGCTTTCCGCACCAAGGCAAACCGGCTGCCCGAGCCGTTGAAAAGCAAGGTCATCGCCTTTCCAAGGCAGGCCCTGCACGCCTGGCTCCTTGAATTCAGGCATCCGGCTACCCATYTRACGATGAGGTTCGAAGCGCCGATACCGGGAGACATGGAGGAACTCGTCGGCGACTTCCGTAGGCTCTGAACCGGCCACGAACAAGCTTCAAGCCTGCCATCAAAAAACCTGACTGGCGTTGTTCACTTCACGGTGACGCACTGTTTCGCCTTGAACAAATGCCTGTCTTTTCTGGTTTTGTTCCTATATATACCGGTTGCCGCGAGTGAGCCTTTGGCATTCGCGTCACATGCCCGCCGCGTTAAGGGGGCATCCACTCCAAAGAGAGAGGGGGCGCTATCATGGCCCAGTCACTACCCAGTATCGTTTCCGGTGAGGGCGGTCTCGCCCGTTACCTGGAAGAAATCCGCCGCTTTCCGATGCTGCAGCCGCAGGAAGAGTACATGCTCGCCAAGCGTTATGCCGAGCATCAGGACACGTCGGCTGCCCACAAGCTCGTCACCAGCCATTTGCGGCTCGTCGCCAAGATCGCCATGGGCTATCGCGGCTACGGCCTGCCGATCGGCGAGGTGATTTCGGAAGGCAATGTCGGCCTCATGCAGGCCGTCAAGAAATTCGAACCGGAGCGCGGCTTCCGGCTCGCCACATACGCCATGTGGTGGATCAAGGCCTCGATCCAGGAATACATCCTGCGCTCGTGGAGCCTGGTCAAGATGGGCACCACCGCCAACCAGAAGCGCCTGTTCTTCAACCTGCGCAAGGTCAAGGGGCGGATCCAGGCGCTCGACGACGGCGACCTCAAGCCCGACCAGATCGCCGAGATCGCTACCCGCCTCAACGTGTCCGAGGCGGAAGTGGTCTCGATGAACCGCCGCCTCTCGGGCGACGCTTCGCTCAACGCGCCCATCCGGGCAAGCGAAGGCGAATCCGGGGAATGGCAGGACTGGCTGGTCGACGACCACGAAAGCCAGGAAGAGATGCTGATCGAGCAGGACGAGCTGGAAAACCGACGCGCCATGCTGTCGGGCGCCCTGTCGGTGCTTAACGAGCGCGAGCGGCGCATCTTCGAGGCGCGTCGCCTGGCCGAAGAGCCGCTGACGCTGGAAGAGCTGTCGGCCGAGTTCGACATCAGCCGCGAGCGCGTGCGCCAGATCGAGGTGCGTGCTTTCGAAAAGGTGCAAGACGCGGTCAAGGCCGCGGCCAAGCGCCAGAGCCAGGCCCTGCGCACCATCGAGGCGCAGCCGGCGGCTTAAAGAGCTCGAGATTGAAATAGAAAAGGCGGCGCTCGGCGCCGCCTTTTTTGTTGTCTTCGAGGCTCGGCACCAAGGGCGTGGTGAGATTCAGGTCAGGCCGCGCCGAAAATGACGGATTCCGAGAACCGGAGCGGAGCGTACTTAAAGTACGTGAGCACCGGCCTACGCCGGCCGTAGCCTTAACTGCGCGGCGACTCATGAGTGCTTCGGCCGGCGAAGGCCGGAAGCGCAGGAAGCCGTCATTTGCAGGCCGGTCTCACCTGAATATCAGTACGCCCTAAGCTGTCGGCTGCTTGGTCTTGCGAAGATACGGCAGCACCGTTTCGTAGGCGCCGAAGCGCTTGATCGCGTCCTCGTTGGAGACGGCGGCGGTGATGATCACGTCGTCGCCCTGCTTCCAGTTCGCCGGCGTCGCCACCTGGTGCTTGGCGGTCAGYTGGATGGAATCGATGACGCGCAGGATCTCGTCGAAGTTGCGRCCCGTGGTCATCGGATAGGTCAGCACCAGCTTGATCTTCTTGTCGGGGCCAATGACATAGACCGAGCGCACGGTCTGGTTGTCGGCCGGCGTGCGGCCTTCGGAAGTGTCGCCGGCGCCCGCCGGCAGCATCTCGTAGAGCTTGGCGACCTTGAGGTCGTTGTCGCCGATCAGCGGGTACTTTACCACCTGGCCTGTGGCGATCTTGATGTCATCCTGCCACTTGTCGTGGCTCGATACCGGATCGACCGAAATGCCGATGATCTTGACGTTGCGCTTCTTGAACTCGCCCTCCAGCCCGGCCATCGTGCCGAGCTCGGTCGTGCAGACCGGCGTGAAGTTCTTCGGGTGGCTGAAAAGTACCGCCCAACCGTCGCCGATCCATTGATGGAAGTTGATCGTTCCCTGCGTGGTTTCTGCCGTGAAATCCGGCGCGATATCGTTGATACGAAGACTCATGGCGTGCTCCCTACCCTGTGACATGCCGCCGGCATGGGCCAACCCCACCGGCGCGGCTCAGCTTTCTATACCGCCGCACGCCCCGGTTCAAAAGGCTTGTCTCCGCCAGCCCGGTGGAGGCAGCGGAAAAATTTCGTCTTTTCCTGGAAAAGACAGCACGAATTTCCGCGAGGGGCGCCGGAGGGCCGGAGGTGGGCGGCCTAGAGCCGGATCTCGCCCGAAAACCGCTTCACACCTTTCGGCATCATGCGCTAGGCCTTCTTCACCACGAGCGTCGCCGTCAGATCTTCCATGCGCTGCGCGAGCGCGTCGAGCGCAGTGGTCAGCACACTGTCGCTCTTGTCGGCCTTGGTCAGCGCCTCGTCGCGCGTCTTGCGCAACGTCAGCACCTCGCTCTCCATGCCCTTGACCCGCTTGGTGAGCTCMGAGAGCTCATCCATCACCATGATGCCGGCCATMACCGTCAGCCGCTGGTCGCCGATTTCGCCGAAKGAATCCTTCAGATGCGCCACATAGCGGTCGAAGCGTTCGGCCAGGTCGATCAGATGCTCTTCCTGGCCTTCGTCGCAGGCCATCCGATACTGCTTGCCGTCGATGGAAACCGTGACCTGTGCCATCGCTTACCTATCCAACACGGCGCGAATGGTTTCCATGGCGGTCACCAGCCGGCGCGACACTTCCTTGTTGGCGTCTTCCAGCCGCTCGGCGCGCGCTTCGGAATTGTCGAGTTCCTGCGCCAGCCGTGAGCGGTCGGCGTTCATGCGCTGCACCTCGGCCTCGGCTTCCGAATAATCGCGCTCATGCTCGAGCCGCGCCGCGACGGCGTTTTCGAGCCCTTCCATCGCCCTGCCGAGCCTGGCGATGACTTCCTTGAGGGTCGTTTCCCCGGTCATGGCCTTCGTCCTATGCCCTGCCCATCACCGAATCGCACGCGTTCAGAGCGCGTTACATCGGAAAGATTAGGCACCGGGTGAAGCGCGCGTCAATAAAGCTCTCGCGACTGTCCCCCGCTAACGCTAGTGTGAAGCGACCGACACCATCACAAGCCCGGCAAATGCCGACCCGATTTGTTGACTAAAAGGCCGTGCCTGCTATGTGTCGCGCACCCTTTCCAGGGCTTTTCCCAAGGCTCCAACCCCACTTCCGGAGGAAGCATGACCTCGCGTGAACAACATGACCGGATGGCCAACGCGATCCGTTTTCTTTCCATGGACGCCGTCGAGAAGGCGAATTCGGGCCATCCCGGCTTGCCGATGGGCTGCGCCGACATCGCCACCGTGCTGTTCACCCGCTTCCTGAAATTCGACGCCAAGGCCCCGCACTGGGCCGACCGCGACCGCTTCATCCTCTCGGCCGGCCACGGCTCGATGCTGCTCTACTCGCTGCTCTACCTGACGGGCTACGAGGACATGACAATCGACCAGATCAAGAATTTCCGCCAGCTCGGGTCCAAGACCGCGGGCCATCCCGAATACGGCCATGCCGCCGGCATCGAGACCACCACCGGCCCGCTCGGCCAGGGTCTTGCCAATTCGGTCGGCTTCGCGCTCGGCGAGCGCATCATGAACGCCGCCTTCGGCAACGACCTCGTCAGCCACTACACCTATGTGCTTTGCGGCGACGGCTGCCTGATGGAAGGCGTCTCCCAGGAGGCCATCGCGCTGGCCGGCCACCTCAAGCTCAACAAGCTGATCGTCTTCTGGGACAACAACAACATCTCGATCGACGGYCCGGTCTCGCTTGCCGACAAYACCGACCAGGTCGCCCGCTTCCAGGCCTCCGGCTGGAACGCCAGCCACATCGACGGCACGGACCCGGAGGCGATCGCCTACGCCATCGAGGCGGCGCGCCACTCGGACAAGCCGACGATGATCGCCTGCAAGACGACCATCGGCTTCGGCGCCCCGACCAAGGCCGGCACCAACAAGGCGCACGGCTCGCCGCTCGGCGCCGACGAAATCGCCGGCGCGCGCAAGTTCTTCAACTGGGAGTCGCCGCCCTTCGAGATCCCGGCGGATATCCTCGATGCCTGGCGCGCCGTCGGCCAGGGCGGCGCCAAGGCGCGCGCCGATTGGGAAGGCCGCCTTGCCAAGGCCGACGCCACGCTGAAGGGCGAGTTCGAGCGCCGCCTCGCCGGCAAGCTGCCTGGCAATTTTGACGCCGTCATCGCCGACTACAAGAAGAAGCTCAGCGTCGACAAGCCTAAGGTTGCCACCCGCAAGTCTTCGGAAATGGCACTGGAAGTCATCAACGGCGCTGTGCCGGAAACGATCGGCGGCTCCGCCGACCTCACCGGCTCCAACAACACCAAGACCAGCCAGACCAAGAACATCACGCCGGACGATTACGGCCAGCGCTAYGTCCACTACGGCATCCGCGAGCATGGCATGGCGGCGGCCATCAACGGCCTGACGCTGCATGGCGGCCTCATYGCCTATGGCGGCACCTTCCTGTGCTTCTCCGACTATGCCCGCCCTTCGATGCGCCTTGCCTCGCTGATGGGCATCCGCTCGATCTTCGTCATGACGCATGACTCGATCGGCCTTGGCGAGGACGGACCGACCCACCAGCCGGTCGAGCATCTGGCGGCSYTSCGCGCCATCCCGAACCACAATGTCTTCCGCCCGGCCGACGCGGTCGAGACGGCGGAGTGCTGGCAGCTGGCGCTCGAATCCGCGAAGACGCCCTCGACGCTGGCGCTGACCCGCCAGAACCTGCCGACGGTGCGAACCGAATTCAGCGAGAAGAACCTCAGCGGCCAAGGCGCCTACGAGCTTGCCGCCGCCAGCGGCGAAGCGGCGGTGACGATCTTCGCCACCGGCTCCGAAGTGGAAATCGCGCTTGGCGCGCGCGATCTGCTGGAAAAGCACGGCCATCCGACCCGCGTCGTCTCGGTGCCATGCTTCGAGCTGTTCGACCAGCAGAGCGAGGATTATCGCAGGAAGACGATCGGCAACGCCAAGATCAAGGTCGCCATCGAGGCGGGCATCCGCCAGGGCTGGGACCACCTCATCGGCACCGACGGCATTTTCGTCGGCATGCACGGCTTCGGCGCTTCCGGGACGATCGAGCAGCTTTATCCGCATTTCGGCATCACCGCCGAAGCGGCCGCAAAGGCGGTGGAAGTCCGCCTGCACGGCAAGTAAGGGATTGGGCCGGGCCCGGCAACGCCGATTGACGGTTTTGCCGGGCTGGACCAACCTAATCGATTTAAATGCGACCTTCTGCGGCTGGATTCTTGTGCCTTCCGCCGTTATGAAACTGCGGACGCATCCGCTTTCCAGCCCCCAAGGGAGAGAACAATGACCGTCAGAGTTGCCATCAACGGATTTGGCCGCATCGGCCGCAACATCCTGCGCGCCATCCATGAATCCGGCCGCAAGGACATCCAGGTCGTCGCCGTCAACGACCTCGGCCCGGTCGAGACCAACGCGCATCTGTTGCGCTACGACAGCGTCCATGGCCGCTTCCCGCATGAGGTGACGGTCGACGGCGACCAGATCTCGGTCGGCAAGGAGACGTTCAAGGTCACCGCCATCAAGGACCCGACGCAGCTGCCGTGGAAGGAACTCGGCGTCGACATCGCGCTCGAATGCACGGGCATCTTCACCGCCCGCGACAAGGCCGCCGCGCATCTTACCGCCGGCGCCAAGCGCGTCATCGTCTCGGCCCCGGCCGAAGGCGCCGACCTCACCGTCGTCTACGGCATCAACCACGACAAGCTGACCAAGGACCATATCGTCATCTCGAACGCGTCCTGCACCACCAACTGCCTGGCGCCGCTTGCGGCCGTGCTGCACGAGACCGTCGGCATCGAGAAGGGCATGATGACGACGATCCACTCCTACACCGGCGACCAGCCGACGCTGGACACCATGCACAAGGACCTCTACCGCGCCCGCGCGGCGGCGCTGTCGCAGATACCGACCTCGACGGGCGCGGCCAAGGCGATCGGCCTCGTGCTGCCCGACCTCAAGGGCAAGCTCGACGGCATCTCGATCCGCGTGCCGACGCCGAACGTCTCGGTCGTCGACTTCAAGTTCATCGCCAAGCGCTCGACCACCGCGCAGGAGATCAACGAGGCGGTGATCGCCGCGTCCAAGGGCAAGCTCAAGGGCGTTCTCTCGGTCACCCATCATCCGAACGTGTCGATCGACTTCAACCATGACCCGCATTCCTCGATCGTGGCGCTCGACCAGACCAAGGTCATGGACGGCAATTTCGTCTCGGTCCTGTCCTGGTACGACAACGAATGGGGCTTCTCGAACCGCATGGGCGACACCGCCGTCGCCTTCGGCAAGACCATCTCCTGATTTTCAGGCATCGCAAATCGAGACGCCCGGCTTCGGCCGGGCGTTTTCGTTTGAGCCAGCACGCCCATCGCTTTGTTCCCGGGGAGTGCCAAGGCGGCGCAGGAAAATCCGAGATACAGGCGGGACAGCACCCCCTCTATCCGGCAGGACAGAGGGGGTGCGAAGGAACGCGACACCTGCCATTCGCTTCCGAACCGCTCCGCCATACTCCTCGGCAGTATCCAAAGACTCCGCGACTGAGCTTCCGCTCCCGCTCCGCCACAGGGTGAGCACGTTGGAGGCGCTTCGGCCAAAAAACCACGTCTTCGCCTTGCACTGGTCATGTCTTCGCCCCACTCTCCCGTAAAGCCACGAACAGAGGGATTTGCAGGGGCGATATCGGATGGAGCACGCGATCTATCTCGTGACGCTGGTCGGCACGGCACTCATCGTCGCCGCCGCGTTTTCGAGCCTGATCGCCTTTCGCTTCGGCGCTCCGCTGCTGCTCCTCTTCCTCTGCATCGGCCTCGCCAGCGGCATCGACGGCCTCGGCATTCAGTTCGACAATGCCCGAGTGGCTTATTTTGCCGGCTCACTGGCGCTCGCCGTCATCCTGTTCGATTCCGGCTTCGGCACGCCGCTCAATGCCATGCGCCAGGCCGCCGGGCCGGCGCTGTCGCTGGCTACCGTCGGCGTCATCCTGACCACAGGCATTTTCAGCGCCGCCGCCCATAGCCTGCTCAAACTCGATTGGCTGGAATCCTGGCTGCTTGGCGCTGCCGTCGCCTCGACCGACGCGGCGGCGGTGTTCTTCCTGTTGCGTGCCGGCGAGATCAATCTGCGCGAGCGCGTGCGCTCGACGCTCGAGGTTGAATCCGGCACCAACGATCCGATCGCCATTTTCCTGACGATCACGCTGGTCGAGATCATCGCCGCGCATGCCAATCCGGAAGCAGACGTTCTCGCCACCAGCCTCGTCCTCGGCTTCCTCGTCAATATGGGGCTCGGCGCCGTCATCGGCGTGCTCGGCGGCTTCGCCATCGTGCGCCTCGTCGAGCGGCTGAACCTCGACCATGGCCTGCTGCCGATCTTCGTGCTGACGCTCTCGCTGATGGTGTTCGCGGCCGCCGGCGCCGTCGGCGGCTCGGGCTTCCTCGCGGTCTATCTCGCCGGCCTCGTCGCCGGCAATTCCGACATCCGCGCCGTCACCATCCTCAAGCGTTTCCAGGACGGCATGTCCTGGCTGGCGCAGATCATCATGTTCCTGATCCTCGGCCTGTTCGCCACGCCGTCGCAGTTCCCGGCGATCCTGGCGCCGGCCATCCTGCTCGGCCTGTTCCTGATCTTCGTCGCGCGGCCCCTGGCGGTGTGGCTTTGCCTCATCCCGTTCCGCCTGCCGCGCCCCGAGGTCGCTTTCGTCTCCTGGGTCGGCCTCCGCGGCGCGGTCTCGATCCTGCTTGCCATCACCCCCCTGCTCGGCGGCCTGGCCGACGGCCGTCTTATCTTCAACGTCGCCTTCATCGTCGTGTTGGTGTCGCTGGTCGTGCAGGGCTGGACCGTCGGACCGCTGGCCCGCCGCCTTGGCCTCATCGTGCCGGCCCGCCTTGGACCGCTCGACAAGGTCGAGCTCGAACTGCCGGGCTCGGCCCACCACGAACTGCTCGCCTATCGCGTGGCGCACGGCAGCCCGGTGGCGCGCGGCGAGCGCATCCCGCGCTGGGCACGGCCATCGCTGGTGCTGCGCGAYGGCCGCTCCATGCGCTTCCAGGACATGGGCCGGCTTGCCGCCGGCGACCARGTCTATATCTTCGTGCCGGAYCGCTATCCGCGCCTGCTCGACAAGCTGTTCGCCAGCCGCGCCGTCGTCGATCCCGAGGATGCGGACTTCTTCGGCGCCTTCGCCGTCGATCCGGCCCGCTCCGCCGCGGAGTTGGAAGCCGCCTACGCGCCGGGCCTCACGGAGGTCGAGCAGAAGCTGACCGTCGGCGCGCTGGTCACCGAGCGGCTCGGCGGCCATGCCGAATATGCCGATCGTGTGCTGATTGGCCCGATCGAGCTGATCGTGCGCGATGTCGACGACAAAGGCAGGATCATCGGCCTCGGCCTGTCCTTCGAGCCGACCGCGCCGGTGGCGCGCGTGCCGGTTTTCCTGAGCGCCGGCGAGATCGTCGACCGCCTCGGCGCCCTGATCCGCAACTGGCGCAAACCTGCGAAGCCCCAGGTTGCCCAAAACGAACCGATCGAGGCGGCAGCGCCCGAGCCCGCGACGCAAAAGGCAGCGAGCGAAAGCTGATGTCTCAAGGCGACATCATTTTTGCGCGCGCGGCATAACGCGGGCCTTGCATCGTCCCCTGTGCCGGGTAAGGTCGCCGCGTTTTCGCGGAAAGGAACGACCATGGCCGGCTTCAAGACACTCGACGATATCGGCGCCGTCAGCGGCAAGCGCGTCCTGGTGCGMGTCGACCTCAACGTGCCCGTCGCCGATGGCAAGGTGACCGACACCACCCGTATCGAGCGGGTCGCGCCGACCATCACCGAGCTCGCCGGCAAGGGCGCCAAGGTGATCCTGCTCGCGCATTTCGGCCGTCCCAAGGACGGGCCGACGGCGGAATTTTCGCTGGAGCCGATCGCCAAGGCGACTGCCGAGGTGCTCGGCCGTCCCGTCGGCTTTGCCTCGGACTGCGTCGGCGACAAGGCCGCGGATGCGGTCGGCGCCATGAAGGACGGCGACATCCTGCTGTTCGAGAACACCCGCTTCTACAAGGCCGAGGAAAAGAACGAGCCATCCTTCATCGACAAGCTCGCCGCCAACGGCGACATCTATGTCAACGACGCCTTTTCCGCCGCGCACCGCGCGCATGCGTCGACGGAAGGCCTGGCACGCCGGCTGCCGGCCTATGCCGGCCGCACCATGCAGGCTGAGCTCGACGCGCTGGAAAAGGGCCTCGGCAACCCGGTTCGGCCCGTGGTGGCCATCGTCGGCGGCGCCAAGGTCTCGTCCAAGATCGATCTCCTGATGAACCTGGTGAAGAAGGTCGATGCGCTGGTGATCGGCGGCGGCATGGCCAACACCTTCCTCGCCGCGCGCGGCACCGATGTCGGCAAATCCTTGTGCGAGCATGACCTCGCCGGCACCGCCAAGCAGATCATGATCGAGGCGGCCGAGGCCGGCTGCGCCATCATCCTGCCCACCGACGGTGTCGTGGCCAAGGAATTCAAGGCGGGCGCCGCCAGCCAGACCGTCGCCATATCGGAGGTGCCGGCCGACGGCATGATCCTCGATGTCGGCGACAAGACGGTGAAAAGCGTCAACGACTGGATCGACCGCGCCGCGACGCTGGTCTGGAACGGCCCACTCGGCGCCTTCGAGATCGAGCCCTTCGACCGCGCGACCGTGGCAGCGGCAAAGCACGCGGCGGCCCGCACGAGGGAAGGCAAGCTGGTATCGGTCGCCGGCGGCGGCGACACGGTGGCCGCGCTCAACCATGCCGGTGTCGCCGACGATTTCACCTATGTCTCGACAGCCGGCGGCGCCTTCCTGGAATGGATGGAAGGCAAGCCGCTGCCCGGCGTCGAGGTGCTGAAGCGGTAAACAGTCCGCGAACGGGCATTGCCCGCTCGGCTTCCAATCGATTCGAGCTTTTCGGCGTCATTCCTTTGGCGGTAGTGTTCTGCTGGAGCAATTCCAGGAAAAGTGCGTAGCGGTATTCCGTTCGGAATTGCGAAGGACAAAATACCAAGCAATTCAGCGGCGCCGCTGAATTGCTTTTGCCGCGGAATACAACCGTCAAGGAGAGCACCATGAGCGAACGTCTCGAAGACATTGCCGCCGCGATCGTCGGCGGCGGCAAGGGCCTGTTGGCCGCCGATGAGAGCTCCGGCACCATCAAGAAGCGCTTCGACGTCATCGGCGTCGAGTCGACGGCGGACAGCCGCCGCGACTACCGCGAGATGATGTTCCGCTCGACGGAGGCGATGACCAAGTACATCTCCGGCGTCATCCTCTATGACGAGACCATCCGCCAGAAAGCCGCCGACGGCACGCCGCTGGTGGACATCATCAAGACGGCGGGCGCCATCCCCGGCATCAAGGTCGATCTCGGCGCYAAGCCTCTCGCCGGCTTTCCCGGCGATACCATCACCGAGGGCCTCGACGGGTTGCGCGAGCGGCTGGCGGATTACTACAAGCTCGGCGCCCGCTTCGCCAAATGGCGGGCCGTGATCGACATCGACACCGCCAAGGGCGTGCCTTCGGCGACCTCGATCGGCTCCAACGCGCATGCGCTGGCCCGCTATGCCGCGCTCTGCCAGGAAGCCGGCATCGTGCCGATCGTCGAGCCGGAAGTGCTGATGGACGGCGCCCACGGCATCGACACCTGCTACGAGGTCAGCAAGGCGACGTTGCTGAAGCTCTATGAAGAGCTCTACGCGGCGCGCATCGTGCTGGAAGGCACTGTTCTGAAGCCGAACATGGTCATCTCCGGCAAGAAATCGGGCAAGACCGACAGTCCCGAGCAGGTCGCCGAGAAGACGATCAAGCTGTTCCGCGAAACGGTGCCGGTGGCGGTGCCGGGCATTGCCTTCCTGTCCGGCGGCCAGGACGATGAGGAGGCGACGGCCAACCTCAACGCCATTAACGCCATCGGCCCGCATCCGTGGAAGCTCACCTTCTCCTATGGCCGCGCTTTGCAGGCGGCCGCGCAGAAGGCCTGGAGCGGCAAGGCTTCGAACCTCGCCGCCGGCCAGGCGGCCTTCACGCACCGCGCCCACATGAACCACCTGGCGGCACTCGGAAAATGGCAGCCGGCACTCGAGCAGGCTGCCTGATCTCGGCAGTTCGCATGCAAAGCTAACCCGGGCCTTTGGCCCGGGTTTTTTTTTCGCGACCATCATCCCCACTTTCAGGCTGGCGAAAGCCGGCGCCATGTCGGATCGCGCCGATGTCGAACGTCCTTGGCAGGAGAGGACAGGAGATAGTGATGCATCGCAACGCCGTTGTTTCGCGCGAAGACTGGTTCGAGGCGCACAAGGCGCATCTCGATCGCGAGAAGGAACTGACGCGGTTGCGCGACCGCATCGCAGCCGAGCGGCGGCAACTGCCCTGGCTCAAGATCCGCAAGGACTATGTCTTCGAGAGCGAAGAGGGACCGCAGCGCCTGGCCGAACTGTTCGCCGGCAGGAGCCAGCTCATCGTCTACCATTTCATGATGACGCCCGGCTCCGACCACCGCTGCCGGGGCTGCTCGTTCCTGGCAGACCATATCGATGGCGCCAACCAGCATCTCAGGCATCACGACGTGTCGCTGGTTGCCGTCTCGCGCGCCCCGCTCGACGAGATCCTCCCCTACAAGCACCGCATGGGCTGGAAGTTCGATTGGGTGTCGTCCTACTCGTCCGACTTCAACTTCGACATGCAGGTCTCCTTCACCGACCGGCAGATCGCGGCCGGCGACACCGTCTACAACTTCGAGAAGCGCCCGCTGCGATCGAAAGACCTGCCCGGCACCAGCGTGTTCTGCCGGAACGAGTGCGGCGATATCTTCCTCACCTTCATGTCGCGCGCCCGCGGCGGCGATCCGCTGATCGGCGCCTACCACTATCTCGACATGACGCCGAAGGGCCGCAACGAAACCGGCCCCTATCACGGCCTGATGGACTGGGTCCGGCTCCACGACGAATACCGGGACAAGGCAAGCGACCGGCCGGACTGCTGCGAGTGATCACCCTCTTGTCCACGTCGGCTAAGGCATTCGCTAGACCGGCAAGGCGACCTCGTCATGCCCAGTGCCCAAGCACCGCCGCCAGCGAGATCGCGACGATGGCCAGCAGCGCCAGCTTCCAGAAATCGCTGCGGCGCTTCAATCCCGGCCAACCGATCGGCTTGATGATCTGGATCAGCATGATGCCGATGATGACGAAGGCAAGGAGTTTGGTCATGCCGCCTTTGACCAGCATCGCGGACGCCTGTCAAAGCCGTTCTTGCGCCTCAGTTCCAGCCAAGGCACCGCTGACAAGAGCCGGTTTATCGGGCCATCGAGGGCATTGCGGCGCCCTGTCCGGCCACTTGCCAGGCTCCTGACAGACTGCTGTCAGCAGCGGTGTGAGATACTCTTCGCATCAAAAAGAGAGGAGTCTGGACATGAACGGTTTCACCATCCTGCGCAGCATGCAGCGCTATGTCGGCAAGATCCGGACGGTGCGGAACGAGATCCGTACCCAGCGTTTCCTGAACACTTTGCCGGCGGACATTCGCAAGGATATCGGCTGGCCCGACCTCTACGACGGCCGCATGCGTGAGAACTAATGCATGCCGCCCCAAATTGCGTGGTTTGGGACAACGACATGCATAGAACCAATAGAGTTTTTCCAGTGGCGGCTTGGATGTTCGTCGCCTTGCGCCCAGATGTAATGACGGTTGGACGAACCGCGTCCGGGAAGGGCGTCACGATTTGCCCGCAGATCTGCCGCAGCCTCCTGACAGGATGTTGTCAGGAGGCGTGCGGTAGATGAAGTGGCCCTGATCCTGACAAAGACGAATTCGAACCGCCTGTTTCAGAGTGATTTTCGATGGTGAAAAGCTGGAACGACAGGCTGAACACGCCCGGCATCAATGGCATCAAGCCGTCGCCGCGCAGTTTCGGCGACGTCGTCGAAGGTCAGTCCATGCTGGTGCCGACGGCGCGACAGGTCGACGACTTCATCCGCTCGATTCCTAAAGGCGTTGAGATGGATGTGCGCGCGCTGCGCACGGCCCTAGCCATCGAGCACGGCGCCGAAGTGACCTGCCCGGTCACCGTCGGCTATCATCTGCGCACAGTTGCCGAGGCTGCGAACGAGGATCTCGAGCGCGGCATGGCGTTGAGCGACGTGGCGCCTTTCTGGCGCGTGCTCGGCGCGGAAGCGCCGACGACAGGCAGATTGTCCTTCGGCACGCGGTTCGTTGCCGTGCAGCGCAAACGCGAAGGGCTGAGGCCGTAAACCCCGAGGGAGTTATCAATGCGTCGCGCCGACAGGCTTTTCCAGATCGTCCAGCACCTGCGTGGCGGCCGATTGGTCACCGCGCAGAAGCTCGGCACCTGGCTCGAGGTTTCCGAGCGGACCATTTACCGCGACATTGCCGACCTGCAGTCGACCGGAGTGCCGATCGACGGCGAGGCTGGCGTCGGCTACATGATGAGGGAGGGTTTCGACCTTCCGCCGTTGATGTTCACGCGTGACGAGATCGTGGCCTTGGTCGCTGGCGCCCGCATGGTGCGCGCTTTTGGCGGCGCGGCCATGGCAAGGGCGGCTGACGAGGCGCTGATCAAGATCGGCGCCGTGCTGCCGGATACCGAAAAGGACCGCATCGCTCGCACCGAGATCCACACGCCGATGTGGGTGGTGAGCGACGCCGCGCGGGAAGCAATCGATCTGATCGAGCGCGCCGTCGAGAAGCGCCAGGTGTTGACCATCGATTATTCGGACGAGGCCGGGCGCGGCACGGCGCGCGACATCAGGCCCTTGGGCCTGTGGTTCTGGGGCAAGGTCTGGACCCTGGTGGCCTGGTGCGAGATGCGCGACGATTTCCGCGCCTTCCGCATCGACCGCATCGCCTCGGTCGTGATCGCCGGCCGCATCTTCAAGCCGGAGCGCGGCAAGCAGCTCGCCGATTTCTACCGCGCCGTCGAGCGCAGCGAGGATTACGGCATGGCGCCAGACCGCGCAGCGCGGACGTGATCCCCTCCCAAGCCGCGTCCGCAAAAAAGCCCGCTCGAAGCGGGCTTTTTTCTGGCTTGGAAGACTTTTACTCTTCGTCTTCGTCCCTGTCTTTCGACTTGAGCGCCGAAAGCTTGGCGAAGACGGCGTTGGCGTCGAGCTCCTGATCCTCGTCCTTCGGCTTTTCCGGAGCCGGCACGAGCCGCTCGGTGAGCGCCGCCGGCAGCAGCGTGTCGCCGGCAACCGGCTGTGCCTGCTCGCGGCCGCGCGAGGCGCGGTTGACTTCCAGGTCGAGATCGATCTGCGAGGTCAGGCCCAGCGTCACCGGATCCATCGGCTGCAGATTGGCCGAGTTCCAATGCTTGCGCTCGCGGATCTGTTCGATCGTCGACTTGGTGGTGCCKACCAGGCGCGCGATCTGCGCGTCCTTGAGCTCGGGATGGTTGCGCACCAGCCACAGGATGGCGTTCGGCCGGTCCTGGCGCTTCGACAGCGGCGTGTAGCGCGGGCCCTTGCGCTTCGATTCCGGCACGCGGACCTTGGGGTCCGACAGCTTCAGCCGGTGGTTCGGATCCTTCTCGCCCCGCGCGATCTCGTCACGCGTCAGCTGGCCGGTCATGATCGGGTCCATGCCCTTGATACCCTGCGCCGACTCGCCGTCGGCGATCGCCTTGACCTCGAGCGGGTGCAGCCCGCAGAACTGCGCGATCTGCTCGAAGGAGAGCGCGGTGTTGTCGACCAGCCAGACGGCGGTCGCCTTGGGCATCAGCAGCGTATTGGCCATGTCAAAAATCCTTCTCGTTCGCCCGCGTTCCCGCGCGGGCGGTGGTTTAGAGCCACCAAAATGGGAAATTCGCGGCCTGTATAAACGCTCCGTCACGATTTCGCAATGTTTTTGGCAGTGGGGTCTCGGACCCCCAAAAGACAAAACCCGCTGGACGGGGTCCAGCGGGCTTGGAACCGGAGACGAGCAAGCGTCTGCGACGGCTCTGCTTCGAGGCTTCGGACCGGCCATAAGGCCGGACCATTCTTGAAATCAAATAGCCTGACGGGCGATGCGCTCGATGTCGCCGCGGTTGATGCCGAGGTCGCTCAGCTGACGGGCGTTCAGCTTGTTCAGCTCGCGCACGGTCTCGTTGTACATGCGCCACTTACGGAAAGCACGGATCGGGTTCATTTGAATTTCTCCAGTCGTTTGATGAAATCGTTTGATGCCGCTTAGATAGGCAAGCTTGCCCAAGAAATGAACGGATGCTTTTGCATGGCCGCAATGCGTTTTGTGCAATGCAGCATTAAGGCTTTGTTCAGCTTGGAATTGGGGACGCGCGGGCGGCCGAGATGTATCGAGTTTCAGGTCAGGCCGAGTCGAAAATGGTGGGCTTCGAGAACCGGAGCGGAGCGTACTTAAGTACGTGAGCACCGGAAGCGCAGAAGACCGGCATTTGCAGACCGGCCTCACCTGAAACTCGATACATCTCACCCGACGTCGAGCACGATCTTGCCGATATGCTCGCCCTCTTCCATCCGCTCATGCGCGCGCCAGGCTTCCGTGAGCGGAAAGATCATGTCCATGACCGGCGCCACCTTGCGAGTGCCGAGCAGCGGCCATACCTGCGCTTCGAGAGCAGCGGCGATGGCCGCCTTGAACTCGACCGTGCGCGGGCGAAGCGTCGAGCCTGTATGCACCAGCCGCTTGACCATGATCTTGGAGAAGTCCGCGCTCGCCACGGCGCCGGCCTGCACGGCGATCTGCACGATACGCCCCTCGATCGCCGMGGCCTCGTAGTTGCGCGCGACATAATCGCCGCCGACCATGTCGAGGATGACGTTGGCTCCCTTGCCGCCGGTGGAGTCCTTGACCTCGGCCACGAARTCCTGCTCGCGGTAGTTGATTGCGCGGTCGGCGCCGAGCTTCAGGCAGGCATCGCATTTTTCCTTGCTGCCGGCCGTGGTGAYGACATAGGCGCCGAATGCCGAGGCCAGTTGGATTGCGGTTGTGCCGATACCGGACGAGCCGCCATGCACCAGCAGCGTTTCCCCCTTCTTCAGCCCGCCGCGTTCGAAGACGTTGTGCCAGACGGTGAAGTAATTCTCCGGCACCGCGGCCGCTTCCGAATAGGTGAAGCCTGCCGGGATCGGCAGCACGCTGCCTGCGTGGACCTTGACATATTCGGCATAACCGCCGCCCGGCGTCAGCGCGCAGACGCGGTCGCCGATGCGCCAGCGCGATATCTCGTCGCCGACGGCGGCGATTTCGCCCGCCGCTTCCAGGCCCGGCAGATCCGAGGCGCCGGGCGGCGGCGGATAGGCGCCCTTGCGCTGCTGCACGTCCGGCCGGTTGACGCCGGCGGCATGCACGCGGATGAGAACCTCGCCGGGGCCAGGCATTGGCACATCGCGCGTTTCCGGCTTCAGCACCCTGGGGCCGCCGGGCTGCGAGATCGCGACGGCCGTCATCTTCGCCGGAATCGTTTGTGCGTTTGCCATGGCCGTCCCGTCTCCTGCTGGCGACTCGTCGCCGGTTGTTTGCATCCGCGCCTCTGCCCTATGTATGCTGATTGCCAAATCAGGCAAATGGCCAAGCGAGGGAGGAGCGACGATGGCGATCTTCGACGACGAACCCAAGAAGAAGCCGCGCCCGCACGAGATCGGCCAGGATTTGTCGCTGCTGTCGGTCGACGAATTGTCGGAGCGGATCGCCCTGCTGCGCGAAGAGATCGTCAGGCTGGAGGCGGAGCGGGCAGCCAAGGGCGCCACCAAATCCGCCGCWGAGGCGCTTTTCCGCCGCGGATAAAACGCGACCGGCGCGCGTCCGCCGCCGAAAAGCCCGAATGCGTCTGTCAGACCTGCGCCACGAAGTCTCATCCGGATCCGACGAATGTTTGCAACCTACAGGCCGATCCTCTCGCTGCTGCGCGGCACCGCATTCCTGCTGGCGGCATCCGGGCTGCACGGCCTGCTTCTGCCGCTGCGCGGCCAGCAGGAGGGGTTTTCGACCGCTTCGCTCGGCCTGATGGGCACCGCCTGGGCCGGCGGCTTCGTTGCCGGCTGCTTCTTCGCGCCGCGCCTCGTGCGCCGCGCCGGCCATGTCAGGGCGTTCGGCGCCTTCGCCGCGTCGGGCGCGATCGTTGCGCTGCTTACCGGCCTCATCATCAACGAATATGTCTGGATCCTGCTGCGCGCCTTCACCGGCTTCACCATGGCCGGCGCCTTCATGGTCATCGAGAGCTGGCTGAACGAGAAGGCCACCAACGAAAACCGCGGCACCGTCTTCGGCCTCTATATGATGGTCACCTATGCCTCGATCATGGGCGGCCAGATGATCGTCGCGGGCGGCGATGTGATGTCGGCCTCGCTGTTCATGATCACCGGCATCCTGTTCTGCCTGTCGCTCATCCCGACGGCCGTCTCGACGCAGTCGACGCCCAAACCGTTGCAGGACGTCAAGCTCGACGTCAAAAGCCTTTATGCCAATTCGCCGGTGTCGGCGGTGGCCTGCCTGCTGATCGGCATCGCCAACGGCGCCTGGGGCACGCTCGGCGCCGTCTACGGCGCCCGTATCGGCATCCCGACCGCCGAGATCGCTCTGATGATGAGCCTCGTGGTCGTCGCCGGCGCCGCCATGCAGCTTCCGGCCGGGCGGCTCTCCGACAAGACCGACCGCCGCTTCGTGCTGGCCGGCGCGGCCTTCGGCGCGGCGCTGGTCGCGGTGCTGATCTTCCTGGTCGAGCCGCGCTCGGGCGTCTTCGTCATCGTCCTGACGGCCGCCTATGGCGCTTTCGCCTATACGCTCTATTCGATCGCGGTTGCGCACGCCAACGACCACGCGCGGGCGGAGGACTTCGTCAAGGTCTCGGGCGGCCTGCTCCTCCTCTATGGTTTCGGTACGATGATCGGGCCGCTGTTGGCGGCAGCCCTCATGGGGCTGCGCCCCGAAGGGCTCTTCCTGGCAACCGCGCTCGCGCATCTCAGCCTTGCCGGCTACACGCTGCTGCGCATCCGCGCCCGTGCCCCGGTCCCGATCCAAAACCGCGATGCATTCAAGACCCAGCCGGCCGATCGAGCCGTCACGCCGGAAGCCTTGCGGCTCGATCCGCGCAGAAAGGTTGAAACCAATAGTTGAGATTTGGAAAACTTTGCCTCACAAATAAGATATGATGTTTTCCGACGCCTTTGTGGCGATAGCCGATCCCAACCGGCGATATCTTTTGGAAGAACTCCGGCGGGGGCCGAAGACAGTGAACGAATTGGCGGCCGGTTTGCCGGTTTCCCGCCCGGCTGTTTCCCAGCATTTGAGGGTCCTTCTCGATGCCGGCCTGGTCAACGCCAAGGCCGAGGGCACCAGGCGCATCTACACCGTCAGCACGGCCGGCTTCCTCAGGCTCAACGTCTGGCTCGATCAGTTCTGGGAAGTAGAAGAGGTCGGCACGCCGGGCGGCTAGACCGTTTTCCACCCGGAGCCGCGAATAACGTGGAGGCAGAGCGGCGCCGGTAGAAGTGTAAAGCGGTCTTCTACTGGCAAGCCCCAACAACCTTGCGCGTTCCGATCGCTCGACTTCAAAYMYCGGAAGCCAGGGCCGCGCCGAGCGCATCGAGCAGTTCGCCCGTTCCGTGTTCGCGCGTGGCCGGCGTGTCGTGGCCGTCGAAGAACGCCCCCTGCTCCGTCATGACAAGCCGTGTGCCCTTGCCTTCGGCGATGAGCTCGATCGTCGTGAGCGAGACCGAGACGCGGGTTTCGCCGAACAACAATTCATAGCTGTAGACGATGCGCTGGTTCGGCACGATGTCCTGGTAGACCGCATTGAAGAAATGCATCCGCCCGTCGCTAGAGCCGGATGATTTCAGGTCGAATCGACCTGAAATCTGAATCCGGCTCTAAGTCAAAGAGATAGAGCATGATGTCGCCCGAAAACCGCTTCGCACTTTTCGGCATCATGCTCGGGCAACCGGCGTTCACCTCCCTGCCGCCGACGCGAAAATCCATCTCGTGCCGGCTCGGCATCGGATTGTCGGGATCGAAGAACCAGCGTTTCTTGGCCGCCGGATCGCTCAGCGCGAAATAGACCTTCGCGGGTGCTGCCGGATAGACGCGTTCGATGACGAAGGTCGAATGGACGACGGATCGTTCGGTCATGGATTGTTCCTCTTGGTCAGGTCGATTGCTTTTGCGGGATGAAGGCGCCGTCGCGGTAGGCAGCGCCGAAATAGACCTCGACGGCGCGCAGCCTGCCGCCCTGGAAGAGATGCAACTCGGTGTTGCGGAAGGTCTTCCCGTCCAGCATCTCGCAACGGTAGAGGACAAAGGCGGCATCCCCGTCCTCTGAGATACGCTCGATGGTGATCGACCTGAAGACCGGGCTGTCCGGCCAGCAGCGGGCAAAAAAGGTCGCGCGGTCGATRGCGTCGTCATAGGGGCTGGTGAAGGTGAAGTCGTCCGCAAGCACGGCGGCGACGGCGCCGCGCTCATTGGCCAGGTAGGCGGCAAAATAGCCGCGGATCAGYTCCGCTCTGCTCACGGTCATTCTCCTATGCCTCACGAGCCGACAGCCGCGCTCGGCGAGCGGGCTCAGTCGGTCTCGGCCAGGAAATCGCCGAGACGGTCGAGCCGACGTTCCCAGGCGAGCCGCCGCTCGTTGATCCAGTTCTCGGCCGCCCGCAGCGCCTTCGGCTCGATCCGGCAGGTGCGTACCCGGCCGAGCTTTTCGCTGCGTACGAGGCCGCTCGCCTCGAGCACATTGAGATGCTGCACCACCGCCGACAGCGACATCGCCAGCGGCTCGGCCAACTGGCTGACCGAGGCCGGCCCGCGCGACAGCCGCTCGACCATCTGACGCCGCGCAGGATCCGCGAGCGCCTGGAACATCAGATCGAGCTGGGCGGGATCGTGCAGCATCGAAAGGCTAGCCGTTGTTGTAGGGGAAGAGCCTGAAATAGGGCTGCGCTTCGTCGATCACGCGGGCAAAGGCCGGCCGTTCCAGCAGGCGATCATGGTAGCGCTTAACGGCAGGGAATTCGTCGCTGAAAGGCTCGACCTTGTTGGCGTAGAACAGCGCCGGGGAGGCAGAGCAGTCGGCCATGGTGAAGGTCTCGCCGACCGCCCAGGTTTTCCCCTCCATCTCCTTTTCGATGATGGCATAGGAATTGCGCAGCTGTGCGCGCGCCTGCTCGACCCCGAACGGATCGGTCTTGTCTTTAGGCCGCAGCCTGTCGCCGACGATCTTCTGCATCGGCTCCTGCACGTAGAAATCGAAGAAGCGGTCGGCCTGGCGGACCTTGATGGCAAGGTCGATGTCGGCCGGAACGAGCCCGACCGGCCCGGGACAATGAGCAGCCAGATACTCGACGACGATCGTCGATTCCAGCACGATGCGGTCCCGCGCATCGTCGCGCAATGCGGGCATCTTCCCCGTCGGCGAGACCTTCAGGAAAGTGGCGCGGGACTGCTCGTCGCCAAGATCGACGATGACCGGCCTGAAGGGCGTGTCGTTCTCGTAGAGCGCAATCAGCGGCTTCCAGCAGAAGGACGCCAGGGGATGAAAATACAGGGTGAGGGACATCTTTCGCTCGYTCAATACTGAAGTGTTTACTTAACTATTTGCGGAAACCGACCGTGTCAAGGCCGAGCCTTCCCATTCGYTYRGKGRTCCGTCATTCGCTTCTCMAWYCSRWT